>Ga0272442_10006697_pt1 | contig 15095 bp, 19 predicted proteins | sample SSMForm2O_FD_200262 | JGI IMG/M metagenome (GOLD analysis project Ga0272442, IMG submission 200262) | Marine sediment archaeal communities from Little Sippewissett salt marsh, Falmouth, MA, United States - SSM-Form-2O | ecosystem: Environmental > Aquatic > Marine > Wetlands > Sediment ...
CCTCAAGATAATACTGTCCCTGATTCAGCTCAGGCTCAGAGTCAAAATTTAAATTGCATGTTTCTAAAAAAGCCCCTTTGTCAGAATTCAAAACAGCATCATTGATTTTGCCGCTGCTTGCAATGCAGTCTGCAACCCTCCCAATAAGAATTGTTGCCTCTGCCTCCCTGACATCATACGGATGATTGTAAAAAGTAAAAACCATTGCAGCAATTCCTCCTGCAACTAAGATAAGTATTACAAACCAGTAAACTGAAATCATTTTTTCCATTTTATTTTTTATTTATTCCCTTATTTTATTTTTTATTTCTCCTTGATTGTAAAGCGAAAGCCTCTATTGTTTATTTTGTCAAAGTTCACTTTAACATCAACATCATTGAAAAAGGAATACGAGTACCCAGATTCAATTGTTGTCTTGACTGTCACAACATTCTTGTCAATCTTGACTATATCCTCCAGGGGAAATTCGCTCTTCTCTGCTTTTTTAACAGCCTTTTCCATGTCAAGGTAAATATCCATCCCGTGCCTTCCAGGATTCGCAGAATCAATAACTAATGCTATGTTCTTTGCATAGCTCTCCTCCAGCAAAATAGCTCCGCCTGCCTGGCTGTAAATAAACAGCACAAGAATTGTCAGAAAAACAAAGTTCAGAACAATAAAAACTATATTCTCAGCAATCAATGCCCCTCTTTTATCTCTTTTATCCATTTTGAATCTTTGTTTAGTTAGCTTTATTTCCAGATTTATCCAAGTGTTTCAATGTGTTCGCATTTCAGTGTATCGTACTCATCTGGGAAAGTAATGATTGTCGGAGCAAGATACTTATTCCCAGACAACCCTTCAACAGTCACAGCAGTTATTGCTCCAGCGCCAGCCCCTCCTGCAACAATTATTGCTCCAACAACAACTCCGACAGGAGCAAATATGGCTCCAACCAAAAAGGCTGCAGCTCCTATGCCTATCCATGCCCAGGTGCTGACTTGCTGAGAAATTCCCATCATAACAGCACTTGTTTTGCCAAGGTCAAGTGTTCCAAAACTAAGCTTGTCTCGTGAAGGAATATCTGGCCCAGACCCAACTTTCTTAGCATCTGTACTGCTTATCTTATCTATTATCTTAGCAAGGTCATTTGTTCCAAATAAATACTGTGCATAAGTGATTTCCCTGTTTGTCATCTTTTTTCTTGCAAGGTAATTCATGTAAAAATCATTCTTGTTTAAAACGCCACTCTCAAGCCCCTTAATTTTCAAAAGACTGTCATCAAAAGTTATCTGCGAGCAAATAGAGCAGTGAAGGCTTTTTGTCAAGCCCGTTCCAACATAATTCACTCTCCCCTCTCCAAACATCCACCAACAGTCAGCCATTTCAATTGCAAGGGCTTCGTAAAGCTCTTCTTTTGAATCAACATCTATCCTGTAATTGTAGTACGGAAGCTTCTCGCAGCTTCCATCCTCTGTTATGCATACGTAATTTGTCTTGCAATTCAATGGCACAGTCTCTGATGGAACAACTGCATTCCCTCTTAAAACAACAGAATTGTGGCAGATTTCCTTGTCAGTTGTCTCTTGCAAATTCAATCTAAAAAGAAAAAACAAAACAACAATAAAGCTTGTGATTAAAATTATAAGAATTACAATCTGCTGTGTTGTCAAGGCAGCTCTTTTATCAACTTTCTTAAATATTTTTCCAAAATCAAAACCCAAATTCCTTTTTTTCATTTTTATTTTTTATTTTTATTTTCCTTTACATGACACCCATTCTTTTAAGCATAACATACATTGCAGTGAGCAGCAACCCAAACAATGCAATCCACATTAAATATTTTATCAAAGTATCCATTGACATTTTAAATTATTTTATTTTCCTGTTGTGTCAGTTATCTGAAACAAATTGCTTGCATCATTGTGTTTAATTAATATGCTTGTGTGTGGAGTTTCTGGATTTATCTTAATGCCTTCGTCTCCAAAAATCTTATTTGCATTTGGATCAAGATTCTCTATTCTCAGGCATGCCCCTTCTGCATCACAAGTCTTTATCTGCCTGTTGAATACATCAATGACATTCTCGCATATGCAAATGCAGTTTTCATTTGCGCATTCATTTGGCCTTTCTCCAGCCACAGTAAACGCAAAAATATACCATCCTTTTGGATTAAGTATTTCCCTTGACTTTGCTTTTCCAGGAATCTCTCCTTTGTTTATCTGATTGATTATGCTGGCAATGCTCTCTACATTTGATGTGTCAGTAAGAATCTTCTTGGCCTCAATCTGCTTCTGCTCTGCAACCTTTGAAAAATAAATCATTGTCAAAAGATAAACCAAAAAACCAATGGCAATCACAGATATTACTATCTTAACCATTTCAGACGCAAGCAAAAGCCCCTTTTTGTTTCTTTTTGCAATCATTTTAAATAAGCAAAGGCAAAACAGCCTCTCCAACATCCTCAAAAAAACCAATCACATAGTTCTTGAAGAAAAAATAAAGTCCAATGGACACAACAGCCACAACAAACACTCCAAGAATAATTTTTATCAGTGTGTTAATAGCAAGCATCTATTCTTACCTCCCTGTAAAAATTCCTTTTAATTTGTCAATCATGGCAAAGCCCTTGTCTTTCATCATGAATATTGCCAGCAAAACAATTCCCAAGACAACAACTGCCAGAATAATCCAAGGAAGATAGTCTGCAACAACCCCTCTTTTGCTTTTGAAAAATCTTTTTCCTGTTCCTCTTTTCATATCAGAAAAAGCTAATGCTAATTAATAAATTTAACTAATAACCTTCTATACCAATGTTTCTTAAATAATTGTAGCAAAGAGAATAACCATTACAGTTATCCCTACAATCCATGGAAGATAATCTGTAAGACTTGCAGCACCTTTTTTAACCATAATCAAAAAAGCAAATGCTCATTAATAAATCTTATTGTTCCTTTTAGCAAGGCAAAGGCAAAATTAAATTAAACAATATTTCCAAGAACAATGCTGCCCAATGTGAACAGCACAACAGTTGACAAGAACGCCACAATAGTGTACAGCCAGATTCCCCTCTTAAGGTTCTGGCTTATCTTATTGGTCTTTTCAAGCTTGTCTTCTCCAGAATCAATTGTGACAAGAGTGTTTGTCAGTATGAAAATTATCTCAACCAGATAAATTCCAACAGCAATCTGAAGATAATACGGCGGAATCATCTTAGTCAATTCAAAAATGCTTAGTATTGTTCCTAAGTTTCCAAACTCAGCTGCTCCTCCTGCAACCAGCTGCGCAATATTAAGCTTGTTTAATATTGAAGTAATCATTATTGCAAGGCCAACAACTATTCCAGACAGCAAAGGCGCAAGGAATGTCATATTGCTCTTCATATCTGAAATAATCTCTGCAAGCAAGTCCCTTAATCTGTCTGTAATTTTCTGAATGTTCTTCACATACTGGGAAATGCTCATCAAACTTACAGCTGCAATATTCAAACCCTTCTTAACAGACTCAACCAAAATCCTCATGCTTGTTGCAATCAAATCAGAAGGGTAAAACCTTATTGCCCCTCTTCTTTCATCAAAAATGGCTCCCTCAACACCCATTCCCATTTGCTGGATGTTGTAATTGACTTTCCTGAAAAAATCCTCTGTCCTCAGTCCCTTGGCAGACTCAGCCACCTTGGCAAAAGCTAGTTCAGGCGGAGTCCCATTGGCAAGCCTGTTTCCTAATTGAAACAAAGAATTGTTAAACTCTCTCTCAAGATTCTTTGTCTTTTCCCTTTCCAAAATCAATTCCTTTGTCTTTCCCTTGTATGCTATTGCAAAAAATAATGCTATTCCTAAAGGCACAAACAATCCAACAAGCAATGCTCCGATTCCATAAGGACCTGCAACTCCTCCTCCAGAAACCTCCTTGAAATCAAAAAGATTTCCTTCTCCAAGCAACCCTCCTAAGCCAAGTTCAGTGAATGTGTAGTCCTTTTGCATTCCAATCAATCCAGGAACAGGAGTGAATTGAAAAATCAGTGGGAGCAATCCAATAAAAAATATTGGAGCAGCAATCAAAAACGCCTTTACATACGGCTTTTTGCTCTTGTACTTATAAAACAGGGGATTTCTTTCAAGAAGCGTTGTCTCCCCATGCCCTCCTGGCCTCAAGAGCATTACCTTATCAGTAAGATAAAACACAGCAAAGGGCACAACCAAGTTAAATAAGACAAAAACATGATACCACTTCAAGAATTCTCCAATCATTGCGCTTGCAAGAGGCAGCAAAGCCAATCCAAGAGTTGGCAAAACAACTCCGAGCATGTAAACATTAGTCAGAGGACTTCTGACATCATGGCTAAACTTGAGCATCTTGTCATACACTCCGTCCAAAACAACCTGCAGCCCCTTTTCCAAAACCTGTATTCTTCTTGTGTTGTCTGGCTCAAACAAACTGCTCTCAACCAAGTGAAACGCTTCAATAAATTCAGGGGAGTAATCCCTCCATGTCTCCAGGTAATTGTCCAAGCTCTCCTTGATTGTTGAAAACTTTCCCATTTGAAGATTGTAAAAAACCTTTTTGAAATCCAGTGCAAGAGGATACTGGAGATTCTCTGCTGCAAAGCCAATTGCCTTTTCAAGATTTGATGTGTGCCTCATGTAAACAACAACATAAAGGATTGCAGGAACCATTTGGCTCGAAGCCTTTAATCTCCACAGGCTTGCCAGTCTCTTTGGATAGCCATTAACAAAGTAAAATGCAAATAATGAGAGCAGCATCATTAAAAACAAAAATAAAAACGGAAACCCTCCTGTAATAAGCCATGCTGCAAGCGAAATCAAAACACCAAGCATAAAAACAGACACAAAAGACATGACACTCAATGTCAGGGCCTGCCATGGCTGCACTTCCAAATGAGCAATCTCAAGGTCTCTCTTTATTTTAGCCTCGTCCTTTGGAGACACTTTCAGCTTGATTATGCTTCCGAGGCTCTGGCACCATCTCTCGTATCTTGAAAGCTGGGGGGCCATTTCCTTCTTAAACTCAACATACGCCCTGCTGAACCCCTGTCCAGAAGCCTGAACAGCGTTTGTCTTAATCTGCTGTTCAATCTTGCTTCCATATTTTCTTAGAATATCCTTTGCATCAGCCATCTTTTATTAATGAATAGTAATAAAAATTAATTAATAAATCTTTAGAAAAAACTAATTTAAAGTTTCTTTTTCTTCAATTCCTTATTAAGCCATTTCTGCCACTCTGGAAAAACCCTGTCAGACATTGGCAGTCCAATCTCCTGAATGATTTTCTCAGAAGTCTCGTGAAAAGCATGATTTGCTAGGCTGTTGAAAGGAGCCTCAAGAATGTCCTCGTTTCCTGTTTTTTCTGCAACATCTGCAATCTCCTTTTTCATCTTAGCCCTAAGCAAAATATTGTCATAAACAGCGTCCCAGTTTCCAGCCCACCCCTTTACATTGGCTGCAATGTCCTTGATTACCTCGCTCTCCCCGTTCTTCAAGTCATCTGTTGGCTCTAGCTCATCCTCATCAACATTGTACTTGACTAAATCCACAAACCCCCCTTCTGCCATAGGGTCTTTTTTCCAATGCTTTCTTATTTCTGAAATCTGCAAAAGCCTTCTCCAGGAACGCAAACCATCAGGAGATTTGATTGGATTGCAAACGCCGATTATGTCTGTTGCCTTAAAGCTTGTGGCAGGCACTTCCAAATCATTGACAACCCTGTCAAAAACTCCGTAAGGCGAGGCTCCGTGAATTGTTCCAGCTACAACATTTGCCAATGCGCCAACCCTCATTGCCTCATACAATGCCTTTGCTTCAACACTCCTAACCTCACCAATAATCAGACTTGAGTCTCCAAGACGCAGGCTTGTTCGTATTCCATCGTCAGCAGAAACCTCAGAAGTTGTCTTCAGCAGGGCTGAACGCACCTTCATCCTAAGGATATTGTAATTCAACTTCCTAAGACTTTCAACAGGCAATTCAAGTGAATCCTCAATGACAATTATTCTGTACTTGGGCATAATCTCCAGCATCAGGCTTCCTAAAAAAGAAGTCTTTCCTGAGCTTCTTGTTCCTGCAACAAGAAGGGTTCTTGAGCCATCTATCAAAAAGCTCATCAATCCAGCTGCAAATGGATTAATCATCTTAACCTTGACAAACAAAGGCAAAGTCCAGGGACTCTCTCTATGTCTTCTCACTGCATATGCTAAACCATCAGGAGACAGGGGTTGCTGAATAATTGCTATTCTCGCCCTTATGCTTCCGATTCCAAGCTGTGTATCCAAAATCGGGTTTGCCTCATCCAATGGCCTTCCTGAAATCATCCTGAACTTAGCTGCCCATGAATCAACATCCTCCTGGCTTGGAAGAATGTTGGTTACGCACTCATAATGAGTCTGGTGCCTTAGGTAAACCGGCACCTGCGGAATAGGGGCATTCAAAACAATGTCCTGAAGCTTTTTGTCTTGCAGCAAAACCTCTAAAACGCCAAATCCTATGGTGTGCCTTACAAGAATTGTCGCAAGCTTGTTGACTGTGTTGTAATTCAATGAAATTCCTTTGCTTCCAGACAAGTCCCTAAGCAAGTCCTTTGCTATGTTTAGAAAAACCTGCCGTGTTCTTTCAGTGTCTACAAACTCCTCTGCCTTTGGCTGATGCTCAATTAAAACACTTCTCGCAAGATTAAGAAGCATGCTATGCTCCTCAGTAAGAGTATTCTCAGGAGGAGTCAAATGATAAACCATCTTAGACTCTCCAACTTTTTTTAAGACAGTAACAAGAGACTCATCATATGTCCCCTCTCCAATCTTGTACTGGTCTATAATCTCTGAATCATCTGGCAAATCCAAAACCAGTCTTGTGAAAGTGAAATTAGGAATCACATCTGGCTTGATTATTCTATGGTAAAGCTCTCTGCTTCCCCTTCTATAATCATCAAAATATGAATAAACCCTCTTAATAAGTTCTGTTTTTTCAAACAACCCAAGAACCTTCTCAAGAAGAGCTATGTAATTTTTTTGGTCAGTTTTGCAGCCTTCGTCAACCTTGCCCAAAAGAATCTTTGCCTCAATAATAAGCCTGCCCATTTCACTGTAGGCAGCAAGAGGGTCCTGCTTCAGCAAAAACAAAACAGAAAACAAATCATTGTACCTTGAAGAGTAAAATTGCTCGCAGTTTGTGACAATCTTCTCATAGGAAAGAATTTTCTCCTGCTTCATTAAAAAAGTGTAAAGATTTGCCAGTTCAAGAAGCATTGAAGTCTCATTGAAGTCATAATTATAGTTCTTTTGCTGGACAAAAACAACCCTTGAGGCATTGGGATTTTCTATCAGAGCATCCATTGTCCTTCCCATAACCTCTGCAGAATCAGCCAGGCTCGGAACATAGGGGGCTCCTAAGTAGTTAATGTATAAAACATCTTCACCACCTTCTCTTTGCACCTCATAGGAATACAAAGGGGTTCCTTCCTTGAATTGCATAAAGACTAAAGGCTATAACGCTTTAATAATTTTTATGTAGTAATCACAACAAATTTAAACTAAATTATCTTAAGTTTTTCATGGCAGACGAAGAGGGATATGCAGATTATTCTGATCAAGGCGCAGTCATGGGTGATATGGCAATGGCTGACCCAAACACAAAGCTGAGGGACCTGGAGGAAAAGCAGAGGATTCTTCAGGACAGAGTTCTTTTGCTTGGGAAAAGCGCAATAGACAACAAGGAAAAAACAGACCAAAAAATCCTTGAGATAAAAAAGGACATTGAAACTCTAAAGCAAAAAGTAGACAGAATAAATTCATTCATTGAAACAATCTCAGGGGAATTTTCAAAATTCGCTAGAAAAGAGGATTTAGAAATTCTCGCAAAGCAGGCAAAGATATTCCAGCCTCTTGCTTGAAAGAAACATTAAAAAACCTGCGAGGGCTTTAATAATATAATAACAAAAAGACAGGTAAAAATAAAAAAGAAAATAATCAAAAATCAAATGACAACATTGGAGCAAGTAACTCAAATGCGTTCTCAGGGAATAGATGACAACCAGATTGTTGAAAACCTTCAGCAGCAGGGAGTCTCTCCAAAGGAAATAACTGATGCTATTAATCAAGCAAACATAAAAAGCGCAGTTGCAGGCAATCCTGGAAATCCAGGAGAAGCAGCGCCAGCTCCAGAGGCAGCTGCAGGTGCTGCAGGGACAGCAGCATATGCCCCATCAACTCAAGAGGCTGCAGCAGAAGCAGGTTACGGAGGTTATGACGCAGGTTATGCGCCTGAAGCAGGAGGCGCAGGAGGCTATGCAGACTCAGGAACAATGGTGGAAATAGCAAACCAGGTTTTCTCAGACAAGTCAAAGAAAATCCAGGATCAGGTTGATGATTTAAACGAATTCAAGACAATGACTCAAACAAAAGTAGACTCAGTTGATGAAAGATTGAAGAAAATAGAAAAAATGATTGACACTCTCCAGATAAAAATTCTTGAAAAAGTCGGCTCATACGGAAAAGAGCTTGAGGCAACAAAAAAGGAAGTCTCAATGGTTGAGGAAACTCTTGGCAAAGTTACAAAAGGCATGGCTTCAAAAAAATCCAAAAAGCCAGCAGCAAAAGCAAAAAAGACTTCTAAGAAAAAATAAAAAATAATTTAAGAAATATTTCACAATTTTTTATTTAAAAATAATCCTTATTTAAGATTTTTCTCCGATTCCAAAAAGATTTCTCAATGCAGGAGAGGCAATTTCCTCAAACTTAGATTTTGACGGCTTTGACAAAACACCTACAACAATTGCCACAATTACTATGAACCCAACCAAAGTTAAGACTAAAGGAACATACTCCCGAAAGCCCTCTCCAAATCCAGAAACAGGCTCAAAGCTTCCTGCCAAAACAGCAAGTAAGACAAGCACAGCCACTGCAAACAAAACATAAATAATCCATTTCTCCTGAGGAATAAACAACCCAAGCACAATCAGCACAGTAAGAATTATTATTAACCCAATTGCTAGTCTGGGAAAAACCTGTGCAAAAAACAAAGGAACCATTTCAAACTGCAACGCAAGCAGTCCAACAGCCAGAGCAATTATTGCATTTACTGCATTGTTGTCCTTAAACAGCTTTGTCCTGACCAGAATTCCGTATACTAATGCAAATATTACCAGCAAAGGAAGAATGTAATCAAATATTCCTATCTGCCTAAACAAATCAAATAGCTGCCCAAAAGTTCCTCCGTCCACCATGTTATTAAATTATCAAATCTTGTTTAAATAACTTTCTAGTTTGCCTCCTTTTGCAATCTTATTAACTGCTGGCAGGTTTAGCTCCACCCTTTAGCACTAGAGCAAGTGCAATTGCAATCACTGCAATAAAAGCCACATTTGTCCAGAATGTTCCGCTCCACTCCTGGCTAAACAAGAAATCATAAAAAGGCAATGCTAATTTACTTGCCCAAAGAACAGCCCAGATAAGAGCAACAGCAATAACAACACCTATAACCCACTTAATGTATTTATTCTCTACTTTTGCCTCTCCTCCAGAGACAAACCCCCATAATATCAATCCAACAAAAACAACTATGATTGCAATAGTCAAAAACAAAATAAGGTTGTTTATCACATCAATAGGATACGCAACACTAATTGCAATTAATCCAATAACAAAAGCCACAAGAGCATTGACTTGCTTTTTGCTATCTCCGAGAAGCTTTGTTTTTTCAAGAAGCGCAAATACAACAAAAAATACTAGTAAAAAAGGCAGGGCAAACCTGGTAAAAATCCAGTGTTGTAAAATTGTTTCAGCCATATTCTGTTAAATTTCCTCTCTTATTCTATGAATCTCCCCTTTAAATTATTTTTTGTTTGTTTTTGTTTGTTTTTGTTTACCAAAAAACCTCAAAAAACCTCAAAAGGCCTTAAACCAAGTCTTCTGAAAGCTCTTCCATGTCACCCTCGCTTGGGCTTGGCAGAGCAGTCTTGTTTATTATGAAAATGTCGCTTATTGCCTTTACAAATTGGTGTGGAATTATCACTCCTCTTGCTCCACCTATCAAAGAAGCAATGGTTCCAGAAACTTTTATTCTCCATCCATCAATCTTGTTTTCAAACAAATTAGCCTCTTCAACTTCTCCAAAAAGATCTCCAGAATCTGTATAAACCTTCTTTCCAATTACATCGCTAACCTTTTTTATCCTCATATTAGAAATTATCTAATTTCATTTAAATAGTTTTCCGTTATTTAACAAATACATCCAAAATATAACATTCACAGATAACAAGTTTTATAAAAATCCTCACCCTAAGAAAAGCATGAAAATGCCAATAACTAAAAAAGAAATCATTTCTATTTTGATAATCTTTGCTGTCCTGACAATTTCAATAAGTCTCATATCATCATGGACAATCTTTCTATTGACAGCTCTTGCAGTTCTCTTGGTGATTGCAATAAACATCACAGCAAAAAAATTCCTTGCATACTATCTTGACTCAGACATTGAAGTGAAAATATGGGGCATAAAAAGATTCGGATTCAGGCCCTCAAAAGAATTCAAAAAGCCTTTTCCAATGGGAATCTTTCTTCCAATAATAATCTCTGCCTTGACATTTGGAAATGCAATGTGGCTTGCATCGTTAGTATTTGATGTAAAGGCAAAAACCTACAGGGCTGCAAAAAGGCATGGATTATACTCTTATTCAGACATAACAGAATACCAGATTGGACTAATAGCTGCTGCAGGAATTGTCGCAAACCTAATCTTTGCAATCATAGGCTACTTCGCAGGATGGAGCATTTTCACAAGGCTTAATATATGGTATGCCTTCTTCAACCTAATCCCTCTTTCAGACATTGACGGAAACAAAATCTTTTTTGGAAATCTTGTCATGTGGAGCTTCCTCGCCACAATAGCCACAATAGCAGTGGTTTATGCATTCATACTAATCTAAACAAAGAAATAACGCAATAACCTAAAAATGCAAAATCAAAAAACAAATCAAAGCGTCCTCAAGAAAAAGCCAGCACTGGCGTTATTTGCATTAATTGCCCTAATAGGCGGAGTCTGTTTTTTAGACAGGCCAATGACTGGGAATGTTGTTTTAAGCAACCATTATGAAATGCATGCTGTCTCAATAATTGGAATTCTTCTAATCCTATGTTCAATTATGCTTGTTGCTTATTATTTTCACAGGCACAAATAGATAACAGAAAACGAAAATGGAATTTCTTCAGGGTATCTCTCCTCGGGAATACCAAAAAAAAATATTTGAAACATGTTCAGAAAAAAACTGCCTAGTTGTGCTTCCCACAGGATTGGGAAAAACTCTTATTGCATTGATGCTGGCAATCCACAGGATGAAGGAGTTTCCAGGAGAAAAGGTTGTCTTCCTTGCTCCAACAAGGCCATTGGCAGAGCAGCATCTTCAGACATTCAAAAAATACCTTCCAGAGTTGTTTGCAGACATGCAACTCTTCACTGGAAAAGTAAATGCAAAAAACAGGCAGAAAATCTGGCAAAATGCAGATATAATTTTTTCAACTCCGCAGTGCGTTGCAAATGACATTCAAAAAAATCTTTATAATTTAAATGATGTCTGCCTTCTCATTGAAGACGAAGCCCATAGATGCGTGAAAAACTACGATTACAATTACATTGCAAAAAATTACTACAAAAATTCTCTTCATCCAAGAATCCTTGGTTTAACAGCCTCTCCGGGAAGCGACAAAGGCAAAATACAAAGCATCTGCAGAAACCTTTTCATAGAGTCTGTTGAGCTTCGAACAAGAAACAGCGACGATGTCAGGCCTTTTCTAAAAGAAAGGGAGTTTGAAAAAATCCTCGTGCAATTCCCCCCAGAATTTGAGGAAATGCGCCAGGTCCTATTAAAGCTTTTCAGCCAGTATGTTGAAGAGCTGAGAAAAAGGCATGTTCTTTTTGGCCCTGCAAGCAAAACCCACTTAATCAAGCTTCAGAAAAAAATAATGGCCACCATTGCAAGGGGAAACAAAAGCTACAATTATCTCCTTGGAGCAAGCGCATGCGCCCAGTCAATAAAGCTCCAGCACGCCCTTGAGCTTCTTGAAACACAAACCCTTCAAAGTTTTCAAACATATCTTCAAAAGCTTTTCAAGGAAGCCTCAATCAGAAAAAGCAGAGGTGTTGTGAAGCTTGTCTCAAAGCCAGAATTTAACTTTGTCTTTATGTCTGCAAACGAGCTTCTTGCAAAAGACAGAGAGCATCCAAAGCTTGCAGAGCTAATAAACATAATTCAAAAAGAAAAAGAGCACCAGCAAAAAGAAAAATCAAATCTGAAAATCATTGTCTTCAGCCAATTCAGGGAGACTGCTAAAAGCATTTCCAAGAAAATCAACAATGCACTCCCAGAAATAAATGCAAAGGTTTTTGTCGGCCAGGCAAAGAAATCAAAGTCAGACTCTGGATTGAGCCAAAAACAGCAGAAAAAAATCCTAAATGAGTTCAGCGACGGCAAAATCAATGTTCTCTGCGCAACATGCATAGCTGAGGAAGGCCTGGACATTCCAGAAGTCAATGCAGTGGTGTTTTATGAGCCAATCCCCTCAGCAATCCGTACAATCCAAAGGGCAGGGAGAACAGCAAGGCTTGAAAAAGGCAAATTAATAATCCTCATAACCAAAAAAACAAGGGACGAGGCATTTTATTATGTTTCAAGAAGCCGTGAGAAAAAAATGCACAGCATAATAGATGAAGTAAAAAAAGATCTCTCCAATGGGAAAGATTTTAAATCTAAACAACAAACATTACTTTAATGGCAAATAGTAAAATAAAAAATCCAAACCTAATAAAAGTAAAAAATAAGACAATCTTATTTATGGTGGTTTTAATAACCACAATAATAATCACGAGGATTTTGGTTTCTTTTTGGAAAGACCCGAATATATTTATCGGAGCATTGGAATTGCACCATTTTTACTATGGTCTGATACTGTTGATAATAACAACATTGGGTATCCTTTTCGGAAGGCTCCATCCAAGATTGTATGTGATATTTTCTGCAATAGCCATTGGATTAATCCTAGATGAATCATTGTTTGTTATGGCTAAAATAAGGGGGCCCATAACTTATGCAGATACTCTTCTTTCTGCAACAACAATGATTTTTGTGGTTTTGATAATCATCGGAATAATTCTTTTTGATTTTATTGGAAGGCTTAAAAAATAAAAAATGACAGGAAAATTTTTCAATATTTTTTCAAGAAAAAAGCCAGCAATAAAACCAGAAAGCAAAAAGCCAAAAATCATAATTGACTACAGGGAGAAAAACTGCCTTATTCCTTCAGAACTCTCAAAGCTCGGATTTGAAATCCAGTTTCAAAATCTAAAGGTTGCAGACTATCTTGTCAGAGGTGTTGCAATAGAGAGAAAAACAATAAATGACTTCATTACCTCAACAATAAACAAGCGGCTTATTAGCCAGCTCGAAGAGCTTCAGCAATACAACCAAAAGCTTCTTGTGATTGAGGGAATAGATGAGCAGGATTTGTACAGCGACGACAAGCCAGACAAACTAGGCATGCATCCAAATGCAATCAGAGGACTTCTTTTGTCAATCCTCTTAAAACACCAAGTGCCGATAATCTTTACAAAAAATTACATTGACACAGCAAAATTCCTTGCAATTCTTTCAAAAAAGAAAAAGACAGAAATGCCCCTTAATATAAACAAGAGAAATCTCACAAAAAAGCAAAGGCTTCAGTTCATCCTGGAGGGCTTTCCAGGAATCGGCCCAAAAACCGCCCAAAAGCTCTTAAAAAAATTCAAAACCCTTCAAAACATTTTCAACACACCCTTAGAAGAATTAAAAGAAGTGATTGGAAAAAAAGCAGAAACACTCAAAGAAATCATTGATTCTAGTTACAGATAATAAAGCCAATGGGCAAAAATCTTAAAATCATATTAAGGAGAATTCATCCAAAAGTTTGTACTTTGGCCCATTCTTAGTCAATTCAGACTTAATTAAAGAGATTTTTTCAACAGGAATGTTCATTTTCTTCATTCCAATGTCCTCAACAAGTTTTAAGAACTTCTCCTTATCTTTTACCTGCCTTATCCTGGCAAATGTAATATGGGCATTGAACTCCCTTGTTTCTTTATTTATTCCCAATCCCTGCAGCTTATTCTCAACAATGCCTTTTAACATCGAAAGCTCGTCAGAAACAAAATCAATCCAAATGACTTTCACATATTTTTCAGAGGGAAAAAATCCAATCTCTCCTGTATGTGCCTCAAATTTAGGAAGAACAAAATCTGAAAAGCTTTTTCTTATCTTGCTAATCTGCTCTTCAGTGAGCTCTCCTAAGAATCTTAAAGTGAGGTGAATATTGTCCTTGCTGACAAAAGTCCCTGAAACCAATCCCGAGTCTCTTATTCTCTTAGAAACTCTGAAAATCTCTTTCCTGACTTTTTCTGGAAGTTCAATTGAAACAAATGTCCTCATTTAACCAACCTCAATCAATCAATTCAAAAAAGCTCAAAAAAGCTCAGAAAGTATCTTGGCCCCAATCTTAATGGTCCTGTTGCCAAAATTCTTGTCTTTTTCTGAATTAATCTCTACTATATCCACGCCTTTTAGACTTTTAATTTTATTTATTCTATGGAATATATAAACCAAATCACTGCTGCTCAATCCACCAGGCTCAATGTACCCTGTTGCAGGAGCAAACCCAGGATCCAAAACATCTACATCCAGTGAAACATAAAGCTCCTTGCCATTTGCAAATTCAGTTATAACATCAGTCATATGGTGCAAATCCTCTTTTATTGAATCAATAGAAATAATTCTTATGCCCTTTTCCTTTAAAAAATCTCTTTCAGATTTCCAAACATTCCTAACACCCACAAGAAGAATATTCTCAGCAGGAAACCCGTCATCAATAAGCTTCCGCAGCCACTCCTCGTGCGTTGGCTCCTTCATCGCAGGCATGCAGTCTGCATGCGCATCAAAGACAATTAAACACGGCTTTTTGCCATTTTCAGATTCTTCATGCTGAACAAAATCAAAAAAACCTCTTGCCAAGGAATAGCTTACAGAATGGTCTCCTCCAAGAAAAACAACCCTCTCATGCTCTTCAAAACTCTCAAATGAATTTT
>Ga0272442_10006698_pt1 | contig 15094 bp, 4 predicted proteins | sample SSMForm2O_FD_200262 | JGI IMG/M metagenome (GOLD analysis project Ga0272442, IMG submission 200262) | Marine sediment archaeal communities from Little Sippewissett salt marsh, Falmouth, MA, United States - SSM-Form-2O | ecosystem: Environmental > Aquatic > Marine > Wetlands > Sediment ...
CTGGAGCGGCACAGTAACCGTGTCCGTAACCAGCGGCGGCGGCAGTGCACCCCGGGGTGATTCTCCGGTGATACAGAATATCGCGGTGACCGGCGGCAGCGGGTCCGCCGGCCAGACACTGGTGAACGCGGTACCCACCGTGATACAGGGAACGGCCGGTACGGTGACGCGCAGCACAGGAACCATTACGGTCAGTCCGAATACGCTGAGCGATTACACACTGACGGCCGGTCTCTCGCAGACGGCCGGTATCGGTTTTGCACTGACCGTGACGGGCGCCGAGGATTATCTGGAGAATCCGTGGAGCGGCACGGTGGTCATCGATGCCAGTGCCGGCGGCAACGCGGCACCGGACGGCACACCGCCGGATCTGAACAATGTGATCGTCACGGCCGGCAGCGGGTCGGCCACGCAGACCCTGACCCGGACGGAATCGACCCGGCTCCGGGGAACGGGGGACGCCACGGTCCGGCAGACAGGTGTGATTCAGATGAGTCCCGGGGTGATTTCCGAATTCGGCCTGGCAGGCTACCCGGGATCGACCATTGCCGGCGAAAATTTCCCCGATAATGTCGTTGTTACGGCTTATGATCCTTTCCGGAACGTCAAAACCAATTATACGGGATCGATCCATTTCAATTCCTCCGATCCAAATGCAGCCATCACATACAATTCAGGAAATCCCTATACTTTCGTACCGGCGGATGCGGGAGTGCATGCATTTCCCGGCGCTGCGTTCTCGCTCCGTACCGCCGGTTTGCAGGTGATCCGGGTGCGTGACAATGCGCCGGATCCGGATGTGATCGAAATCAGCAGCGCCATCCAGGTCACGCATACGGATTTGCTGGACTTTACGTTAAGCGCGAACACAACCTCACAGACCGCGGGTGTGCCTTTCCCCCTGACAGTCAGCGGCGCGGAGGATCAGTATGGCAATGCCTGGTCCGGTATCGTCGCGGTTTCGGCCAGCGCGGGAGGCGGCAATTCACCCTCCGGCCTGCCGCCCAACCTGCAGGATATCGTGGTGGTCGGCGGCACCGGATCGGCCAATCAGGTACTGGTCAACGCGGAAAGCGGTGTGGTGCTTCAGGGCCTGGCCGATGGACGCAGTGCATTCACCGCCGCCCTGCATGTGATTCCAAATCCTTCGCTGGCATCCATGAAAATCAGGAATGCGGACAACGGCGCAGGCAATGAAGTGGGGATTGAAACCATTGTGGTGGGTGATGCGCTGGTTATGTATGCGGCCGGTTATGATGCCTACGGGAACTATCAGGGAAATGAAAGTGCAGACTGGACATCAACCGGACTGACACCCCAGATCAACGCACTCAACACACCTTCCCATACCTTTGTGCCCGCAATGCCGGGAAGCGGTACCATCTCTGTTTCGGATCATGCCACGGGAATGGTGCACGATCATACCGGAACCATTACGGTGACGGCCGGAACGATCGCGGGATTCGAAATCGGCACTATTCCGACGCCTCAGGAAGTGGGTCAACCGTTTACTATTGTGATACGTGCGGTGGATGCCGAAGGCATTACAGTGAATAATTTTCAGGGAAATGTGACCATCTCCGATGTGACCGGGACCATACGCCCGGATTCGTCAGGATTTTTTATCAATGGTATCTGGACGGGCGGTGTTACAGTGCGTCAGGCAGAAGCCGCGGATCGTATTACGGTCGAAGGCCGTCATGGCGCGGCATCGTCCATCACCGGACAATCCAACATATTTGAAGTAGTGCCGACGCCTTCGATTGATATTACGGAATACACGGCCCTGCAGGCGGATATGGCCACCCCGCTGACTGCAGTCACTACAGATCAGACGCTGGACTGGTACTGCAAAATGGTATTCCGGAATATCGGCAGCGGGAACATTGAATTTGACAGCGCGGAACTGCAGTTCGTTGTCGACGGCGTCATCCGGAATGATTATTCCGTCAGTGTGCCCGCCGTCCTTTGGGGAAACGGATCGACCCTTCTGGCGCCCGGGGAAACCGATTCGCTGCTTATGACAGTGAACACAACCGGACACGATTCCGGACCGGCGACGGTGTATGGAGTGCTTAACTTTACAAACATGAACGGCGATCCGCAAACAAAACAGGTCTGGACCACCATCAATGTTCAGACACCGGCGGATGTCAGAATTACATCGATGGCGCCCTCGCAGACCCAGGTGTCCCGCGGACAGAATGAAGACTGGACTGTTTCCATGGTGCTCAGGAACAGCGGTGGCAGTGCTGTTTTTATTGATTCTTCCAAGGTCCGTACGTTTCTGACTTTCAGCAGGGGTGAGGATTGGAACACGGCACGCCCCGATTCTCTTGCGGGAGGGGGGTGGATGCTTTCAGGCGGGACCACAGACACTGTGCAATTTTTGATACGGGCATCCGCGTCCGATATCACGGGGAATTGCCGTATCAATGGATATACGGCCTGTACGGAAGTAAATACAGGCAGAACCATACAAACCGGAACCCAGACTTCAGGATGGGGAACGGTTCTCGTGGAACAGCCTGCTGACCTGTATGTGGTGAACGTGGTGAACACGGCACCCAACGCGCCTTATGTGAACGTGGGGCAGGCATTCCAGATACAGGCGGTAGTGGAAAACGCCGGGATCGACGGGGTTCATGATGCACGCGTGTTTATCCGGTCCAACGGTTCGTCCAGCTTTGAAACGCCGGAAATTTTCATCGATAATCTTGCCGGCGGTCAGTCCAAATCGGTGACATTCAATATCAATGCCGGTTTTATTGCGTCGGCCCTGGAAACATTTACGCTTGAGGTATCGGGCAATGCGGACAATACCGGCAGCCTGGTACAGTCCGGAGAAAATCCCGTTTCCATTACCATTCAGGGGCCGGCTGAATTTCTGGTGCCTTCGGTGGCGGCTTCGGTGGATACGGTGTATGGGGGGCAGGTGGATCCCTGGAAAATAAAGGTGCCTGTCCGTAATGTGGGCACAGCCGGTTTTATCCTGGATAAACCGCAGGGAGATGACATCCTTTTTCTCAACAGCGACATACCCCAGAATGATTATAAAGTGGATCCTCCGGCGGCATTGAAGGGAGGAGGACTCAGACTGGGCGGCAGTTCCCTGGATACGCTGATATACACGGTGCGTTCCACAGGTCACTGGGGAGGAAATGTAACCATCCGGGCCCGGATTGAAGGGTATGATGAAAACAATTTGAATGCATTCACCGACAGCAGCATCACCAGTATCGTGGTCCGTTCGGAAAATAATTTCCGGATTGTATCCACGATGGTGCGGACATACAACACGACAGAATCCGATAACGGTTATGTCAATACGGATCAGGATTTCCGGATTGTGGTCTATATGGAAAATGGTCTGGGAGAAACCCTGGATCAGATTCGTGTGAAAATGCATAACAGCGGAATGTCCGTGATCTCGGACACACTGCTGCTCCTTGATCGGAAACTGAGTCCGTCAGCCATTGATTCTGTTGAATTTTCAATCAAGGCTGCCCATTCGGAAAACACGTCCGGAGAGCGGTTTACGGCCATGATCGATCATGCGGTGGGAGAAATATCGGGACGTATTACAGAGAGCGGACCGGCTCTGGATTCAACCGCGGTTGTCTATATAGAGCGCCCGGCGAGTCTTTCCCTGATGCTCAATCAGGACAATGAACAGGGAGACTATGCCATCAGCCAAACCTTTAAAGTAACAGCCGCACTGCAGAATGCCGGCACATCCGGTGTGGATCGTACCGGCCGGGCTCGCATTACTTTGCCGACAGGTTACACGCTGTCATCCATGACGGACACACTCAGTATCGGATTGGGCTCTCCGGCGGAATGGATTGTGCGGGCACCCAATATAGCGCAGCCAGAGAGAACCATCAGCGTGACACTGGACCGGGTCCCCAATGATCTGAATACAAAGCAGAAAGCTGCCGTAACCAGTGTGTCGGCGGACATTGCTGTTACCACGGTTGCCAGTGCACTCACTATCGGACTTTCGGTGAACGCACCGGCAGGTGCCATGGACCGGATACTTTCCGCGGGCCAGACTTTCGTGATCCTTGCATATATTCAGAAACAGAATGTCAGGGAAGTTGTGGCAGAGCTGTCGTTACCGGACGGATTTCGAACTTCCGACAATCTTGAAAAACCGGTTGGAGAGAACGCCAATGTGGTATTCTGGCAGATACAGGCACCGGATGACATTGTACAGGATGCGCGGATATTTTTAAATGCACACGGTGTCGATATTCTTCAGCCCGGCCTGCAGGTCATCGGGCCCACTCAGCTGATTACTGTATCGACTGTCAGTGCAGCGGATCTGGAGTTAACCGTTGAGATTATTTCGCCCAGCGATGCTTTGGATGGCACACTGTCACCGGGCCAGGATTTTGTGTTGCAGGCAATACTTGACAATCTTGGAGATGCCGGTTTTGAAGGGGATGCAGTTGTGACGCTGTCCGATTTACCCGAAGGATATACTACCAGCGAACCGGTTTCCAAAGTCATGGTGAACAATGCCGCAACGTGGACGATTCGCGCGCCGGATGCAGCCACCGGCAAAACCACATTGATTGAGGCCGGGCTGACAGGAATCCCCAAGGATGTGAATACGGGAGAAGCAGCTAAAATCAGCCGGCGGAGTGATAAAATAGGAGTGACCACCAAGGATGCCTGGCTTGCTGTTTCAGTGATTCCGATGCCGCAAGTGCTTGGAAATTCGGTGATTGTCGGCCAGGAATGGGCGCGGTTCATGATACTGGAGATGGAAAACCGCGGGGCCGAAGGCGCGAATCAGATACGAATCAATACGCTTTCTTTTTATGTGCTGGATCTCGACGGCAATGAAATCCCGCCGCAGGATTTGTTTGACGGACTTATGCTGGTGGATAATGAAGATACAACCCAGGTATACGGAACTCTGCAGAATCCCGGGACTTCCAATCCTCTGGTGATCCCCCTGTCGCGTGCATTTAATGTGGCTGTCGGAAAAATTCGACAGCTCGCCATCGTGGGTCAGTTGTCAGAAGACAAGACAGTTTCCTATTTTGAATTGAATATACCGGGCCCCGATTATATTACGGCAACGGATTTAAATTCCGGGTTCGCCGTTACCGTGGCCGGAGCGGGAGGGGATCCATTTACGGATTTGCGTTCAGAGCCGTTCAAGATATTTAATCCGGCCGTCGAGGACATATTGTGGAACAGTCCGAATCCCTTCGGAGAACCAGGAAAGGAAGAAACCCAGATACATTTCTATCTGGAAGAGGAAACCGGCGTGGTATTGCGGCTCTATACGCTGCTCGGACAGCTTGTCTGGTCAAAAGATATTTCCATCGATGAACTCCGGCCTTATGTCGGTGCCACTTATACTACTCCGTGGAACGGCTATAATGACAGGCAAATGGTGGTATTGAACGGTGTCTATATTCTGATCATGGAAACGGATTCGGGAAAAATATACAAAACCAAAGTGGCTGTTGTGAAATAATGAGGACAGATTTCCTGAAAAAAGCACGTTCTTTTCGGACACCCCTTGTGCTTCTGTTGCTGGCCATGTGTACCGGCTTGTCCAGGGGACAATCAAATGTTCAGGGGGATGCGGGTGTGGAAAGCCCCTTTTCGCTGGGTATCGGTGCCAAGGCGCTGGGGCTCGGCAATGCCATGACGGCATTTCCGCAGGATCCCGCGGCATTTTTCTGGAATCCGGCCGGCATGGCCGTGGTTGAGTACAAATGCGTCGGTCTTTCCACGACAACGCTGTTTGAAGGGACGCAGTATAATTATATCGGTTATATCCATCCGACCCTGTCATCCGGTACATTCGGATTCGGCGTTATGCGTATTGGTACCGGGGGGATCAAACATTATGAGAATATACGCGGTGCTGCCGTTGAAATGGGAGAGTACGGATACTGGTGGGGCAAACTAACCCTGGCATATGCCTTCCCGATATTCAAAGGATTTTCACTGGGGGCCAATTTCAATGCGGACCGCCAGGTTCTGGGACCGTATTCAACCAATGGCTTTGGCATGGATGCGGGATTTCATTACAAGATGCAGGCGGATCGGGGATTTTTCCGTGGTTTTTATCTGGGGGGCAATTATCAAAATGCTGTTCAGCCGCGCATGAAACTGGGAACGCAGGCTGAGAAGCTGCCCCATTCTTTTCGGGCCGGTATTGCGAAGCTTTTTATGTTCGACGCAGATCGTGACTGGCTTTCCATTCAGTTTGATCTGGAATGGAGCGAAAACAAATCCGTACTGTATCATCTGGGCAGTGAATTAAACTGGAGCCGAACGGTTTATCTCAGAGCCGGTTCAGATAACGGGAAATTGACCGTCGGAGGCGGTGTGCGGTTCGGTGGATTTCAACTGGATTATGCGACCAGCCGTATTGCAGATCCCGAATATTTTCCGAGAAGCCATCGTTTCTCGATGTTGTTTCATATTGGCAAGAGTATGCCCGAAATCCGGCGGATACTGGAGGCCCAGCGCGAGGCGGATCTTCGCAGTACCATCCGGGCACAGATGGAGTCAGACCGGCAATACAGAATCCGGGAATCACTGCGAATCGGGAAAAAAGCATTTGAGGATGGGGATTATTTCAAGGCCAGACTGGCTTTCAGTCAGGTGCTGGATCTGGAACCAAGGCATCCGGAAGCAGAGCACTGGCTTGAAAGAACCACCACCATTGAGGATTCCATTCAGACTGCCTCGACGCGCCAGCTGGAACAGCAGGCACGCGATGAAGAAAAGCAACGCGGCGATAATGCCTACATACAGAGCATGTTCAGCCAGGGGCGCGAAGCACTCGACAAACGTGATTTTCGTACAGCCATTGAAAAATGGCAGCTGGCACTGGAGCGAAATCCCTCCCCGGATATCAGAAAACAACTGGATAGTTACGTTGCACAGGCCCAGGAGGCCCTGGTGATGGAAGTGCAACGTCTTATCACCAGCGCCCGGAATTTGAGCAATCAGGAAAGGATTCCTGAAGCCTACAAAGCGCTGGAAAATGCAAAGTTCCAGGCAGAGAATCATCCAAGACTTATTGAGCGAGTTCAGGCCGAGGTCCGGCGGCTCGATATCACGGTGGACTTTTTAACCAATTATCAGGAAGGTGTGCAGCGGTACAGTCAGGGAGATTACAGTGAGGCAGTGAAATTCTTTGAGAAGGCATTGAAGTATCGTCCCGATGATGAACGTACGAAGGAACTGCATCGAAATGCCATGGCCCGGTCTCTTGGCAGGCAGGTGAAGATGAGGGAAGAAATCAAAGAGCAGTTCTCCCGCGGACTTCGGCTGTACAGAGACGGGCGTTATGAAGAAGCCCTGGAGATATGGGAAGCCGCCCTCAAGGAGGATCCCTATAATGTCAATCTTCTCGAGGCAATTAGTACAGCAAAGAAAAAGCTTGATACGTTCCGCCAGAATAAATAAAATAATGATTCTGGAGTGGCTTCATGTTCAAACATGTGATTAAAGAAGAAACCAAGGTGCCTGCAGATATCCGGTATCTGGGCGAAATGCGGGACTTTATCACCAAAGTCGGGCGTAAATATGGTGTCGGAGAACGCAATATCAATGCCTTTAAGCTGGCTATTGATGAAGCCGCCACCAATATTATCAGGCATGCCTACCGGGATTGGGATGGGTTCATTACCCTGCGCATGATCATTCGTGACCGGAATGTGACCATTTCCATGATTGATCAGGGACATGCTTTTGATCCCCGGCTCGTCAAAGATCCCGATCTTAACAGGTATGTGCAGATCGGCAAAAAAGGTGGTCTGGGAATTTTTATTATCCGCCGTGTCATCGATCAAATCGATTACAGGAAAACACCGGAAGGGAATGAACTCCGACTGACAAAGAACAGAATAATCAAGCCCAAGGTGAATTTGTCCGTGCCGAATTTTGGTGTTTCAATTAAAGCGCGTTTTTCACTGGTTGCCTGCGGTGTGCTGGCGACAGTGATTATTTCAGTATTTTTATGGCATTTTTTCAGGATTCAGCACACCACTCTGGAAGAAAACATTGCAGAAGGGCGTGTACTGGTTAAATTGCTGTCCAGGAATTCCGTCGACTTTCTGGCAAGGGAAACGGGACCAGACACACCTGAACTGGCACGTATTGCTGCTGAAGTCCAGCGGGACAATGCACCCTGGGTGGTTGAGGCCCTGATTGTGGACAACACCAATACCATTGCAGGGGCTTATGTCATGCTCGACAGGATACTTGAGCCCTTTGCCATGCCGTCGGGAGCCAGGTCGGTCGCCAGGGATGTGTTTTCATATCGTTTGCCAAACGGCCAGAAAGTGTATGATGTTGTCGAAAAAGCGGTCCCGGAGGGGGGAATGGTTCCTGTCGGCACCGTGCATCTTTATCTGAATCAGGATGTGATCCGGGAGCAGATCGTACAGGCCAGGAAAAATGTAGCCATATACTATAGCGGTATTCTGGTTCTGGCCTGCCTTGGCGTTTTTATCATAATATACATTACCATGAGTCCTTTCAAGAAACTGGTGATGTGGATACGGGCACTCGGACGGGATGAAGTACAGGATGATGTTCAGTTTGATTCCAGTACGGAAGTGGGGGAGATTGCACAGGCATTTAGTGAAATCACGGAAAAGTTCCGCAAATCCCAGGCAAATCTTGCAGAACAGGAGCGTCTGCAAAAGGAAATGCAGGTAGCCCAGGAGATTCAGCATACACTTTTGCCCGATCATTTTCCCACTGTACAGGGGTATGAAATCGCGTCCTACTATGACGCTGCAAAAGAAGTCGGCGGGGATTATTTCGACTTTGTCGATGTTGACAAAGATTCAACGGGTATTGTGGTGGCGGATGTCTCGGGGAAGGGAGTGCCGGGTTCTCTGGTGATGACCATGATAAGAACTGCACTCAGGACAGAAGCCCGGGGGAACAAAGATCCTGCGGATGTACTTGCACGTGTCAATGATTTTGTGATGAATGACATGAAGCGGGGTATGTTCGTAACGGTTTTCTATATCATCCTCGATTCTCATAACAGAACCATTCATTATGCGAGTGCGGGCCATAATCCCATGATTCTCTATCGCAGCAAGACTGAGAAAAGCTATTATCTCAATCCGCGCGGATTCCCAATCGGCATTAACCTGCCGGAAAAAGGATTGTTTCGCAAATCCATCCATTCCGACAGCCTTCAGCTTCAGGAAGGAGATGTCCTGATTGCATATACGGACGGTGTCACAGAAGCCATGAATCCTGAAAGAGAACACTTTGGAGAAGAACGGTTTCTTTCGGTGATTCGGAAATATGGTGCTTTTGAGGCTCAGCCTCTGGTGGACAAAATTCGTGACAACATCAATGCCTTTACAGAAGGATGCGACCAGAACGATGATATTACTCTTGTAGCCATCCGGGAAAAAATGAGCAAGGAAGAAGCATTGTACAGCCTCCGCAGCCGGCTGCTTCATCTGGTTAAAAGCGAGCAGATGACGGTCAAGGATGCCTGTAAAACAGTGGGCGTTTCAACATCCACCTATTATAAATATAAAAAGCGTTATGATAAGGAGGGTGACAAAGGTCTTCGGGTTCGTTATGTAAAGGCGGAAATCGAGGAGAAGCATATCAGCATCGAGGACAAGGCAAAGATTTTTGATATTATCAAGAACAATCCGGAATTGGGTGCCAAACGGATCAGTGAGGAATTAAATGCGGAAAAATACGGCTTCACAGTCATTGATGAGAAACGTATCTATGATGAACTGGTCAAAAGCAGACTCAATACGTACGAACTGAGGCTGGCATTTATCGAGAAGGGGGACAAGGGAAAACGGATGAAACCGCCAGGGACGCCGCTTCTGACCCTGAACGGGGATGTGGTTGTGCAGCGGAGGCAAAAACCGGCACCATATATTCCTGCCAAGCAGGCTGCCGCTTATCAGGAGGAAGAGGAAGAAGAATTTGAATCCCGCAGCAAAAAGCGCAGGAAGGACCGCATGGCCGGTGAAGATTTGTTCCTCGATGATATGACCCGGAAGACGCGGGGAAAGATGGCCATTCAGTCAGACACTCCGGAAAAGGATGAGTTTGCCATTCTGGACGAGTTGACTGCCTCGGATGATGATCCGGGACACCGGTTTCATGGGTATTCCCAGGAAACCAAATCCGGAAAAGAAGAAAATGATTTTGCGGACACGGACCATCCAGAAGCAGACCGTGAAGAGACGAAAACCAGGGATGATTTGTTTGAAGAGATGATGGTCGATTTCGTCGATGTGTCCGCAGATGAACCCCATCGGGAAGAGGGGGATGATGTTGTTTCAGGCATCATTGACGGCGGCGGTGAAACTGGGGAAGAATTTGATTTTGGAGATAATATCGAGTCCCATATATCATCGACCATTGGCGGGGAACTTTTTGAGCAGGAGATGGATCTGTTCAGCAGGATTTCGGAAGATGAGGATACACCAGATGATAACGGGAATCGGGAGGCCGCGTTTTTGAATGGGGTGGGTGATATCGGACTCCATGGCCAAAAAGGATTACAGCAGCGCGAATTCCATATGGGTAATGCAAACAGGACCGGGGACATGGCACAGGCCGTCAAGCGTCATCTGGATTCAGGTCTCTGGTTCTACAGGAATGGTCAATATAACAAGGCCATTCAGAAATTTTATCAGGCCCTGGAGACAAACCCGAAAAATCCGGAGGCCTACCAGTATCTGGGAGACACATATTTCCGTATGGGGCAGCTTGGCAAAGCCAAGGATGCGTATGAGAAGGTGCGTCAGCTGGATCCGGATAATCTGAATGTCATGGAGAATCTGGGAGTGATTTTTGCCAATCGCGGAGATTATAAAAAGGCTGTATGGCAGTGGGGAGAAGTCCTAAAGCACAATCCGGATCGAAGGGATATCATTGACCGCATTAAAAAAATGCAGCGTGTTATCCGGCAGAGATCGCTGTCATAATCGAAAAAGAGTTGACAATCATTTGATTTTCTGTTAACTTTCTGGTTGTTATACGGCATAACAGAGTATTATTCCCAAGAGGAGTAGACGGATGGAAGGTATACAGGTGTCTGTAGAGAAGACCGGGACAAACAGTGATATATCCATTATCCGTGTCGGCGGGTATATCGATACCACCACGTCTTCGGAACTGGAACGGGCACTGGATTCACTTTTGAAAGCGGGTATCGTCCGGGTCATCATTGATCTGGGCAATGTGGACTATATATCAAGTGCGGGATGGGGTATTTTCATTAGTGAAATCAAGGGAATTCGTGAGCGTAACGGTGATTTAAAACTGGTTAAAATGATTCCTGATGTGTACGAAGTGTTTGAACTGTTGGAGTTCCATTATATCCTGAAAGCTTTTGATTCCATTGATGAGGCTGTGGTGGATTTTGACAGGGAACGTGTTGCTGCATCGCCGTCTGTGGATGATGATGGTCAGGATGTCAAGAAGAGCAAACCTCCGCGCACACCACCCAGGAAAAAGCCGAAGCAGGAGAAACCGAAAGAGTCTCTCGAAGTCCATGAAGTGATGCCTGAAGAATTCCAGGAACCGGATGATTTTGATACGGATATGAGTATCGAGGAAAAAATCAGAAACATCATTCTCGAAAATCCAGGCTGGGGTCCGAAGCAGGTTTCCAAAGAACTGAATTCTGAAAAATACGGCTATATTCGTATTGGCACTGTCGGCGTCTGGAAGCTGATGCGAAAAATGGATTTGGGCAGTAAAAAAGAAACAGGCCCGTTTTATGGAGAGGGAGACTGGTGAATCGTTCAGGGAAAGTGACAGTATGGCATTGAACTTGACCAAAAAAATCATCAAGGAACACTTACTTGAAGGGGAACTGATTGCCGGTTCCCCTGTTGCTATTCGTATTGATCAGACATTGACGCAGGATGCCACAGGGACCATGGCCTATCTGCAATTTGAGGCCCTTGGTCTTGACAGGGTAAGAACCGAACTTTCCGTCAGCTATGTGGACCATAACATGCTTCAGTCAGGTTTCGAGAATGCGGATGATCACCGTTTCCTGCAATCAATGGCTGCCAAATACGGCATCGTATTTTCAAGACCGGGAAACGGCATTTGTCATCAACTCCACCTGGAACGGTTCGGCATTCCGGGGAAAACACTGCTGGGATCGGACAGTCATACCCCAACGGGCGGAGGGATCGGCATGCTCGCCATGGGCGCCGGTGGCCTGGATGTGGCACTCGCAATGGCCGGACAGGCTTTTCATCTGACCATGCCGCATGTGGTGAATGTCCGTCTGACAGGAAAACTGCCCGATTTTGTGTCTGCAAAAGACATCATTCTTGAAATACTGCGCCGGATGAGTGTCAAGGGCGGTGTTGGTAAAGTGATGGAGTATTCAGGTGAGGGTGTGGCCTCTCTGACGGTGCCCCAGCGTTCCACCATTACCAATATGGGTGCTGAGCTGGGTGCCACGACATCCGTATTTCCGAGTGACGCACAAACCCGTCATTTTCTGCATGCGCAAAACAGGGAAGATGTCTGGCAGCCGCTTTCAGCGGATGAGGGCGCGGAGTATGACGAGGTGCTGGATATCAATTTATCCGAACTCGAACCGCTTATCGCCCGGCCCCATATGCCTGACAATGTGGTCAAAGTCAGGGATATTCAGGGTATGCCCGTGGATCAGGTTGCCATCGGAAGCTGTACGAATTCTTCGGTTCAGGATTTGATGACGGTGGCGGGCATGCTGAAGGGGAAGAAAATCCATCCGGATGTGTCGGCGGCCCTGAATCCCGGATCACGTCAGGTCGTACAGAATCTGATTCATAACGGCAGCTGGGAGCATATTGTTGCATCCGGATTGCGAATTTTGGAAAATGGCTGCGGACCCTGTATCGGCATGGGTTTTTCACCACCGGACCAGGGCGTTTCCGTGCGTTCTTATAACCGCAATTTCACCGGCAGAAGCGGTACGAAAAACGCCGGTGTGTTTTTATGCAGCAATGAAACGGCAGTTGCCGCGGCAATGAACGGTCGGATTACAGATCCGCGGGATCTGGGAATTGATCCTGTAAAGGTTTCCCTGCCCCGATCTTTTATCGTAGATGACAGCATGTTTGTTTACCCGCCAGATGATCCCGGTACGGTTCAGATTCTTCGCGGTCCCAATATCAAACCACTGCCATTAAAGGAATCACTTCCTGATTCTCTTTCAGGTGATGTGTTGCTGAAAGTGGAAGACAATATCACAACCGATCATATCATGCCGGCAGGCGCTAAAATTCTGCCGCTGCGATCCAATATTCCAGTCATTTCAGAACATGTATTTGAAGGGGTGGATCCGACTTTCGCACAGCGGGCAAAGGCTGCAGGCGGCGGTTTCATTGTAGGCGGTGCCAATTACGGCCAGGGGTCCAGTCGCGAGCACGCGGCGCTGGCGCCTATGTTTCTGGGTGTCAAGGCTGTCATCGCCAAGTCCTTTTCACGGATTCATCTGGCCAATCTGATCAATTTCGGGATCCTTCCTTTGATTTTTGAGGATGAGACGGATTTCGATAAAATTGAACAGGGGGATGCTCTCAGTGTAAATGTGTCGGCCCTGGATCGGTGTCCGTTGATATTAACTGATGTAACAAGGAATACGGCAATCAAAGTCACTCATACATTGAACGATCGTGATATAAGGATTCTGCGGGCCGGTGGTGCCCTTGCTCTTACAAGGAAAGAACTGAATCACAGACAATAATATGGAGAAAAAAGAAATAATATGCGACCCTATGAGAAATTGACACCGCCGCAGGACGGTGAAAAAATTATATTTCGCGACGGAGCAATTCAGGTGCCGGACCATCCCGTTATTCCGTTTATCGAGGGGGACGGTATTGGACCTGATATCTGGAATGCAGCAAAACCGGTTCTGGACGGTGCGGTTGAAAAAGCCTATGGCGGTAAAAAAGGAATTATATGGTTTCCTGTGCATGCCGGGTTATCCGCCCTGAAATTGTATGGTCATGATGCGGTGCTTCCGGACGATACCCTGAAAGCGATTCAGGACTATCTGGTTGCTCTGAAAGGGCCCCTGACAACACCGGTAGGAGGATTCCCCTTTGTGTGTCTGGATTGTGCTGCGGAGCAGGGAGAACATTCCGGTCAGCGTCCGGCGGCATGTATTAAATGTGGATCAAAATGGATTACACCACGATTCCGCAGTTTGAATGTCAGCCTTCGCCAAAAACTCGATCTGTACGCGTGTGTTCGTCCTGTCCGATGGTTTCAGGGAGTCCCGTGTCCTGTTAAAAATCCTGAAAAATTGAACGTCACCATTTTTCGTGAAAATACGGAAGATGTGTATTCCGGCATCGAGTTTGAACAGGGCAAACCGGAAACAATGCGGGTGATTCAGTTTCTCAGCAAAGAGGCAGGCAAGACAATCCGGGCAGACTCCGGAATCGGAGTTAAACCCATCAGCGTCTTCGGGACCGAAAGGCTGGTTCGCAAGGCCATTCGATATGCGCTGGATCATGAACGGTCCTCTGTGACACTCGTCCATAAAGGCAATATTATGAAATTTACGGAAGGGGCGTTCAGGGATTGGGGTTATGAACTGGCAAAAAGGGAATTTCGTGAGAAAGTTGTTACGGAGAAAGAATTATGGGACAGGTATCAAGGCAAAGTTCCGGACGGAAAAATCATCATCAAAGACCGTATTGCGGATCAGATGTTTCAGCAGGTTCTGCTGCGCCCTGATGAATATGACGTGGTGGCCCTGCCCAATCTGAATGGCGATTATCTTTCGGATGCCTGCGCGGCACAGGTTGGTGGTCTGGGTCTGGCGCCTGGGGCCAATATGGGAGATGCGATTGCACTTTTTGAAGCCACACACGGAACAGCGCCCAAATACACCGGTTTGGACAAAGTGAATCCCGGGTCTGTCATTTTGTCCGGAACCCTCATGCTGGAACATCTGGGATGGAATGAGGCTGCGGAAATGGTGGTGCGGGCTCTGGAGCGTACCATACAGCAGAAGCAGGTCACATATGATCTGGAGAGACAGATGGAAGGTGCAACCAAGCTGTCATGTTCTGATTTTGGCAAG
>Ga0272442_10006699_pt1 | contig 15094 bp, 10 predicted proteins | sample SSMForm2O_FD_200262 | JGI IMG/M metagenome (GOLD analysis project Ga0272442, IMG submission 200262) | Marine sediment archaeal communities from Little Sippewissett salt marsh, Falmouth, MA, United States - SSM-Form-2O | ecosystem: Environmental > Aquatic > Marine > Wetlands > Sediment ...
CGAGGCAGGACGTTCTTGTTATATTCGTGCATGATGGAAAAGTCTATTAAGTTTTTCATGTAAGTTTATATAGTTATAATAGTATATAAACTTAACCATTGATTAGGTTTTTCGAAATCCTCTAAATACCCTTTAAGTAGGGATAGTTCGTATTTTGGGATTTAGAGGGGTTTTTCGAAATCCTCAATATATAGAATGTATTTAATACGTTAGATAATTTACTTTGCTCGTCTCGCCAAGAATTTCGAATCATCGCTCATGTGTATCCTGAATTCGCCTTCCAGCTGGTCTACATCCTTCAATCTGATCCAGCCATCACCAGAAGCTGGGTCGCACTCGTCGTTTCCCTCCCAGGTGAACTCAAACTTTTTTCCGTCTGGATAGTTGACGACCTTCCCATCAATCTCGCCTGAAACCAAGCCGAACTGGAAAATTCCAAGATTATCCGATTTTATCTCAATGTACGCTTGGACCTCCATGTTGAAGTAATCCTCATCCCACTCTTCCATTTCGAAGATATGCCATTTACCTTTGAAACCCGTTATTTCACACTCCTTTTTCGAGGTTCAAGGCTCTCACCTGCCAGGGGTTTCGTCTCTATCATCAGGCTACTATAAAATGGAAGGTCCTCCTCCCGGAGCGATGCGAGCTTATCCCGAGTGAGTAGGAGGATGGCGACCTCGCAGCCGATGGCTGCGCTGAGATCCCGCTCCAGCCTGGCGGCCTCAAGCTCCGTATCCGGGCCGATCTCCTCCACCAGGACCCAGAGGTCGAGGTCGCTCTCGGAGGTGTTCGTACCCGCCGACCAGCTGCCGTAAAGGCCGATCCCGAGCGCCCAATCCGGCAGCGAGACCCGCTCCTCCAGGGCCACCACGTTCAAGAACGTCTTCAGGGATTGAGTTTTAGCACCATCGATCACGGAGAAATTCCTGCCGTCTCTCACCAGGAAGCCCTCTTCGACCAGGATGGCGAGGTACCGGGAGGCGAGGCCCTTGTTGACCCCGGCCCCTCTCGCGGCCTCGGTGACCGTGAATGGAGAGGTGGTTAGGGCGTATCGCAGGAGCCTGATCCGCTCCTCAGAGCTGAGAAGTTCTGAGAGCATCGATTTTATATTGTGTTTACGATACATAAACATTTTGTTTACGGATCATAAACGATTTGTTTACGATTCGTAAACAAGCGTTTCAAGTGCTGTCGATCTCCGGGAGCCGACCGGCGGCGCCCTGCCCGCGCGTTCTCCTGCCGCAATCGGCGCAGACCCAAGCCTCCGGCGCGAAATTTCGGGCGGCGTCTCCATCATCCCGACGGAGGACGAGGAGTAGACGGCCTCGGTGATCGCGGGCGTCTGAGCATATTTTGGGAGATATTCTTTTAATTTCATAAAAATAGTCCTGATCGCCGGCGTTCGACGATCTGCTGCGCGGAATCCTCTGCCGACTGCCTCCTGCCCTCTTCTATACTTCAGCTCTCGAAGCGGTACCAGAGGGTCCGGCCGGACTCTGTGACCGCGTAGACCTCTCTGCCACCGGCGAGGATCTCGGCGAGGGTCGCGCCGAGCCGGCGGTTTTGAGCTATTGCCAGTCGCCGACTTCCTGATGCAGCTTTCGCCGTTATGCCTCCAAGGGAGGATCTGGATATCCGCTTAAAGACGATGGTTACTCGCGATCCCCAAAGACGTGGAAAACTCGGCGAGTCGGATATCTTCATATAGATTATAATCCAAAACATGTTCATGAATAAATTACTGATTTTATCTTTGCTGGGGATGCTGCTCCTCTCCTGCAGCGGCTCAGCATCGTGGGAAAGGCTCTGGGACCAGAAGGTGGACTCTGTCGTTTTAAACAGCAGGATCTCCTCACTGGAAGATCCATCATACTCGGTCAGAGTCTTTGCAGTTCAGAGCGATACCGGGGACATCTATCGGTACGCCGAGACGACGGGGGAGTGGACAAAGGTGGGCAACCCCGGAAAGAAGTTTGTGGCCTCGGGCGGTGTCGACAGCAGGGTCTATGGCCTCGACCCGGCGGGGATGGGCGTATACGAGTTCAGCGGAACCCCGATGGAATGGACTCAGGTGGGAGGTCCCGCAGCTGACATCTACGCCGGTGGAGCGGAGCTTTACGCCACCAACCCGGAGGACGACTGGGAGATCTACAAATATGCTGGAACCCCCTGGGAATGGACCCAGATAGGAGAGGCTTCAGAGCGGGGCGGTGGAATTGTGGACTATGTGGCAGCCGGTGGCGGATACCTGAGGGGACCGGCCGGTCTCGTCGAGACCTTTAACCCGAATCTATACCTCCTCGAGGATAGAATGTCGCAGTCTCGAGGTTATACCGTTGGAGTGATCCGGAAGTACACCGGGACGATGTTGGATCCCATAGGCTGGGAGGTATTGTCGGCTGGCGATCTGGATTTCAGCGCCATATTCGGCGGCGGGTTCAACACGGGCGCGATCTATGCGCAGGATTATCATTCCCGTGAGATCTACCGGTGGTCGGAAGACGACGATGTCTGGGAGAAGGCGAGCGGCCCCGCCAAGATCATCGTCGCAGATCAGTACAAGGAGGGCTCGACGGTCCATAACCTCCTCTACCGGCTCGAAGACGATGGTGAGCTCTGGGTCTTAGACGACTCCGCCGGGGCCAGCGCGACCTGGACCCGGATCCCCACCGGAGGATTTAGAAACCCCCTCAAAGCGATCTACGCTGCTGGCGGAGAGCTCTACGGGCTTGCAGAGGCCGGTTTCGTCTACAAATACGTACCCTGAGGCCCGGAGCCGCTCTCCGGGCGAACTTTTTTTAGCTGATCGATTTCGTGCAAAAGGGTCATTGCAGAAAGAGCCACCTAACCCTTAAAAAGGGGTGCTTGATTTACTTTTATTGAATACCCCGCAGCTCTGCTGCGGGGATGAGCATATAACCGACAAGCAGTTGCTGTGTTCACATATTTTGGGACAATATTATGCGGTTAAGTAGTGCAACGTGTTTGTGGGACGTCCTAAAAACCAAGACACTAAGGCGGCGGCGCGAAGCATGCCCCGCAGTTCTACTGCGGGGTGCGCCGCCGCCAGTTTGACTTTACATGGTTTTACATGAGAATATGGGATATAAAATAGAATGTGAGGTCGAGCCTACACGGCCCGACCTCACCCCTCCCCCGCCTTCCTGTAAAAGACCCTCTTCGCCTTTCCCTCCTGACGGGGCAGCCCTCCAATGGGGTAGACGTCTCCTTTGGGGCTGAAGCCGAGGGCCTCCTTCAGGGCTTTCTCCACGACGTAACCGGTGACTCCGGCCTCGGCCTCGACGTTGATCCGGACGTCTTTCATCCCATCGGTCTCCTCGATGATGATCTGGTAGTTGGCCCCGACGTCCGGAATCTGCATCAATGCCTGCTCCACCTGCTTGGGGAAGAAGTTCACCCCTTTTATGATCAGCATGTCGTCGATCCTGCCGGTGATGGGGGCGATCTTGACGTGGGTCCTGCCGCAGTCGCACTCCTCTCGACTGATGACCTTGGTCAGGTCCGCCGTCCTGAACCGGATGACAGGCAGAGCCTCCCTCGTCAGGGCGGTCACCACCAGCTCCCCGGTCTCGCCGTCGTCGACGGGCTCGCCGGTCTCGGGGTCGATCACCTCGACGATGTAGTGGTCCTCCCAGACGTGCAGGCCGTCGTGGGCCTCGCAGTCCATCCCCAGGGTCCCGACGCCCCCGGACTCGGTCATGCCGTAGATGTCGAAGGCCTCGATCCCGAGGCCAGAGGATATTTTCTTCTTCATGGAGTCGCTGAAGACCTCGGCGCCGAAGATCCCGATCTCAAGGTCAGGGAGGGATTCATTCATCTCCTCCATCACCTCCATCAGCCGAATCCCGTAGCTGACGACACCGGTGAGGACCCGGGTTTTGAAGTCCCTGGCGAGCCTGATCTGACGGGCGGTGTTTCCGGGCCCTGCGGGGATGACGAATAGGCCCGCTGCCCGGGCCCCGTGGTACATCCCGAAGCCGCCGTTGAAGAGGCCGAAGAGGGGCGTGATCTGGGCGGCGTCTCCGGGCTTCGCTCCCGCCATCCGATAGCATCGGGCCATGCACTCCGCCCACTGGTCGAGGTCTCCCTGGGTATAGGGCATGACCACGGGCGTTCCAGTGGAGCCGCTGGACATGTGCATCTCGACGATTCTATTCCGATCAACGCAGGATAGGCCCAGGGGATAGCTCTCCCGCAAGAGGTCCTTGTTTGTCAGGGGAAGCTTCGTCACGTCATCGACGGACTTTATATCCTCGGGGGAGACGCCGTGCTCGTCGAAGAGCTTCCTGTAGATCGGGTTTTTCGAGTAGACGTGCCTTGTTATCTCCTTCAGCCTCCGGGTCTGAAGCTCTCTGATATCTTTAAGCGTTGCCGTCTCCATCTTCTCGTTATGAAAATTCCCCATCCCTATCATCTGCTTTCTCCCCTCATCTGACATTCCTTCCAATCTCAAAAGCTCTCAAGTTCAGATCCCTGTGCTTCTCCTTGACGGAGGCTCCGATAGCCTCTTCCCAGGCCTCCAGTGGGAGGTCGAGGCCTCTGGATAGGGCCCCCAGAAGGACGATGTTTGCGGCCCTGATGTTTCCAAGCTCTTCCGCCCTCTTTCCGGCATCGAAGTATACGAGCCGCGGAAATGCCCTCTTCAGCCGATCGGCCACGTCTTCGGGATAGGTCGCAGCTCCCGATGATACCGTCACGGGAACGACGGTCGCGGCGTTGACCACGGCCAGGCCGTCGGGGGCGGCATAGTGAGCATACCGGAGGGCCTCGATCTCTTCCAGGGCCCCGAGGGCGTCGGCCGTCCCTTCGGGTACGGTAGGGCTGAATACCTCGGTCCCGTAGCGGACGTGGGCAATCACCGAGCCGCCCCGCTGAGCCATCCCGTGGACCTCGTTCGTCTTCACCTGGTGGCCAGCAATCATGGCCGCCCGGGCAACGATGGTGCTCGCCAGGAGAATCCCCTGGCCTCCTACTCCCACAAAAACGACGCTTGTGGTCTTGCCGCTCGACATCACTCTGCCTCCTGGGACGATATGGCGTCGTGAGGGCAGACCTCCTCGCAGAGGCCGCAACCGCTGCAGAGGTGGATATTGATCTTCGGCACCTCACCGTCGAACTCGATGGCGGGGCAGCCCAGTTTGAGACACTTTTTGCACCCCTTGCACAATTCTGGGTCTATCGCCCTGACGGGCCCGACCCGCCTCCTTTCCCGGAGGGGGCAGGGGGCAAGGGAGACGATGAGGGACGGCTCCTCGGCGGCCAGCTCCTCGGCGATCGTCCTCTCTGTCTCTTCGAGGTCGTAGGGGTTTACGGTCGAAATTCGATCGACTCCGCAGGCCCTTCCGATGTCCTGGATAGAGATCGCCTTTGTATCATCCCCCATCAGGGTCCTTCCAGTCCCCGGATGATCCTGATGGCCGGTCATGGCCGTGGTCCTGTTGTCCAGGACTATGATCGTCGATGAGCCCCTGTTGTAGACGATGTCGATGAGCCCGGTGATCCCTGAATGAAAGAAGGTGGAGTCGCCAACGACCCCCACCACCTTTCTTCGATCGCCGGCCTTGTCGAAGCCGTGGGCCATGGAAACCCCGCCGCCCATGCAGAGGATGATGTCCATCCGGTCCAGAGGCTTGAAGGCCCCCAGGCTGTAGCAGCCGATGTCCCCGGAGACGACGACGTCATGCTTTCCCAGGGCGTAAAAGACACCCCGGTGGGGGCAGCCCGGACAGAGGACCGGCGGCCTTGCGGGAAGACCTTCAGCGAACCTCTGATCCAGAGCCTTCGGTTCTCTTCCCTCCATCTGAGCCCTCGATGCGAGAAGGCGGGTGACGGAGAGCTCTCCGACCCCCGGGACGAACTCTCGGCCCCGGCACTCGATCCCAAGAGACCTCACGTGCTCCTCGATGAAGTCGTCCAGCTCCTCCACCACGAGGAGGCGGTCGACACCGTTGGCGAACTCCCTGATGAGACCGTCGGGGAAGGGGTAAGAGAAGCCGAGCTTAAGGACCGAGGCCTGGGGCCAGACCTCCCGGACGTACTGGTAGGCCATGGATGATGTGACGATCCCAAGGGATTTGTCACGAAGCTCGATCCTGTTCGCCTCGGAATTTTCTGCCTCCGAGGCCAGGAGGGCGAGCCGGTCGGTCACCTTCTGCTTCATCACCCTCCCCCAGACCGGTATGGGGACGAACCGGGGCGGGTTCTTCTCGATCCCGATCTTCCTCTCGATCTCCACCCTGATCCCCAGATCCACCAGGCTTTTTGAGTGGCTCACCCTCGTCGTCGATCTGAGGATCGCCGGGGTCTGATACCTCTCCGAGACCTCCATCGCCAGCCTGAGGAAGTCCTTCGCCTCCTGACTGTCGGCCGGCTCGAATATGGGGATTTTAGCAAACCGCGCATACTGGCGGGTGTCCTGCTCGTTCTGGGACGAGTGCATCCCGGGATCGTCGGCGACGCAGGCCACAAACCCGCCCTCAACGCCGATGTAGCTGAGGGTCATCAGGGGGTCTGCTGCCACATTCAGGCCGACGTGCTTCATAGTCACTATCGAGCGGGCTCCGGCACAGGACGCGCCCGCCGCCACCTCGAAGGCCACCTTCTCGTTCGGCGACCATTCGGAATAAATGTCTGATTTGTACCGGGCAACGTTCTCGAGAATTTCCGTGGACGGTGTGCCGGGGTAGCCCGTCGCCACCGTCGCCCCCGCTTCATACGCCCCGCGGGCGATCGCCTCGTTGCCGGACATTAGCTCTCTCAACGCCATCCTCCCTCGTTCAAAGAATCTCGAATTTCAGACGCGTCTGCCAGATCTCCAATAATTGATGTCCCCAGCGCGCCATTGAATCGAACTTTTTCTCGCTGTTGTACAACCTCGTACATCCTTGAGCACGCATCGGCGATCGGGCTTTTGAGTTATAACCTTTCTGGTTATCGAATTTCGTAGACATTCTGAACAATAAACTATAAGACGATCCTTGAGCTAACCTCCGACGATGATCTTCCAGATCCTGGACGCCAACTACGTCTACGACGGCGATGGGTTCCCAGTCATCCAGCTCTTCGGAACCACTCCCGAGGGGAAGCCCGCGACCATCAAGGCCTCGGGATTTCGACCCTACTTCTACGCGCGGGTGGACGAAAAAAGGGTGGAGGAGGCGATCGACGGCATCAGGGCCATGGATCTGGAGGCCGAAGTTGTAGAGAGGTTTAGGCCCGTCGGCTATCAGGAGAAGCCCCACAGGATGTTGAAGGTCATCGCCAAGGACCCAAAGTCCGTCAGAACCTTCAGAGAGACGGTTCTCAACGTTCCCGGGGTAAGAGAGGTCTACGAGACCGACGTCCTCTTCAAGAACCGATTTCTCATCGACCAGGACCTGGGCGGGATGAGGTGGGTGAAGGTCGAGGATCCCGTGGCCAAAGGTCCAGTTCCCTTTCAGTCGCTCGAGCCCCTATTTCCAGCCGAGGCCGGAGGCGAAGGTAAAAGCGAGAGATCGAGGGGCAACGCTCCCCTCCGCCATCTCGCCTTCGACATCGAGTGCCTCCCCCTCCATGGGGCCATGCCAAACCCCGAGAACTCGCCGGTGATCATGGTGAGCCTAGGATTCTATCCGCCTTACAAAGGGCAGGAGGACCTCGTCTTGGTGGGGCGAGAGGTCGACTGTCCCCGGGCGGACGTTCTCGCTTTCAGAGGCGAGAGGGAAATGTTGGCCAGTTTCGTGGAGATAGTCAAGGACTACGATCCCGACGTGGTCGCCGGCTACAACTCTAATGAGTTCGATTTCCCGTACCTGGAAGAGAGGATGAAGAGGCTGAACCTGGACGTTCGGGTCGGCCGAGACGGCAGCCCCTGGCGGGTGAGAAAGATCGTGAACCTGACCAGGGTCGAGATCACGGGAAGGATCGTCGTCGACCTTCTGCCCCTGGTGAGGTCGTCGTTCAGCCTCAAGCGTTACACCCTCAGAAACGCGAGCCTCGAGCTATTGGGGGTCGAGAAGCACGACGTCGAGCCGAAGGAGATGGAGGCTCTCTGGGCAAGTGAGGGGGACGAGTTCGCAAGGTTGGTCAGCTACTCCCGGCGCGACTCGTACCTCGCCCTCCACCTACTCCTGGACCTGAAGCTTCTGGACAAGTACATCGCCCTAGCCCAGACGAGCGGCTCGCTCCTCCAGGACGTCATCGACGGCGGTCAGACCGGGATGGTCGAAAATTTCCTCTTCCGAAAGTTCCAGGAGAGAAAGAGGGTCATACCCCCGAAGCCCGACGCCGACCTCTCTTCGACCAGAGCGGCCCAGAGCTTCGAGCTGAAGGGGGGTGCTGTCCTCGATCCGAAGAGGGGCCTTGTGGAGGACGTGGTGATCCTCGACTACCGATCCCTCTACCCCTCGATAATGATGGCCCACAACCTCTGCTACTCGACGGTCGTCACCGACGACCGGCCCCCGTCAGAGGAGGTGGTGAAGTCTCCCTCGGGCGGCGAGTTCGTCGATTCTTCGGTCTCGCCGGGGATCGTGCCTGGCGTCCTCTCCGACCTTCTCGCCCAGAGGACCGAGATCAAGCGCAGGATGAAGGCCGCCGACGACGAGGAGAGGACCCTCCTGGACGCCCAGCAGTACGCCCTCAAGATCCTTCTCAACTCCTTTTACGGCTACTCCGGCTACGCCCGGGCGAGGCTCTACAGCCTGCCCCTGGCCAACGCCGTCACCAGCTTCGGCCGGTCCAACATCCTGAACACGAAGCTAATGGTGGAGGAGATCGGCTCGATCTACGTCAAGGACGGCGAAGCCCTTCTCCCCGACGAGATGGTGAAGGTCGCCGGAGACTCCTTCCCCGCCACCGGTGCCGGATCCTTCAAGAGGTTCGATCTCTCTGTCGTCTACGGCGACACCGACAGCGTCTTCATCAGGCTCAAGCCCCACGCCGAGCGGGGTGCCAAGCCCAGCCTCCAGGAGGCGGAGCTGGTGGGGAAAAAGATCGCAGAAACGGTGACATCCCGCTTGCCGCCGCCGATGGAGCTGGTCTTCGAGGCCTTCGCCCGCCGGGGCCTGTTTTTGGTCAAGAAGAGGTACGCCCTCTGGGTCTTCGAGAAGGTAGGCGAGGAGTGGCGCGATCGGATCAAGGTTCGCGGCATGGAGACGGTGAGGCGCGACTGGTGCGAGCTGACCAGCAAGACCCTCAATCGGTGCCTGGAGCTGGTCCTCCAGGAGGGTAAAGTCGACGAGGCGGTGGAGCTCGCGCGGTCGGTGATCGACCGCCTCCAGAAGCTCGACCTCCAGAAAGACTCTGAGATCCTCGAAGACCTGATCCTCACGCGAAGGTACACCAAGAGCGCCTCATCCTACAAGAACAAGCAGCCACACGTCCAGCTGGCCGAGAAGATGAGGGCTAGGGGCGGTCCCGTCCCCTCGGTGGGCGACCGGGTCCCCTTCGTCATTGTCCGGGGGAAGGGGCTCTTCGTCGACCGGGCCGAGGACCCCCAGTTCATCCTCGATAGCGACCAGAAGATCGATACCGACTACTACATCGAAAAGCAGATCCTTCCGCCGCTCCTCCGCCTCCTCTCGCCCTTCGGCGTATCAAGGGAGCAGCTCGTCTGTTGTCCCGAACAGCAGAGGCTCTTCGACCTGGAGCCCATCCGGGCGAGGGGCGCCAAGGGGCGGCCCTCCTCCTCATCGGCCGGAGCCCCAGGCGAGAGTTCGGAGCAGAGGTCCCTCTTCGACTTCTAGTCGTTGATCTTTTTGAGGAGCCAGGCCACGTTCTCGCCGAGGGCTCTCATCGTCTCCATCCCCACTTCGTCCTCCAAGACGTCCCCTTTCGCCCACCCCATCCCCAAGTTCCAGTAGCTCGATCCCGGAACGATCATCTGGCTGATGAAGAAGAAGTGGTTTATCGAGTCGAAGGCGTGGATCGCGCCCGCCCTCCGGACGGCGACTACCGCCGCACCCACCTTCCGCCGAAAGAGCTCGCCGTTGGCCCGGGCGACAAACCCGGCCCGGTCGATGAGGGCCTTCATCTCCGTAGAGACGTCGGCGAAGTAGGTCGGCGACGCCAGAATGATCCCGTCGGCCTCGTCTCAATATATATTTGTTTGATATGTTCTCACAAAATGCATGAAATTCGAGAGCGGAGCTGTGTGGAAACAGGAGCCACTCGACGTCTAGATGACGAAGTCGTCCTCCTAAACTCTCAGATAAAGAGAAGATCACTGATCATCATGGTGATGTTTGGGTCGATCCCGATAACCGCAGCGCGAAAAACCCATCCTTCAGGTGGTTAAGAGAGCTTATCCACATCTCCAGAATGTGCATTGCCTCCGATCACCTTCTAAATGAATCTCGGGACGGTCGCATTCAATCTGAATTCAGTTGATCGGGAACGTTGCACCTTCTCGACAAGATGAGATTATAAACAAAGCGTTTTCAGCATCTTCAAACGAATAGGCGGTGAACAATTCCAAATTGAATAACGTCACTAATATTTGAGGATGAGCGCAATATATTTAGCATCGGGAGAACCAATGATCATGGATCGAACCGCTCCGGCCTTTGGTAGAGCGAGCGGTCTGTAGTAGGGGACTGGGAACCATGAAAATCTGCTGCATTCTGATTTTGACGCTGGCGGCAGCGTTAGGGCTTGCCGCGCCGGCGGGAGCCGACGGGATCATCATCGTCGACCCGCCGCCGGACGTTCCGATGGTGAAGCTGGACGAGGCTCTGGCCATAAAGTACCATCATGTCGATGTGACGATCGATGACCAGGTCGCCACCACCAGGGTCGACCAGGTCTTCATCAACGATAACCCCTGGGCTGCCGAGGGGACCTACGTATTTCCCCTGCCCGAAGGGGCGGCCGTCAGCGACTTCGTCATGTGGGTGGACGGCAAGCCGGTTCGGGGCGAGATCCTGGAGGCCGACGAGGCCCGAGAGATCTACAATGACATCGTGAGACGGATGCGAGACCCCGCCCTTCTCGAGTACGTGGATAGAAGGGCCCTGAAGGCGAGCGTCTTTCCCATACCTCCCGGGGAGGAGAGGAGGATAGTGCTGGAGTACAGCCAGGTCCTCCCCCTAGATAACGGCCTCGTCCACTACGTCTATCCCCTCAGCACCGAGAGGTACTCCTCAAAGCCCCTGGAAGAGGTGGTGGTGACCGTCGACGTCGAGTCAGAGATCCCCATAAGGGCGGTCTACTCGCCCAGCCACCAGGTCTTCGTCGAGAGGGAGAACGACTTTTCAGCCCTCCTCGGCTTTGAGGAGTACGACATCCTGCCAAACAAAGACTTTGAGCTCTACTACTCCGTCAGCCCCGAAGACGTGGGCCTCTCTCTCCTCAGCTACAAGGAGCCCGAAGAGGACGGTTTCTTCCTGCTTTTGGCAGCGCCGAAGGTGGAGGTCGAGCCCGAGGAGGTGGTGGCAAGAGATCTGATCCTGGTCCTGGACGTCTCGGGAAGCATGGAGGGAGAGAAGCTCGACCAGGCGAAGGATGCCGCCCTTTACGTCCTTGACAACCTGCACTCCGATGACAGGTTCAACGTCGTCGCCTTCAGCACGGGCCTTGTTACCTTCAGCGAAGATATCGAGCCGGTGTCGAGCCGGGACGAGGGGAAGGAGTTTGTGAAAGGGCTCGAGTCGTTGGGAGGAACCGACATAAACCGGGCTCTTCTCGAGGCCGTCGAGATGGCGGACCCCGACCGGCCCACTACGGTGATATTCCTCACCGACGGCCTCGCCACTTCAGGGGTTGAGGATACGGGTAAGATCCTCGAAAACGTCGCTGAGACGGCTCCCGAAAACCTCAGGATATTCAGCTTCGGGGTGGGCGACGACGTCGACACCGACCTTCTCGACCTGCTCTCCATCGACCACGGCGGAGCCAGCACCTACGTCCGGCCCGGCCAGAGGATCGACGAGACGGTCTCCGCCCTCTACGCCAAGATCAAAAGCCCGGTCTTATCGAACCTCGAGATCGATTTCGGGTCGATTAAGGCGGACCGGGTCTATCCGGAGATGACGCCGGACCTCTTCGCAGGCTCACAGCTCGTCGTGGTGGGCAGGTACCGGAACGGTGGCAGAACCACCATCACCCTCTCGGGGACGGTGAACGACAGAAAGGCATCGATCGTCTATCCAGGCAACAACTTCACCGAAGAGGGCGGGGCTGATTTCATCCCCAGGCTCTGGGCGACTAGGGCCATCGGCAGCTACCTCACCGAGATCAGGCTCCACGGCGAGGACCGGGAGCTGGTGGACTCGATCGTAGCCTTGAGCATCCGGTACGGTATCATAACCCCCTACACCTCCTTTTTGATCCAGGAGGACGACATCTTCTCGGAATCGGGGAGAGAGGCGATCTCCCGATACGTCCAGGAAGAGCTGGCAGCCGAAGCGGCCGCCCCCTCCTCCGGATCTTCGGCGGTACAGAAGGCCGCCTTCCAGGGAGAGATGGCGACGGCAGAGGCTCCTCTGTCGGGCCCCTTCATTCTATCACCGACGAACGGCGCCGACGGTGGCGTTTCCGAAGCCGTGAAGGCGGGTGAGGTCATAAAGCAGGTCGGAAGCAAGATCTTCGTACTCCGAAACGATACATGGACGGACACCAGCTTCGACGGGTCCAAGATGGAGACGATCAAGGTCGAGTTCCTCTCCGACGAGTACTTCGACCTGATCATAGAGAGCCCGGTCCTCGGCGACTACTTCGCCCTGGGCGAGCGGGTGATCGTCGTCTATGAGAGTATAGCCTACGAGGTTGGTAAATTCTAGAGATAAATTTGGGATGATGATATGAAGACCATTTCAAGGACGCTCTTTCTGGCGGCCGTCATTCTCGCCTGCATCAGTTCCTCCCCGGGACAAAGCATGCCCTGGGGACTGGGGCTTGGTCTATTTGGAGGAGACGAAGAAGAAGCCGAAGCATACGATTGGTACAGCTTCGATGCGCCAGAGGAGCCCGAAGGGCTCATCGACGAGGGGCTTTCGTCCGGGCAGGAGGGGGCCGGAGGCATCTGGATCGCCGACTCCAGCGGAGAAGAGAGGCGGGCGGTCCTGGAGATGCCCATGGGTGCCTGGGCGAGGGTGATGATGGCGACTTCCGAGAGCGGTGAGCTGAAACTTTACTGTCGATATCCTACAGGAACTGCTTATCAGCTCACAGCTGAAGAGGTGGAGTCCGGCCGAGTATACGGTGCCTGGTATCAGGCCGAGTGGCCAGGGGATTACGAGGTCTGGTACAGTCTGGACGGGGTCGAGAGCGAAACGGTTCGGTTCACTGTCCAGGAGGGATGGATCGCTGAGGAAGGGATGGCCGCCCCAGGGATGGCAAAGTCGGTGGGCGCAGGTGGATCGGGGGTTGGAGCACCCGCCTTGTACAGTTATGCAGCCAGTCCGGCTCCCGCCAGCCCGGCCATCGGCCTGGCCGTCGGCGGGGCGAAGGACGTGGAGAACTTCAGGGAGAATATCGAGCAGGGCTACATGCCCCTGCCGACGGACGTGACCTACGAGGGGCTCTTCTACGACTACTACTTTGAGACCGGCCAGATGGAGGCCTGCGAGAAGCTCTTCTGTCCCTCCTACAGCGCTGCCATATCGAGAGATCCCATATCTGGAGAGGCCCAGCGCTACCTATCCGTCGGCCTCAACTCGGGGATCACCGATTTCTCGAGAAAGAAGCTGAACCTGGTCGTCGTTCTCGACTACTCCGGCTCCATGGGCAGCCCCTTCAGCGACTATTACTACGATCAGTTCGGAAATAGGGTGGAGGTTGAAGCGGATTCTGGCTCGAGCAGGACGAAGATGGAGATCGCAGACCAGGCCGTAGTGGACCTTCTGGGCCACCTGGAGGCTGAAGATCGCTTCAGCCTCGTCGTCTTCAGCGATCAGGCCTACGTCGTCGAACCTCTGACCAAGGTCGGGGAGAAGGACCTAGAAACCGTTGAAGATGCCATCCTCGAAGTCGAGGAATATAGCGGGACGAATATGGAAGCCGGGATGGAGAAAGGAACCGCTGCCTTCGGCAAGTACGTCGAGATCGACCCCTGGGAGCGGGAGAACAGGATAATCTTCATCACCGACGCCATGCCCAACCTGGGAGAGACCGGCGAGGGCGAGCTCTTGGGCATTCTCGAGGAGAACGCCGAAGAGGGGATCTACACCACCTTCATCGGGGTGGGAGTCGACTTCAACACCGAGCTGGTCGAGAAGCTAATCAAGGTCCGGGGTGCCAACTACTACTCCGTCCACTCGGCGAGCGACTTCCAAGAGAGAATGGACGAGGAGTTCGACTTCATGGTGACGCCGCTCGTCTTCGACCTCCTTCTCCGGCTCGACAGCCCCGGATATCGGATAGAGAAGGTCTACGGGTCGCCGGAGGCGGACGAGGCGACGGGAGAGATCATGAAGGTCAACACCCTCTTCCCCTCCAGGGCCGAGGAGGGGGAGGTAAAGGGCGGGATCATTTTGATCAAGCTCGAAGAGGTCTCCGGAGACGCGAACATAACCCTCGCGGTTACCTACCGGGACAGAAACGGGACCTTGGACGGCGATGAGGCTGCCGTGATCTTCCCCCAGGTCGAGCCCGACTTCTACCAGAACGACGGCATCCGGAAGGCCGTACTGCTGTCCAGGTACGCAGACCTTCTGAAGAACTGGATAATAGACGAGAGAGAGGCCCTGGAAATCGACGAACCGGTTGAGCCCTCGGTCACCACCGAAGGTGGTATCTCGGTTCCACCAGAGCTTGGTGAGTGGGAGAGGACCTCCTTGCCTCTGACAGTCTCAGAGCCCTACAGGGACCTCTTTGAGGCCTTCGGCGATTACTTCGAGAACGAAAGCGAAGCCCTGGGGGACATCGACCTCCAGCAGGAGGAGGTCGTCCTCGACGAGCTGAGCGGGCGACGGGGAGGTGAAGCTTGAATTTCGGGACGATCCGGAACGAAAAGAGCTGAAGGGCACTAGTGTCGTGTCAACCATCTAGTATCGGATAAAGGCGAGATAGCTTAACTCTCGCATCTGCCGTGGTGAATTGCCAATTTACCCTTGCATTTTTATTATTTCTGAACTTTTGCCATTCGGCTACT
>Ga0272442_10006700_pt1 | contig 15093 bp, 15 predicted proteins | sample SSMForm2O_FD_200262 | JGI IMG/M metagenome (GOLD analysis project Ga0272442, IMG submission 200262) | Marine sediment archaeal communities from Little Sippewissett salt marsh, Falmouth, MA, United States - SSM-Form-2O | ecosystem: Environmental > Aquatic > Marine > Wetlands > Sediment ...
AGGAGAAGAAGGGGCTTCCCCCGCTCCCGGATGCTGAGGAGGGTAAGGTGGTCACAAGGATGCCCCCGGAACCAAACGGTTACCCCCATATCGGGCATGGAATGTCATTTTACTTCAATTACTATTATGCCAGGGAGTATGGCGGAAAGGTGATATTGAGATTCGACGACACGAATCCAAAGGCGGAGCAAAGGGAGTTCTATGATGCAATAAAGGACGACCTAAGATGGATGGGCCTCTCTTGGGAGAGGGAGCACAACATGTCCGACGACATGGAAAAGTATTACGATTATGCAGTTGGCCTTATCAGATCAGGAAACGCCTACATGTGCGGCTGCGAGCCTGAGAAGGTATCCAAGCTCAGGTACGACAAGAAGACGTGCGAATGCCAGCAAAACTCCGTCGAAGAGAACATGGGGCTCTGGGAGTCCATGCCGGATGCCGAGGAGGGCAGCCTTGCCCTGAGGCTCAGGGGAGACGTGTCCTCGCAAAACACCGCAATGAGGGACCCGACCCTCTTCAGGATAATAAGGCACCCCCACCCGATCCAGGGCGACAGGTACAGCGTCTGGCCGGTCTATGACTTCGCCTGCTCCATAGAGGACTCGATACTTGGCGTCACTCACGTCCTCCGTTCCAACGAGTTTGCGCTCAGGATAGAGTTGCAGGACTACATCAGGGAGCTATTGCAGCTCAGATGCCCGATCACCATCCAGTACTCAAGATTCACCATCCGCGGCACGCCCACGTCCAAGAGGCTGATAAAGCCACTTATCCTGGACAGGACCGTCAGCGGATGGGACGACCCCAGGCTTGTCACGGTGAGGGGCCTCAGGAGAAGGGGAATAGTTCCGGAGACCATACAAGAGCTAGCCAAGGAGATGGGCCTATCCACAGCAGAGCCGGAGATAGACTGGTCTTTGATAGAGTCCATCAACAGGAAGCTGATCGACCCGGTGTCCAAGAGATTCTTCTTCGTCGAGGACCCAGTCGAGGTGGATGTCAGCGGGCTGAAGCCTTGCGAGGTGGAACTGAGGATGCACCCTGTGGAGGACCTTGGCACGAGGAGGATAAAAGTTGGAGAAAAGGTATACATATCATCCTCGGACGCAAGCGGCCTTGAGGATGGCGGCCTAGTGCGCCTCAAGGACCTGTGCAACATCAGGGTAACAGGAAGGGAAGGGGAAAAAATAAGGTCCGATATCATAGAGGATGACATAGACATACGCTCACTTAAGAAGATCCAATGGGTATCCGAGGACTTCGTGCTGGTCAGTGTTCTGATGTCCCACTCGCTTTACAAGGACAAGGAGCTCAACCCCGAAAGCCTCTCAATAAACCTTGGGCTTGGCGAGGCCTCCCTAGATTCACTTGACATTGGGGAGATCGTGCAGTTCGAGAGATACGGGTTTGTCAGGATCGACTCAAAGGACGAGAGCGGCATTGGGGTCGTGTTCTCCCACAAATAGTCATCTTTTTAATGTGCCCTTTCCTTATATTCACCAATGGAAGTAAAACTGGTGCCTTTCAAGAAGAAGTACATGGGGTTCCTTGAGGGGTTGTGGAAGGACCCCGATGTCAACGTCTACACTGGGATGCCCAGTGGGGGCGTTGAGATGGAACTGTGGTATAAGCAGTACAAGCTGTCAAAGAAGGCGCCAGGCTTCAGTTCAGAGCAGTACATCATTCTGGCGGATGTAATGCCCGTGGGGGAGGCCGCCTTTGGCATGCTGCCCAATGGGTTTGTGTTCGGCACGTGGGAGAAGAGTTTTTCACGCCGTTGCGCCCTTGCAGACATCAAGCTGATGAAGCGCTTCTGGGGCAGGGGAATGGCGTATGGGGCGTTCATGCAGCTCATCGATGCCATATTTGGAAAGGCGGATGCCCACGACATAATCACGATCCCCAACAAGGAGAACGCAAGGGCGCTCAACCTGTACAAGAGGTGTGGGTTCAGGGACACTGGCGAGTCTAACTGCCAGGGCAATCTCGTTTACCTGCTGTCCAGGGAGGAAGTGTGCAATGATAAGGATTGAGATATACCACACGGACGAGTGCGACCCCAAGAAGTGCAGCGCGAGGAGGCTTGCCAAGTTCGACTTGGCAAAGCTGGTCAACAGGGTCAACCTGATCACGCCCCACTCGATATTCATGAATCCATTCTCCCAGAAGGCATTGTCCCCAACAGACAGGATATACCTTAAGAATGGAATATCAGCACTTGATTGCTCATGGGAGTCCGCCATGAGGATATTCAAGAAGATATCCCCCCGCGTAGAGGACCGCTGTCTGCCATACCTCGTGGCAGCCAACCCCGTGAACTACGGAAAACCAACGAAGTTATCAACTGCCGAGGCCATTGCAGCGGCATTGTACATCCTTGGGGAGAGAACAAAAGCTTTAAATATAATGGATAAGTTCAAATGGGGTATAACGTTTATTCAACTCAATAAAGAACTTCTTGAGCGCTACTCTGACGCGCTTGACAGTTCCGAAGTTGTGAGAATTCAAAATGAGTATTTGGAGGATGTAAGGAAATGAGATCACCAATTGCTGAGCTGAGATTGTTCAAATATAAGATTTGCATGAAGTGCAATGCGAGAAATGGTTACAAGGCCGAGAGATGTCGCAAGTGCGGCTCTTCTTCACTTAGGTACAAGGCAAAGGAAAAGAGAGCCTAGGCTCTTATATTTTTCTTATTATATTCTTTGCAAAATTTATTTATACTATTTTTTACATCATAAGATGGTGTTTTCATGACAGGAAAGATCGAAGATTATATTCTTGACAAATTAAAAGGCAGCAAATTACATTTCACGTTGTTCGACCCAGCTTCCATAGATATCGACGATCTCATTAAGATCGTCTCTTTGGCGGAGGAGGCCGGAACGGACGCATTCATGGTGGGCGGGTCCACAAACGCTGCCGGGCCACATCTTGACAAGTTCGTCAGCGCCATGAAGTCTGCCACCAAGCTTCCGGTGATACTTTTCCCGGGAGGTTCCACTGCCATCACGCATGAGGCCGACGCCATCCTCTTCATGTCCATACTCAACTCAAGGAATCCTTACTTCATAACAAAGTCGCAGGCGCTTGGTTCATTTACGGTCAAGATGGCCAACATAGAGCCCATACCCATGGCGTACCTCATCGTGGAGCCCGGCATGACGGTGGGTTACATAGGCGAGGCCGACCCCCTTCCAAGGAAGAAGCCGAGCATAGCCGCAGCATATGCCCTTGCAGGGCAGTACCTGGGAATGAGGCTTGTGTACCTTGAGGCGGGTTCAGGAGCTAATGAGCCGGTCCCGTCCAAGATGGTAATGACCGTGAAGCACGCGATAGACGTGCCCTTGATAGTTGGCGGGGGGATCAGGACCCCGGAGCAGGCGAGGGAGGCCATTGACGCGGGCGCAGACATAATAGTCACAGGAAATATCGTAGAGGAGGATCCAGATAGGCTGTCAGCCATCATCAGGTCTATAAAGGAATAGGCGTATGTCCCTTATTAGCGAAGTAAACGGATTTTTGGATAACATCAAATATGAGTTCCCGGCTGGGAATGATCCCTATTTTGACATGTACGTATCGATGAGGGAGAACTTTTCCAGGCTCAAGGAATTCAGGAGGGAGATGGACTTTTACGGATTCCAAAATCCCTATTTTGTTGTCAAGGGTGTAAGGGACTCATGGAAGGACCCGTTCTTCAGGCAGACCGCCACCAAGAAGAAGATAACCTTTGACAGGATACAGTACTCAATAGCAGCACACCGAATTGCCCTGTCCCATCTCTTTGAGGCATCCGAAACGACGCATGAGAAGAAGAGGCTCACTGGGGAGAAGGCCCTGGAGCTCAGGAGGACAGAGGGTGCGGAGCTTTGCGAGAATCATGATGGGGTCTACAACTTCGACACCCTGCCCAACTTCCCCTACAGGGGCGAGTATATGCTCCTGCTCTCAAATCTTCCAAAGAGGGAGAGGCTATCCTACCGTAGGATAGTGAGTGCCCTAGGGCAAAGCAAGTCAAAGACCTCTGGCATGACCAGGAGCATGCAGTCCAGAAGGGACAGCTACATGCCCACAATGCCCATGGACGCCGATCTAAAGATCAAGAGGACAAGGGGCCCCCAGAGGAGGGTCGTGACTTACGAGGCGCACAAGTCACACTCTGAGCTGATTGTTGACAAATATGTCAGAAAGTGCCTGGGGATAGGTTATGCGTCCATCGGTTACAATGTTTTTATCAGTGACCTTTTGATGTACTACCTAAAAAAGTCCAAGTTCGAGAGGGAACGCCATACATCGATATTCCCCGGGATAGACCCTAATCCCGACAAGTCCATGTTCGGCAAGTTTGGACGCGCCATCGCGAAAAAGGAGGAGCTTGAGTCAAAGCTCGAGGACCTCAAGATACACGATAAGAGTTCGCTCGTAGGCGCAACAGCATATTATCTTGTCAGCGGGAAAATGGAAGATACTTGCGAAATATTTAACATATCTCCTAATAAAATCAACAATGCAATAGAGAAGTTCAAGAAACTGGGGCTTTTGGAGGGAAAACCACTCATCACGAACAGGACGAAGAAGTTCCTGGAATATCTGAGGGCGGAGAAATGAAGAGATACAGGGCTTTGAAGAAAGGCCTTCTTATCAATGAGATAAGGGAGGGATTCGATGAATCAGAGGTCTACATCAGCCTCAGGCCATGCCTGGATATCGTCATCGAGCTCTTGGAGAACGGCCCTAATCTCTCTGTCATATATTGCCCCCCGTCACTTTATGAGCTTACTTCCACCAGGGTGAGGAACGCGCTGGAGAAGGTCAACGTGAAGCTGAGGCCCCACGGCGGCGGCGCCGGCAGGCCGAACGTCTATGACGACAACGACCTGGCAGAGATACGCAATCTTATAGATGTGGGATTATCAATAACTAGGATATCCCAGGAGCTTGACATACCCAGAAGGACTATCTACCACCTTTTGAACAAGGAGAGCAAGTCTTGATCAACCGAATACCAATCCAACTTCATTTATCCTTTTTTTGACCTCATCATCTTTCATCCCTATCTGTTCCAATATGTGCTTGGGGATCTTCATGTCACTATGTGACCTGAGCTCCAACATGCGTTCCTCGAAGTTTGACTGCAGCTCTTCCCTGTTCTCAAGCGACATGTTGGGAAAAAATGATGTAAGATAGTTGTCAAATGCGATAAAGTCATATGTCTTCATGGCAAGCTCTGGAAAGCCGTACCTCATGCCCAGCTTTTCCATCCAGATCTCGCTCCGGAGCGGGAGAATGGGCAGTCCGAAACCGTATCCGATGTCAAGGGCTGCATGGAACATGGCCAAGCCAAGGCCGTCCATACTTCCCTGTTGGGTGATGGTGAAGTATGAGAGCGTCATCTTGTATGCGTAGGTCGCCCTCTCCTTTATCGAAACGCATATTGTGCTGTCAGGAATGCCCTCCTGGCATTCTATAAGCTCTGACAGGGCGGCGTACCTGAATAGGTCTCCAAATCTCCTGTCAAGGGATTTCAGTGAAATGGCGCTGATATTCATCTTGTGGTCTTTCCCCATCTCTTTTTCCAGCGAGGAGTATCTCAGCGCATAGGCAAGATCCTTGAGCTCTTCGCAATCATTTGCGCCTGAAGCGTACTCTTCGATCTTCTTGACATCATGATCATCAACGAAGAAAGTGACATTGCTGCCATTCTTCATGCCAACAATGTTTATGGGGAAGTAGGACCTGGCCTTCTTTGCGTATTTGGAGTGTGCCTCCCTTATCTTTCTTAGGTCCATTGATTCAAAGACAACATCTATTTTGCGGGGATGCAGGCCCCTTATCTCGTCCATGGACTCCCGTAGGCATTTTTTTAAGGCATCGGGCTTCCCTTTGTTCTTGTCCATACAATAGTTTTTTACCTAAAGTTATAAAATATATTCTAAAATAGGTCTGGAAATTACAATGTTGATCCGTCAAATAAGAGCAGAGGACGTACTGGAGGTCCTGAGGATAGAATATGACTGTTTCAAGTTCCCATACCCGCCGAACATGATAAACTTCCTTTACGCCAACTATATCGACACTTTCCTGGTGGCCGAGGTAGATTCGATCGCAGGGTACGTGATAGGGATATCCTACAATGAGGAGGGGCATGTGATATCCCTTGCGGTGAGGGAGGAGCACAGGAACCTGGGAATAGGCAAAGCCCTGATGGACAGGGTCATGGACATATTTGAAAACGATCTCTCAATCCGCCTGGTAAGGCTGGAGGTCAGGGAGGGCAACAAGAGGGCAATATCATTTTATAGTCATATGGGATTCAAGATACAGGAGAGGATCAAGGGGTATTACGAAGACAATGAGGATGCCTTTGTGATGATCAAGAAGATAAGGTGAGCAAGATGGAGTTCAGGACACACATTTCGTTTGGAGTATTCTTTGCCCTGCTTGGATATTTGATATTGGGCCCCAATGAGCATGTTGAGGCATTTGACCTAGCCCTTTTGACCTGTTTTTTCTCCCTTCTGCCGAACATTGACTGGTACATCTTCAAGATGAAGAGGACATGGGCCACCCATTCACTGTTTTTCCCAGCTGCGATATTTCTCCTGATGAGCCTTCCAACATTCATATATGGTGAAAGTACTGGCTATCTTCATGTCATCATGGGGTACCATGGCGCCACGTTCGCGGCCCTGGGGGTGCTATCGCACATATTCGCTGATTCATTTACGACCACGGGGGTGCCGTTGCTATATCCAATAATAGGCAGGAGGCATGTGTTATTCCCATACCTGGGACCCAGACTGAGATTTCCTGATGATTACAAGGGTAACTATGTCCAGATATCATCGATAGTGGCGCTCATCGTATTGCTCGTCCTGGACTATTTGTTAAAGCAATAGTTCTAATGAAATTGAGGCCCCAATCAAGAAAGATTTAAATATTTTTAATATTATATGGTATTGGTGCAAAAATGGTTGAAGCATACGTGTTAGTTACCATTGCCATTGGCAAAGTACATGATGTTGTTGAAGAATTAAAGAAACACAGTTGTGTCTCTATAGTTGACGCGGTCACGGGCCCGTATGATGCTATCATACGGATAACTGCCAAGGACCTGGGGGAGTTGACAAAGACCGTTATTCAGGAGATTCACAAGATCGATGGTGTGATAGACACCACAACGGCCATAGTCATTGACATATGATAGAATCATCCGATCTATCATTATTTTTATAGTATTTTTGAGGTTTCTCAATGGTGCATAATATTAGTATCGAGGAGCGAAGCACCGTTTACCCTGTTCTAGAGGACACTTTACTTCTGGCAGATTCCATCAATGTTAGGAAGGGAGACAGGGTCCTTGAGGTCGGTTGCGGAACGGGATACGTCTCTATCAGGGCCGCATTGATGGGCGGAAAGGTCGTTGGCGTGGACATAAACCCGGACGCGGTCAGATTGTCGCGGGAAAACGCGTCGTTGAACGGCATTGACTGGATAGACTTTCATGAAAGTGACATGTTTGAAAATGTCGATGGCCTTTTTGACGTGATAATGTTCAACCCCCCATATCTGCCAAGTGAGGAGTTCCAATCTGGGGATTATGATGCATGTTGGGATGGCGGAAAGGGCGGCAGGGGGGTGTCTGACAGATTCATCGACGGGCTTGACGGGCACCTGGGGCAGGGCGGCGTTGTTTACCTGTTGCAGTCCACGCTGTGCGATCCCGAGCTTAGCATCAGGAGATTGGGTGGCATCGGGCTCGAGGCCAAGATAGTTGGGAGCAAGAAACTTTTCTTCGAAGAGCTTGTGGTCATAATGGCAAAAAAGTCTTGAACGGCCAAGAGCAATAATTTTTAAATGTTTGAAATTGATATCAATCATTAGATTAATTCTATAACATATTTTATGGGTGAGACCTTGGAGATTGGAGACAGGATTCGGATCAAGAGAGCAGAAAATGTTTACGAAGGGATACTTATGCCCACAGAGTCCGATGCGGACATCATATCCTTAAAGCTGGACAACGGGTACAACGTGGGCTTTGACAAGGACAGCGTGGCGATCGAGCTTATCGAGGCGGGAAGGCCGTTCTCTGCCACAATGCCAAAGCTGGAAGTTGAGCACAAGGATGAGCTCCCTGACGTGGCAATACTGGGCACGGGGGGCACGGTTGCATCGAAGATAGACTACAAGACCGGGGCCGTTTATCCCGCATTCTCCCCAGAGGAGCTCCTGATGCTCGTTCCAGAGCTCTCCGATCTTGCAAACATCGATGGAAAGGAGGTCTTGTCCGTTGTGAGCGAAGACCTGCGATTTGAGGATTGGAAAAAGATAGGGAAATACATCTTCGAGCACATTGAAAACGATTATGACGGCATAGTTGTGACTCATGGCACGGACACACTGCACTACACCACGTCAATGATGTCCTTCATGCTATGCAATCTGCCGATACCAATAGTGTTCGTAGGTGCCCAGAGGTCCTCGGACAGGCCCTCGTCCGATGCCGCATTCAATCTAATATCCGCGGTCAACTTCTCCTCATCCGACTGCAAGGAGGTCGTGCTGTGCATGCATGCGAACATGAACGACGAGTATTCACTGGCACACAGGGGCACCAGGGTCAGGAAGTTCCACACATCCAGGAGAGATGCCTTCCAGACCATTAACGGCGACCCGATCGCCAGGGTGTATGGCGACAGTTCCATTGAGTTCCTCTCAGAATACAGGGACGAAACGGACAATGACCCCTTCCTGGACACCAAGGTGGAAGACAAGGTGGCACTGATCAAGACATATCCTGAGACAAGGGACATACTCCCATGCCTTGTGGACAAGGGTTACAGGGGCATCATAATCGAGGGCACGGGCCTAGGCCATGCGCCGGATACCATGCACGAGGACATAAGGCGGGGCATAGAGGAAGGCATTGTGTTCGGAATGACCAGCCAGTGCATACATGGCAGGGTCAACATGAATGTTTACAGGGGCGGCAGGACGCTCAAGGAAATGGGGGTCATGCCCCTTGGAGACATGCTCTCCGAGACGGCGTGGTGCAAGTTGTGCTTTGCCCTGGGCCATCACAGCGACCCGAGTGAAGTGAGGGATTTCATGCTTACAAACATACACGGGGAGATATCCCCCAGATCGGCCCTGGATGCCTTCAGGTGCGGGATGTGATATTGTGGACTATGATGAACTTGGACTTAAGGTGGGGCTTGAGATACATGCGCAGCTGGACACCAGGAAGCTTTTCTGCCACTGCCCGACGGCGCTCAATGATGATTATGACGTTTCCTTCATGAGAAGGCTAAGGCCTACGATGAGCGAGCTTGGCGAGATAGACCCGGCAGCAAAGGAGGAGTTCACAAAGGGCATCGTCAACATATACAAGGCTTCCACAAAAGGGTCTTGCCTCGTATACTCAGATGAGGAGCCCCCGCATGAACCGAATGGCGATGCCATATACATCCTCCTGCAGATCTCCAGGCTCCTGCAGGCGGACATAGTGGACCAGATACAGTTCATGAGAAAGATAGTGATAGACGGGTCGAACGTCAGCGGATTCCAACGGACGGCCCTGGTCGCATTGAATGGGAAGGCATTCTCCAAGTTTGGGAATGTGGAGATACCGACAATATGCCTTGAGGAGGACGCTGCGAGACTGGTGGAGAATGCAGGCAGGTCGAAGATATGGAACATTGACAGGCTGGGCACCCCGCTCGTGGAGATAGCCACCGACCCCTCCATTCGCTCCCCGGAGCAGGCCAGGGACGTAGCGCTCTTCCTTGGACAGGCAATGAAGTCCACGAAAAGGCTGAAGAGGGGCATAGGCACGATACGACAGGATGTCAACATCTCTATCAGGGAGGGCACTAGGGTTGAGATCAAGGGCGTGCAGGAGCTCAATCTAATTGACGATTACGTCAGGAACGAGGCATTGAGGCAAAGCAACCTTGTGTGGGTCATGAAGGAGCTCATGTCAAGGGAAGCGAGACCACAAAATCTTGAGATCATGGATGTTTCTGACATATTCAAGGAGACCGAATGCAAGATTATCAAAGGCGAGGTGTTTGGCATAAGGCTGCCAGGATTTTCCGGCCTTTTGGGAAAGGAGCTCCAGAAGGGGAGGAGATTTGGGACCGAGCTGGCCGACTACTCAAGAAAATATGTCAAGGGCATCTTCCATAGTGACGAGCTCCCCGCCTATGGGATAAGCGAAGAGGAGGTCTCAAGAGCAAGGGACAGGATAACAAAGGAAGAGGGAGATGCATTTGTGCTAGTGGCCGCAGGCCAAAAGACTGCCAGAAAGGCGCTCTCAGAGGTTCTCAGGAGGGCGAACATGGCCATGGTTGGCGTGCCCAACGAGACAAGGAGGCCGCTTCCGGATGGGAATTCCCAATACATGAGGCCACTACCCGGAAAGAGCAGGATGTATCCTGAGACCGATGTGTACCCGTTCACGATACCTGATGAGCTGATGAGGGACGTAGTATCCAATTTGCCAGAGCTTCCTGAGGACAGGATATCCCGCTTGGTAAGCGAACATGGGATATCTGATGAGAACGCCAGGAAGATCGTGTACTGGGACATAGAGGACGTCTTTATCAGGTCCCAAAATGTGCACAAAATGCCCATTGGCAGATTCCTAAGGCTTGTAGAGACGATTACCATGCTATCGAAGGAGGGCATTAACATCGGCTTTGACAGCGTTGACATGATAGACTCGTTCATGGGGCGTTCAAAGGACATACCCATCGAGACCTATGAGGACATCCTGAGACACGCTGTGGAAAAGAACGCCACCATAGAGGAGTCGATAAAGGGAGTGGGGATAGAGAGCGCTTCCGAAGATGAGATAAGGGCAGTCATAAGGGGCATCATAGACGAGAATGCCGCAACGGTGGAAGAGAAGGGAAACGGAGCCTTCAAGCCCCTGATGGGAAAGGCAATGGGCGCTTTGAAGGGCAAGGCAGATGGCAAGGCGATTAGTAAGATCCTTAATGATGAACTTAAAAGGCTTTTATAAAATAAACAGTCTTTTTTTTATTTACAAAAAGATATTTAAAGGAAAAGTAACGTTATACTAAAATGTAGTATTTTATGAAAAGGGGATATTAGATGAAAAATATTACGTTCAAGAATATACCTGACGAGCTTTACTTTAAGGCAATAGAGGCAAAAGGAAAGCTTCATGCGAGAAATTGGCAAGAGTTCTTAGAAAAGTTGATTGATAATATGGATGAGGATAGGGTGAAGTAAATGAAGGACCGCCCATTGAAAATTCTTATGGCGGCATTTATCCTGATATCCCTTCTTTCTGTTGGTCCCGTAATGGCCCAGCCTGATCCGCCGACAAATCTTCAGGCAATGAGCTTGGCCAACGGTGGGATAGACCTATCATGGACTGCCGTAACAGGAGCCACATCCTATGATGTTTACAAGTCAACTATTGACTCAATACCTGGTTCAAAATATGATGACACCAGTGATACCTCCATCTCCCTGACGATTGGCGGGGATGGGTTAGTTGATGGGACGACATGGTACTTCTGGGTAAAGGCAGTGGACGGCACAGGAACGTCAGACCCGGCAGGTTCGGCAAGCGCGATATGCGATGCTTCTCCGCCTTACGCCCTAACTCTGACATCGCCCCTGAACGGAAGCTATGTACTGACCAACACACCCACGCTTCAGTGGTCAGCAACGACCGATGACGACTCTGCAGGAAGCGGGGAGACCACAGGTGTCGATCACTACGAGCTTCAATATTCTACAACATCTGGTTTCACGCCAAGCACAACGATGACGATTTCTAGCATTGCAGGGACCGATCATACGCCCTCGGCGCTTCCGAATGGAACGTACTACTGGCGTGCCCGTGCAATGGATGTTGCGGGAAATGCCCTTGACTGGACATCGGCCAGCGTCAATGTCAGCACATTCATAGTTAACATAGATGCCCCAACTCTGGTCTCACCGTCTGACGGGTCCGCATTCAACAACGACCCCCCAGGTGAGCTACCTCCCACTTTCCAGTGGACAGAGGTATCCGGGGCCAATGGCTATCTATTGGAGATAGACGTGCAGACGCCCATCACGGCCTCACCTGCACACTCCTTCAATGTCAGTGGAGGAACGACCACATCGTACACCCCCATAGCCATATTCGATGACGATACATATTACTGGAGGGTCTCCGCGACCAATGGCGGAGGGGCCTCTATAGGGATATACTCAAGTGTCTGGAGCTTTTCAGTGGACCAGACCGCTCCGGATGTGCCGGCCCTGACATCGCCTGACAATGCAAGCACTGTCAGCAGCGACACGCCGGCCCTGGACTGGGGAAGCGTTGCAGACGCAGCGGGGTATGACATTGAGATATCATCAAACAACACGACAGACCTTGATGGCAGCTTCAGCACTGTCGAGTACAGCGCGACCAGCCTGGCTACAGACAGCCATACGCCGACGACGCAGCTCAATGACGCCACACATTACTGGCATGTCAGGTCATATGACTCAGCTGGCAACTACAGCGATTGGTCTCCAACATGGTCATTCATCGTTGACACGACACTGCCACAGGCGCCAACGCTGACGGCACCGGCGGATGCGGGAACCCTGACAACGGGAACACCTGCGTTCTCCTGGTCTGCGGTGACCGGTGCGGCAAGCTACAATCTTGAGGTGTCCACCTCAGCCGCGTTCACAGGAACACTATCGATAGACCAGTCAGTAACTGCCACGACCTACACGCCGTCGTCGGCGCTATCCAACGACACATATTACTGGAGAGTTTCATCAGACCTGGCTCCCACACAATATTCGGACGTGTGGAGCTTTACGGTCAATGTGACGCCCACAGAGCAGCCTGTGTCGATCCAGGTCGAGGTAAGGTCAGGGGCAACTGGAGAAAAGCTCAACAATGCCCAGGTCACCATCCTGAGCGGGCCTTCCACGATCGACAGCGATACCACAGAGGCAAATGGCCGTGTCAGCCTTTCCGCGCCACCAGGCAGCTACACCCTCAGAGTACTGAAGAATCTGTGGGACGAGGGTGATGGAGACGAGTACTCAAGGCAGATATCCATCAGCAATAGCGGCGAAGTGTTCTATGCAAATCTTTATACCACCGGTCGCGACCTGCTCGTGGCATCAGTGCGCTACAATGACAAGACAGGGTCCACGCCGCCTTCGATAGTAGTCTACAGGGACGGTGCCGTATACAGCACGGTATCCCTGCCGAACATGCCTACTTCTGACATGGTGCCTAACAATCTGGTACTGGCAAAGACAAATCTTGTAATTGAAGTGCCAACTACAGGCAGCTATGAGATCGCAGACCCATCCTACACTGAAGGGAAGGTGGCGGTCACGAATCTGTCACAGAATCTTTCCAACGCTTATGTCAACACCGTGTCGATACAGATCACATCATCGATAAACGGTGTCATAGTGGACGAGGCAGGGAACATAGTGACAGGGGCGAGCGTCATGTTGCTGAGGCAGTCTGACAATGCCATAATGGGCGCAGTGGAAACATCTAGCATAGGTTTCCTGTTCAATTTAATCGTTCCGGGAAGCTACTATATCAGGGCGCAAAAGAATGGGTATGACACTGTTACGACAGGTTCCTTCGAGGTGGGATCGCACGAGACCACAAACGTGGGAATGGTGACACTAACCCAGGAGAAGGGAACCCTGAACGTCACCATACAGGGCACTGAGGGACAGCTTTTGACAGATGTCACTGTTGAAGTACAAAACAGTTCTGGACAAGTGATAAACACACAGATAGCCACACAGGGAATCATCGGATTCGAGCTTCCCGGGGGCACCTTCAGCATATCTGCAACGAAGACTGGATATGAGCTTGAGAATGCCGTATCAGCCGTTATAGTGGCTGGAGAGACAACGTCAAAGACGCTGATAATGACCGAGCAGACGGCCCCGCCACCAGAAAAGGGCAGTGTACAGATATCAGTGACAGATGCAGCGGGGAATCCGATACAGCTGGTCAATGTCTACCTTGACAATGAGAAGGTCGGCGTCACGAATCAGGACGGAATACTCCTCTTGGAGAACCTGGACCCTGCAACATATGAGATACTCCTGAAGAAGGACGGATACGAGGATGTATCGTTCAATCAGAGCGTCACCGCCGGAGAAGTGGCCACACACACGGACAGCATGGATGAGGTAGTGGTTACAGAGGAGAGCTCTAGGATAAGATGGATACTCATAGCCGCAGGTGCTGTGATATTGTTTGCCATTGTGCTTTTGTACTTGACCAAAGGAAGGGGAAAGGGAGATGAGACACCCGAGGAAGAGGGACCAAAGCCCTTTATAAGACCTTCAGTAACTCCAGAGCCTGTTACCAAGGAGAGAGTGCAAAGAAAGACGCCTGCGACCACATATCCCGGTGTCAGCAGAAGCGGCATACCCAACAGGTCTGAAAAAGAAGCTAGAGATTCAGGATCCGAAAGTAGGGGCGGAGGAATCCCGTCCCGTTCAACCAAGTGATCTTTTCTCTTTTTTACCTTTATTTTTATTATTTTATATATTGGCAATTTTGATTATAATTATAAAATAGGCAATCCATTCAGGATGCTATTGATTTTTTCATACATGATGTCTGGTTCATTTATTTCAGCAAGTATAAAACTATTTAATAACAATCTTCCGTGTAGGATTTCATTATTTTTTGAATACATAAAAGAATCGTTAATTTTCAATAGATCGATGTTAATGATGTTTATTATCAAGATGATGATATTTGTGTTGTCTAAGATTCCTTTATCGTTTTTTTCCAATTCTTTTTTCAGCGACGATAATCTATTGATTATGTATTTATAGGCATCTATAGATTTTTCTTTGTATCTAATCTGTTAGATAAGATATTGTTTTATGGTAACTTCTGACGGATTGGTATCAGTCCCTTCCCCCATACAATTATGCATTTTCACAGGCATATATAATTAATCTAAGGGATGGAACCCCAAAATGACGTCAAAATAGTAAGTTCTTCATGTTCTGCAATCAACCCGTCATGCAAAACCCTATTCCATTTTTCCTCAATAGCTT
>Ga0272442_10006701_pt1 | contig 15091 bp, 14 predicted proteins | sample SSMForm2O_FD_200262 | JGI IMG/M metagenome (GOLD analysis project Ga0272442, IMG submission 200262) | Marine sediment archaeal communities from Little Sippewissett salt marsh, Falmouth, MA, United States - SSM-Form-2O | ecosystem: Environmental > Aquatic > Marine > Wetlands > Sediment ...
AACCCAGTAGGCCGTTCCTTGCGCCGGAAGATCTTCGCTCTCGTCGAGGCAGTACGCGTCGAGCCCCACGGTCAGTGTCTCACGGGGGTCGAGCACGACGAATCGCGTTTCCGGACGATCGGAGAGCACGCTGAACTCGCTCGGAGACCGAACCACGAATCGCTGCACACCGGCGATCCCGCACCCCAACAACAATCCCGGATCCAGCGACACGGCAAGGGACGTATCGACGTTCGAGGTCACCGTCATGTCCAGAGCAGCTCCGATCCAGCCGGTGGCTGCAAAGCGAGCGTTGACGTCCCCTCGGCTGAGCGCTTCGAGAAGCGTCTCCTGAACAACATCGGACACGGCAGCCGCCCCAGCGTGCACAGCACCGACTCCGACGATGACGGCCACCACAATGAACCTTCGGAGGACCCTGGTGTATCGCCTTTCTCTCCAACTCCTGGGTCCACCGCACGCCAAACACCTGTCCATCATCCGCTACCCTCTCCCCCCTCAGGATGCCGTCACACTAGGGTTCTTCGATCATCCTGTCAATTCGTGGGAGGGGCCTCCTGCACGCCCCGGAGCGCGGTTTCAAGAACAGGGATCTCGCACCGACCCTGGAGGCTTCGGACTTCACTCCGGCGAAGGTCGCGCGTAGTATTTGATAGGATCTGCCAACGGCGTGTGCGAAGGAGGTTCGCGATGAAGCAACATCAAGTCCTGACGGCCGTGATGGTGGTTTTGACCCTGCTCGCGGCGACCGCAGTGGCCTACGAGCCGGGGGGCTCCGTGCTCTTCGCTCTCGGGGGGAAGCTCGTTCAGGAGACGGTCTACACATACACGGTCACGGCCACGCCGGAACCGGCCACCTCCGCTGTCTCCCTCACGGTACCGGCACCGAGCAGCCATGAGTGGCTCTGGTGTCGGCAGCAGGAGATCCCCGACCTACAGCGGTCCTGGAGTCCTCAGCCGAGTACAGAGTCCCAGGAAACGGATGCTTGGGGGAACACTTGGTTCCAAGCGTCATGGTCCGGTCTGTCTGAGGCCGTTCAAGCTGTGGTTCAGGCCACGTGCCGAGAAGAGACTTCATTCGGGCCGATCGTCACGCGGAGCAACCGCTACACAGGAAGCAGACTCAGCGTTCCGCAGGATGTCCGACAGTGGCTCGACCCGGACGAAGGGGGATACATCCAGTCCGACGCGCCGTCCATCCGGCAGCTGGCCCAGGACATTTCTGCAGGAGCCATGCTCCAGATTGAAGTCGTGGGGAGGATCCTCGCCTGGGTCCACGACAACATCCGAATGACACGGTGCGACGAGCCCGTGGAAGCCTCCGACGCACTCTGGACCTTGGAGAACCAGATCGGGATCTGCGTGAACTTCGCCAACCTCTCGGTCGCCCTCTTGCGGGCAGCCGGCATTCCTGCTGTCCCGGTGGCCGGAGTTGTCGCAGACGCCGAAGCGCCCGGAGTGGGACACGCATGGATTGAGGTCTACTTCAGCGATCTCGGTTGGTTCGAGTTCGAGAGCTCCCCCTGGATGCCCGCCTATAGCCACATCCCGCAGACGATCCTCACGCCGCATCACATCACATGTCAGATTGCAGACGAACGAGGAATTTCGAGCACCCCGTTCCAGGAAACACACCACTGCGAAATCCGGATCGAGCAGAGCCCGAACGAGCTTGGGTTCGTCAGCGCAGAGATCGGGCCCGGAGAGGCGGCCACCTGGGTGCTGAGCGTGCGTTCGCCCTCGTTCTACGAGATCTACGAATGGGAGTACGGCTATCGCGATCTGTCCGTCTCGCTCTCACTCGACGGCGTGCCGGCAGGCTGGCACGTCGACCTGAGCGCGACGGACCTGGCGATTCCGAATCAAGCGACCGGAGCAGCACCCACACGAAGCGTCATGCTGACGGTCAGACCGGCGGCAGACGCGCAGGAAGGCCTACAGCACCTCATCACGGTCACCGCTCGCGACGCGGCTGTTCCGGGGACTCCGGTGATCGGTGTGCTGGTGGCTGCCGTGACCGTAGTCCACGCTCCGTAGAACGGGCGAGTGCATTGGGTTGCGGCAGGCTCGCTCTCCGGTGCCTTGTGTCCTCGGGAGAAACTGGCGACACGCTGGACCCGCGACTGCTTGGGATCGACGTACGGGCAGCGGCAGCAGGGAGAGCGTGTTGGGGAAGCCGCGCCCTTCCAAGTGGCCGTGCCGAAGTGCGGGTCCGCCCCCTGTGAGTACACGGACCGCGAAGACAAGATGCATCGGCCTTGCGAGAATCGGGAGCAGCACATCGAGAACAGGAGGGATGCGATGGAAGCCAACCGAGCGACGGAACACATGGCAAACGGGCTTGTCTGTGCGGAATCCGTCCTACTGGCAACGTGTGAGGAGTTCGGCGTGGATGTTGACAAGAAGATCATCCCCAAGATTGCCTTCCTCTTCGCCGGCGGCATCGGCAACACGGGCTCCGTCTGTGGGGCCGTCGCCGGAGCCGTGATGGCGATTGGCCTGATTCGGGAGCGCGGCGGAACGATGGAGGAGATGATGGCAAACATCAACCTCGGAGCGAAGTTCCGGAAGCGCTTTGAATCCGAGATGAAGACCATCAGCTGTCGAGAGCTCACAGGCATCGACTTGACAACACCGGAGGGCCTCCGGGAATCCATGAACTCGGACGTCCCTCAGAAGGTCTGCGTGCCTGCTGTCGCGGCGGCCCACCGACTCGCCGTCGAACTGCTGAAGGAGACCGCCCAGTCTCGGAACGGTCGAGACGCCGCTCACACACCTGCAAGCGGACTCTGATCCTCGCGATCGCAACGGAACCTTGCGGCGGACGTTGGCTCCGCGGCGTTCGGTCAGCCCAGGATGACGTCTTTCACGAGGATCAGACCGGCCACCAGCAGCAGCACCGATCCGAAGACGATCCGCAGCATCCGCGGATTCAAGTGCTCGGCCATGAGTCGGGATCCGAGATGACTCCCCAGCAGCACGGCAATCGCCGTCGTGCTCCAGACACCCCACCGCGGCGCAGCTGCCGACACCAAGTGTGAGGTGAAACTCGACAGCCCGGACGCACTGACGGCAAACGCAGACGTCGCGGCCGCCGCTCGGGGATCCAAACCGCCGAGGTAGAGGGTCGGAACAACGAACGATCCGCCTCCACGACCGATGAGCCCCGCCAAGGTGCCGAGTACGCTGCCCGAGAGAAGGCTGATTGCCGTGACAGCTCTGCGAGACAGGCGACCTCGTCTTGGCTTCCAGCTGGACAGCATGAGCGCGGCCGCAAGCGCGTTCATCGCAGCGAAAACGATCAGCAGAGGCTTTGCAGGCAGCCGGATGTTGAGCCAGGTTCCGAGCGGCGCGAACGCAATCATCGTGAGCCCGAACGGCACGGCAACGTGCCAGACGACCAGCCCCTTCCGGATGTACGTCACCATCGCCGAACCGCTGTTGACGAGGTTGAGCAGCATGCCGAGCGGGACGGCTTCGGTCTTGAAGTCCATGCCAATCCACATCAGGATCGGTACGTACAGCTGCGATCCGCCCATCCCCAGCATCGAGAAGACGAAGGCAATGAGAAAGAAAGCCGGTGGGACGACGAGCAGGATATCCAAACGGCGGCTCCTTCCAGATTCCAGGGTTGGCGCGACGACCCGTCGCTCGACTCGACCGAGCCATGCAAGCGGCATCCCGCAGGCGTCCGGTCGCTCGTCACTCCGGGCTCCGGATGCGCGACCGGCGAATCCGTCCCTGTCTCCGACCCCGTAGACTTCGTCCGTTGCACAAGCCGGCGGCTCGTTTGCAGTGGCAGTCTTCGCAGCGAGACAACCCTCGACAGCGCAGAAGACCGCCTGACCGTCGCCACGGCGGAATCGGGGCCGAGCCGCCGGCTCGTGCTTACTCGTTGACCGTCTCGACCGTCAGCGTGTAGTCGCCCGTCGAATCGCTGTATCCCTTGACTTCGATGAAGTAGATGCCTGCTGCCAGAGTCGCCTCGATGTAGGAGTCGCTTCCGTCGGAGTCATCGTCTCTCGTGACCTCGATCCACTCGTCATCGTAGAGGTACAGGTACGAATCGAGACTGGATCCCGCAGCCTCCGCATCGATGTCAATCACGATCGTCGCATCCTTGCGAAGCTCAATCCGATACAAGTCACCCTCGTACGCAGCGGCAATCTCGGACTGAACGGAAACCGGCAGCTCGATCGACGTGGGCTCGATGAATTCAGTATCGACCTTCAGCGTGTACGGTCCGGTGACTTCGTCGTACGCCTCGACCACGATGTAGTACGTGCGCTGGGCAACCCGTGCCCTGAGGTAGGGATCGTATCCATCGGTATCGTCGTCGTAGTCGATTCCCTGCCACCGCTCATCGTACAAGTAGATGATCGAGTCAAGACCCGATTCGATGGACTCCGCGTCGATGTCGATCACGACCGTCTGACCGTAGGCGCCGCCCTCGGCATCGAACACGAAGATGTCTCGTTCTCCCCCCTTGGAGATCTCGAACGTGCCTACATACGGAAGGCGAATCGATTCCGCCTCGATCGGAGAGGACTCCACCGTGATCGTGTAAGCACCGGCCGAGGCCGAGTATCCTCGAACCTCGATGTAGTAGACCCCTTCGACGAGAGGGCCCGAGATGAACGGGTCGCGTCCGTCGGTGTCATCGTCATAGGCAATCTCGTTCCCCGACTCGTCGTACAACGACATAAGCGAGTCCAGGGTGGAGCCCCTCGAATCGGCGTCGATGTCGATCACAATCTCCACGCCGTACCGGGACGCAGGAAGCTGGAACCTGAAGTAGTCCACGTCCTCATCCGATGAGATGTCGAAGTCTCCCGAGAATGGCAGATCGATCCGACGAGCCGACTCGAGATCCGCCGTCGTCTGTCCGAACGAGACGCTTCCCAAAGCCAGCAACCCGATAAGAACCAGGCTTCCCACAACGCCCCTCCGTGTCCTGCTTCCGTATCGCTCCATCCACAGCCTCCTTGCCTTGATGCTCGTTCGCTCCGTGCCTATGAAGCGCGATGGTCCCAGCAGATCCTGCGTTGCTTCAAACGATTCGTGACTCCGCCGGGACCCTGCCCGATGCAGTGAACGCCCGGTCTGCCGAGCCGTGATTTGCACCGCCCCCAGGATGCACGAGACGGATCGAATGTATAGCCGGTTGCCCACCGTGTCAATACATCGCAACGCCCCGCCGGTCGAGTTGTCCGACCATCCCTCCGACAGCAGTCCAGGCCTCGGTGAACGAAGAGCATGGGACAGACAAGTGAGTGCGGTCAACACAGCAACCGCGCCGGCGACCCATTCCGCGGAGTCACGCAGGACGAAAGCCCCGGTGGGTCACGTTGGGACGAGCTGTCTCGTTTCCCCTACGATACTGAAGCGGAGGGAGGCTACAGCTTGTCCGGGGGATTGAAATGTAACATCATGATGTTATACACTGGGCGCTGTCGCCTCTCTTTTGCCAATCCTGCACGTCGGGTAAGGAGGAACCGATGACCAACCCGCCGATCGCGCAAGCCTTCCAACGGCGAATGGATGAGTTCCTGAAGGAGAAACCGGAGTCGCCCAGCGTGTTGCTGCTTGTTGACTCGCCAGGGCTCCTATGGAAGGGAGCGTCCGGATTCGCTGATCCGAAGAACGTTGTCGCGATACAGCCGGACGCCGCGATCTACATCGCCAGTGTCGCGAAAACCATGACCGCGACCATCGCGCTGCGCCTTGTGGAAGAGGGGCTGCTCGATCTTGACGCCCTGCTGCCGGCGTACCTGCCGGAGGACCTTCTCGACGGCCTCCATCGTTTCGACGGTCGATCCTATGACACGCTGATTACCGTACGACACCTGTTGGGACATCAAAGCGGATTGGCCGACAGCTTCGGAAGCCCGGGGTTCATGGACCTCATCCTCGGCGATCCGGACCGAATCTGGAAACCGCGTGAATCCGTCGAGTTCATCAAGGAACACTGCAAGCCGCTGTTTGCACCCGGCAAGGGATTCAATTACTCCGACGTGAACTACAACCTGGTCGGCCTGGCGATCGAAGCGGTCACGGGCAGGTCTCTCGATGACGCCTACCGTCGCTACATCTATGACCCACTGGGCATGCGGTCGACCTACCGCCGCCTCGTCGAACCCCCCACGGCAGAAGGATCGCATCAGGTAGCCCACGTATTCTACGGTGACATCGACTTCACCGCGTGGCGCGCTCTCACCGCGGACTGGGCCGGTGGCGGCCTGAATTCAACAACTGCTGATCTCAATCGATTCATCCGAGCGTTGGTTGGCAATCGGGCTTTCAGGAAGCCGTCGACTCGCAACTCGATGTTCCTGTGGAGGCCGTGGAGCGACAACGCGTCGTACGGACTCGGTCTCATGCGCTTCGACTTCGAACGGGACTCCGATGCGTCGCGGCACGGCCTCGGGGAAATCTGGGGACACATCGGCGCGTCCGGTTGCTTCATGTTCTACTGGCCAAGACAGGATACATCGTTCTGCGGAACGTTCAATCAAGTGGCCTGTGAACGGGAGATCCTTCCCTTTGTGGTTGACTTGATGCGTCTCGTCGAATCCTCCTGTCCCCTACCTAGCTAGCCGTTCCGTGCTGACAACGCGCCGGGGCACGCACACAGGGAGCGTGGCCCGCAGCGTTGGCGCGGACCACGCTCCGTACCGCCGACGTCCGGCCTCTCACGAGAGCGCCAATCCTAGGAGCCATTGAACGTATAGCCGCACACGCAGCAGCAGTACGTCGCCTCGTGCAAGTCGCCGGGGTTCGTCCGGATGCAGCGATGCGACCGACACCGCGGACACGTCCAATCGCCGAACTCCGGGGGAGGGCCGCTGTGTTCACCCTCTGCCTCGCCCAGCCAAGAGGCGCCCCGAACGATCGGCATCGTCCCTGTTGCGGGCTCTCTTGCCATCTCTTCCGCTTCCAGGTACCAGCGCAGCACCTCGGATTGCAGAAGCAGCTCGAGTCCCAGCATTCCGCCAGCCATGTTGTTGATCATTCGGCTCGCCTCCTTCTTCGGTGGGTTCGTTCCACTTATGCAGAAGGGAGGGCGTGTGTGTCGCCTGAAACGTGTAGATTCCGTGTAGTTTGGCTTGTTGCGTGCGCGGTCATGGAGTGCCGACGCGTGTTGCGGAAACAGGGCCAACCGTGTGGTCGACGTGATTGAATCCGGTTGGTTTCCGCACAGGGAGCGCTCAGCAAGCGCACCAGTCAGGTTGCCGCATGGGGGCCTTTGTGGGGTGTCTAGTCAGCCTACGCCCGAATCGCTCACGAACGATATCACTGGAATCCCAACGCGAGGAATGGGGCGCGATCCGGAGGACCGAGAGCCACGTGAAGACGGGGGGTTGCAGAGAGATCCATGATGGTCGCGGCGAAGGTCATCAACCCGTACTCGGCGTACAACTCGCCCGGCAGGCCATCGCTGCAGATCGGGTGCACCGCATCGTCTTTTGAGCGCAGCACGTCCTGAAGACGGTCCACCGTAACGTCATCGATCGCGTCCAATTGACGCTGTAGGGAAGAGAGACGGGCGCGTGAGTTGACGACGAAGGCGTGGGGATCGTTGCTCTTAAGCGCGTCGCGGTACCACGACAGAAGGTCGTTTGTGCGCAGGGGGTGGTTTGTGTGCCCCAGCACTCCGCTGCTCATGTCCGGGCGGATCTCAACTACGCAGTTTGCGGAGCACTCGAGGCTGATCACGCCTTCAGGACTTCCAACCAGGTAATTCTGTCCGGAAGCATGAGGAACCCGGTGAACAAACGAGACAGCGTCCTGCAAGGTGTGCTGCTCGAGAATCCCGCGCACGACGCAAGCAACCGGAAGACCCGTCGAAGCGCTCGACACCTGCAGCATGCCATTGCAGCACACGCCGATGCCACGGCTGTTCATGCCATTGAAACCTAACCCGCCCGCAGAGCCCACGAGAAACGCTTGCATCCCGCTGCCCGAGTCCTGGATGTGCAACACTACTTGGTATCCATCGCGAAACGATTCGACGTCGATCGTCTGGGCAACCAGAGCCCGCCCTTCACCCGCCCGCGCAGCGCCAATACTGGTACAGTGCTCGCCAAGAATGGCTTGCGAGTTGTTCCAGAGTTCATCCAACAGCTGAAACACGTACACGGCTTCGAAACCGATGTCGGCTCCCTCGGCAATACCGCGGATCTCGTCCAGAACCCCCGGCGACCATGCCTCGATCGCCGGCATGAAGTCGGTTGCCGCGAGGAACCGCTCGATGACGTCTTCAGGCTCTAGCTGGTACTCGTGCGGCAGGGTTGCCTTCCATCGAGCGATCGACTCGCGTATCCAACCACGCAGCGCGCAGCCGTGTTGGCGACCGCGATCGTAGCTACTCCCACCGAGTACAAGGGGGATCTGTGCGTGTTCCATTGCTCTCCTCACACCGCCAAAGAGCGTCTGTGCCGATAGGATACATCGAGTGTCGATGAGAAAAACGCATCATCGCACCCATCGTCCTGAGCGTTCACCAACCGGGACGATCGCTTGCAGCACCTCACGCAGGTTGTGATCCGTTCGATACGCAGTACGCTCCACGTGTGGCGAAGACAGACGAGTTCAACCACTTCCTTGAAACACAGAACGCCGTCTACGGTCAGGTGCTACGAGAGCTGACGGCGGGCCGCAAACGCACGCACTGGATGTGGTTTGTCTTCCCCCAGCTCCGCGGACTCGGGCACAGCGCGATGGCCGAGCGGTACGCACTCGCCTCCGTTGCCCAGGCAGAGCAGTACCTGGCGCACAACGTTCTCGGGCCCCGTCTTGTCGAGTGCACTCAACGCATCCTGGCGCTTCCCGATCCGGATCCGCAGGCCGTCTTCGGGTATCCCGACTGGATGAAGTTCCGCTCGTCGATGACCCTGTTCTCGTCGTGCCGGGCCGCGCCCAACGTGTTCCGCGACGCCCTTGACCGGTGTTTCGCAAGCGTCGGCGATGAACGTACGGTCAGGCTGCTTGCGATGACACCGGATTCCCGTTCGGATCTGCTTTGAATCGCATACCAGCCGTTCGGTAGACTGCCCCATGACTCTGCAGTCCGTATCGGTTCGCCAGGCTGTTTCTTCTCACGAAGAGGGACGCGCCTTCGCACAGTTCATGAACCAGGCGGCCAACGGTCAGTTCCGTCTCCTCTTCGGTCCCCGGTACGCAGAGATCGCTGCCCATGCCTATCAGCAGCCGGGCCACGACCTGTCGTACGAGCGAACGCTATTCGCAGCGGTCGACGGATGCATCGTCGGCATGGCGTCCGGCTACACGGCCAACCAGCACCGCCAATCAGAGAACCGACTGCTTCTCGAAGCCGCCGGTCGAAGCGCCGCTCGGATCCTGCTCTTGTTCGCCCTCGCCTCTCCCGTGTTCCGATTCCTTCACGCGTGTGACGACGGCGACTTCTACCTTCAGTTCCTTGCCGTCGACACGCCCTACCGCGGCCGGGGGATCGGCACCGCGTTGATCGCTGCCATGGAAGAACGAGCACGGCAGAGCGGTTCCGTCCGATACACGCTGGACGTGTCCGCAAGGAACGCCTCCGCCCGCAGGCTCTACGAGCATCGAGGCTTCACGATCGCGTCCCGGTGGCCCCGCTTCGGGGTTCTGCCGCCGGCGCTCTTCCGGATGGTCAAGACGCTGTAGGATGAAAGGGCAGGAGCGACCCGCATGAACTGTGTCGACCTCACGGACCACATACCCGCGAGGAGGCGCAAATCCGGGGTAACGCCCGAGCCAGGTGACCCCAAGGGAGGCGTGCTGTGGCGGCGGTTGCAGCCAACAGTCCATGAAGGAACACGTACCGCAATTCATCATCACTACGGTGGCCGGCACGGGTGTGGAGGGGTACAGCGGCGACGCCGGCCCAGCGGAGAACGCCGAGATGTCGAACCCCGACATCCTCGCGTTCGACCGGATGAGCAGCGCCCTGTACGTGCCCGACTACGCCAACGCCGCCGTGCGGAAGCTCACCCGCATCGATTGCAGATAGGTTTGCCCGCATCGGCGCCGACTCGGGAAGCTACGAGCACACGATCGGCTGTTCGTCCAAGCCCGAGGACGATTGGACAGAGCAGTCTCGCCCGCCTCGTTCGGAGATCTACTCACCACGGTCTGTCGCGATTGTTCCAACCGTCCCAGTGCGCGTCCCAGTAGATGGACGCCACCGCCTGGACCTCCGATTGCCCGGCAACCGACGAGAGATACGACAGCAGCATCGAGAGCGCGAGGACGTCCGTCGCAGTCTTGTCACGTTCGAACTGCCACTGCTCGAGATCCCACTCCATGCACACCTGACACATCGGCGCGTGTCCGCACGGCTCGCAGTACTCGCCCGGATCGTCCTCGCTGGCGCTCCATCGCTGCCACGGATCCGCTCTGCCGAGCTGCCCGCCCTTCCATGCAAGGATGCGCGCATACGCCTCGATCTGCTCCGGTACAGTAATCGCTCCTATCGTGACACCGGCCACGTCCGAGGAAGCCATTTCTTCGCCGACTACGCGAAGCTCGACGACTCTCATCACGTGAGGAAGCCCATCAGCGGTTGCCGTGATGGTGAGGAAACCGGTTCGGCCCGTTGCTGACTCGTCCGTCTGCACCGTGAACGTGAGCACGACAGCTTCTCCCGGTGCAAGAAGAAGGTTGCGCTCCTCCGCGTCCGTCCATCCTTGCGTGTCCGCCGTGAAGAGCGAAACGAGCGACTCAGTTCCCGATCCGTTCGTGACAACAACGTCGATTCGATCGGTACCAGAAGAGACGGCTACGGCCTCCGGCGCCATCAACACAAGCTTGTCCTCAGAGGGGAGCAGCTCGGGCGTTGGGTACACCATGCGTTCGATGGAGCACCCCTCGGGGAGGAGGATCGCGTCGGCGTGGATCGTGATGCTCTCCCAAGCGAGGATCTGTGGCTGAGCAACACCTCTTGGACTGACGAGGGAGGTCAGGTCGAGAACGGCATTCGAGGGAACGGAGAGGTCCAGACGCTCGGGCATCGCCGCAACACCGCAGGCCGCATCGGGCGGCGCAAGAGCAACGAGAGCGGACGATGGCGACCCACCCGAGAATGCGTGCGTCGTCCTTGTCTGTTCGGCTGTCTCGAGTAGGCTCCGGATCTTGTAGCGATCGAAGCCTCGCTGGCTGGTCGCCTGCAAGCAATCGCGGATTGTCTCGGTCATCCGGCCGTCCGCCCCAATCACACGCTTGATCGCGTACGACTCAACGTACACCGACCCATCGCGAAACCGGAGCACCCGAACGACGAAGACGTACTCAATCCTCGTTCCGCTCGACGAGGTCCTCGTTTCCTTCTTGACGGAGGTCTCCTGCTTGACGACGTTCGCCGGGAGACTCGCACCCGACGTGACTTCTGTGTACCCCGACTGCGCTGTCAAGGCGAACGTCGCCAGATCGCACAGTTTCGTGCCGGCCAGGTGGGTCTCGGCCTGCGTCGCGACGTCTTCGCCACTACAAGTCAGGTCGCAATCAACGGTCTGGGACGTGCCGCGGACCGTCAACTGGACCCAGCGATCGTCACCGTCTTCGTCACGGAACTCCCAGACGTTCCTCTCTGTCGTACTCCCGTCCATCGTGACGCTTGCGGCCGACGTCGCCGAGAGGATGACCTGGTTGCCCCCGTCCCCTCCAAGCACGTCGGCAAGCGTATCAAGCCACGCCCCGTCGACGCGCGCGGACCAGCCCGTTGCTTCGGCGTCCGATCCGTCGGGATCGCCGGTCTGCCCGAAAAGGAGCCCCTTCGAGAGGTAGGGGGAGATCGAGTCGAGGCAGTCCGAGTAGCCGGCGTCCTCTTCGATGATTGCCATCCGCATCGTGAGCGAACTCACGGGGCTGCATTCGATCATCGAGAAGATGACCTTGCTGCACGTCAGCGCAACGTCGTCTGTCGTGAACAGGTGGTAGGTTTCGTCGGACTGCACATCGCGGTTCGGTGCATAGAGAATGAATGTCTGGGCACAGGCACGGCAGCCGCCCGACGGAATCGTCTCGATAAGGATCCACACCTCGGAGTTCTGATGCGGTTCGTACAAGTACTTGTCATGAGCGGCATTGCCGACGGGAAAAGCGATGTCCTCCAGAGTGATGCGTTGCCGCACACACGGGGGGCCGGGGCGGTCGTGGCACGGGCAGTCTTCTTCCGTAGTCGATAGCGCGGGAACGCAAAGGATTGCGACGAGCAAAACGATGAGCATGCGGAGTCTAAATGGTCGCGTCTTCACGTCCATCACCTCCGACGTAAGTATAGGTTGCGCCTTGCGCGGCAAGCAAGACAGATACCGCATATTCCACTCTCCAGGTCAGCGTATCGCGGCCCAGCAACCACAACCAAGAGAGAGGGATACGTGTCCTCAAGCTACTGACGAGGAAGAGCAGGTCGAGAGCGCTACCTATCCTCCCTGCGTACACTACGACGCAAGCTGTGCCCCCATCTTGGCGATCTCTTCGCGGATCTGACGTAGTCGTACGCCAGACGGCACAGCGCGTCGCAACTCCACATCCTCTGCAGCATGCAGTACGTCAAGGGCCTCAACGTATCTTCCTTCTCGAGAGAGGTAGGCGGCCTTCTGGAACTGGACGTACGAGTAGTTGGGGTGCTTCTTGATGATCCGATCCACTGTCTTCAAGGCCTGATCGTGATTCCCTGCTTTCCACTCCGCGACCGCGATCGCCTGACATGGATCTGGTGGAGGGGTAACAGGAAATCGCCAAGTCATCGACAACCGATCGTAGCGCGCCTCCAGTTCATCCAGACTCATCTCTTCCACATTAGCCAACGGGACATACTCGGCGAAGAGCGTCCGCAGCCCCTTGTCCAAGGCCGTGGGGATACCCCAGCTGTGACCCACTCCCTCCAACTCGTAATGGGCGATAGTGAGGTTCTCAGGAGAGTTCGCTGCAAGCCCATCGAGGAGCCGCGTGGTCGCCTCGTAAACCGAACCTCCCTTCTCTTCCGTTCCCAAGGTGATTACCATTCGCTTCGGCCGGTCGAACTCCGTCTGCAAGAGCTGATCCACGACCAACTGCCCGTCCCACCAGACGGCCGGCCCGATGCACAGGTACGCATCGAATAGCTCGGGGGCATGCACCGCGGAGTAGAGCGCAAGCAATCCCCCAAACGACCATCCCACGACACAGCGCGCCGGTGCTGCTCGGAAGTCGGCTTCTAGAAGCGGAAACAGCTCTTCGCCAAGGAATCGGAGGAACGCGTCCGCCGCACCGGCGGTCGGGAACTCCGGTTCGCCCGCCGGGTCCGGCGTTGGGACGTAGTCCCGGTCCCGATCGATGTTTTCGATTCCCACAACGAGCATGTGCGGAATCGCCCGGTCCATCGTGTCGTACTCGGAGAGAAACCGGACGGTTCCGCGCGCCACCTCGAATACCCACTCGCCATCTAGTACAAGCAGAACCGGGTACGGTCCCTTGGACTCTTCAAAATCGACGGGGCACTGGATGTACACCCGGCGGTCCTCGCCCAGAATCTTCGATCGAATCGTGAGTACGACCGGTGGATTTGGTGTGCCGACCTCGCGGCGGATCACATCTGACATGGCAACTCCTTTCCTGCAATGCAGGCCGTGGGGTAGCGTTCTGGATACCCGTTTGTGTGTCGCAGAAACGGCGCCTTTGGATCACTTCACGTAAGGAGAGGATCTCTTCATCGGTAGTACTGGAAAAGAATCGGGTCTATGAGTATGCGTACCCATCCGTCGCAGCCGAACTTACCAGGATGCTGCGATCCCGCGAACGCCAAGACTCAGAAGGGAGCCTCATTGTCCCATTCGCGCTTCAGGATCGCGTAGATGTACTCGTCGTCCCACGCGCCCGATAGATTGGTGTGGCTCGCGCGAAAGCGCGCCTCACGGCGCATGCCGAGGCGCTCCATCAGTCGCCAGGAGGGAGCATTCGCTCGACCGGTGCGCGATTGCACCCGATGTGCACCAAGGTGATCGAACAGCAATCCACGGACCGCCATCGCTGCTTCCGTCGCGACGCCACGGCCTCGGTACGACGCTGCTAGCGACCAGCCGATCGATCCGAGCTTGTGCGCGTCATCGATCACGGTAATCCCGTAGCCGACGTTCCCAACGACCTTCTGCTCCGTTTTCAGTTCGATCAGCAGGGAGAGCCACTGAGGATCACCGAACGGATCGACCGAGCGCATCGGCTCCCAGTACGCCGAGATCGCCTCAGCGGCAGGAGCGATTCGCATTACCCGCCCAACCATCGGATCGTCGGAGGACAGGTACTCGATCAGCGCGGGGATATCGCGCGGTTCGTACGCGCGGATCACGAGCCGGCCGGTGACCAGCCGGATCCCCCGCTCCGTCGTTTCAAGATCGAACAAGCGTGTCATGCAGTAGGCCGACGATGTCGCGACGACGACAACTCGCCAACACTCCCTCCCTCCGCTGTTTGTCTGGACTGGATCGAATCAAAAGCATAGGCCATTGGGCAACGGCTAGCGCAGGATGAACCAGAGAGCCGTGAGAACGAAGTGACTGTACGGTAGGGCCTTGTGAAGTCGACGGACAACCAAGGGCAGACTCGACAGCGCAGTCAGCACCCCGACCGTTCCGATGAGTGTCGCCAACGACAACATCGACAGGCTGACCGGTACCAGGAAGACGGGTCTCACAGGTCCCGTCCCCCGGCAACGCCCCAGAGGACGAACCCTAGAAGCGCAACGGATAGCAGCTTGTGGACGTTCAGCAGGAGTGATCCGTACGGCAGGCCCGTTCGCCGCAACGCGTAGCCCGACCCGATGATGATCGCGAACCCGACGCCAACGGCAATTGCACGAACCGTGTCAGCGCTCATTGCCCCCCCGACGCCCGTCATCCGTCGCTCGGCTTTACACGGTGCGTTTCGCACCATCGTACCGGGTTCTGGTCATGAGGAGACACGGCTCTCGGGGTTCCGCGTTGGCTAGGCGGCCGGTTCATCGTCGATCCACAGCTGCCGGTTCGGGTAGTCGATCGTCAGCAGCGTACCCCGCAGCGCATCGGCACCGATCAATCCGACGATATCAGCGACATCCTGTTCGGTGCCGGACCGA
>Ga0272442_10006702_pt1 | contig 15088 bp, 13 predicted proteins | sample SSMForm2O_FD_200262 | JGI IMG/M metagenome (GOLD analysis project Ga0272442, IMG submission 200262) | Marine sediment archaeal communities from Little Sippewissett salt marsh, Falmouth, MA, United States - SSM-Form-2O | ecosystem: Environmental > Aquatic > Marine > Wetlands > Sediment ...
ACTACCATGCTTGTCCATTGTCTACGTGTATCAATAATAGTATTAAATGTTTTTTCCAAAAAGCTCCTAGCAAGATTCAAATTTCAACTATGATATTTTTTAACTAAAAAATCTTCAAGTAGTCTAGCTGAATTCAAGGCACAATTAACACCGATACCCATAGCTTTCACACAATCTCCAATGATAAACAGATTCTCAACAGGTGTTGTTATCTCTGGCTTTTCATTGTCAATAGTTTTTGCAACACCATCAAGGTGCCACACTGCTGGATAAATCGCCCAATTTAAATTTAAGCGGAAATCACCTAGGAGATATTCAAGATTTTTATCCAGTAATCCCCTGAGAGTTTCGAGTGTTTTTTTATCTCTAGCTTCATCAGGAGTACAAATAATATAGGATTGAATGAGATAGTCAGATTGGGGTGCAATACCTGATTCTGGTACAGCTGCCATAAAATCAATCATTCCAACAGCATCATTCCCGTCAATACCAACATCTCTTTCAATAAAATGAAAAGTCTTACCAAGTAGACTAGAGTCGACTTTCCTTAGAGAGTAATATGCACATAGGCTACCTGTTCCTCTAAGTGATTTAATACCTTCAACATATTCTTTTGGAAAATGCTTTTCATCGGCAATTTTGAAAAGATCTTGTACAAGAATATTTGAAACAACAGCGTCAAAAGAATATTTTTTATCTCCTAAAAGGACACCTGTTGCTTTATTTTCATGGATGATGATTTCTTTAACAGGAGTTTCCAGATGTATTTCTCCGCCATTTTGAGTTATATACTTAGCTAATTTTTGATGTATGCTATTTAGACCATTTTTAGGATAACCCACTGGTTTTGATCCTTTATACAGATTCCTTTGAGACCGAAACATTTCCCCAGTTGAAATAAGATCAAGATTATTTATGGTTGTAATAGAACGAGAAAATATCTCAAGTATCAACTTCATTTTACCTCGCCCATATGCATTTATTGTCTCTGTAATTGATACACCATCCAATCGTTTCATTGTTTTCTCACTTGCAAAAAGAAGACGGAAAATATTTGGAAGTATCTTGAGCTTATCAATTCTTGAGAGAAAGGGAAAATCAAACCCATTTTCTTTTATGAGTCCCACATGTGATTCAAGTATCTCAACATGATCATCAAGCTTAGAGAGAACACCGTTGATATTGGAAAGTACCCCGCCACCAATTGCATGATATCCAAGATCTAATTTGTATCCTTTTAGCATATCTTTATCAAAAATTGTTTTTAAATCTGGTTCAGAAAATGGTACGTTCATATGAAATCTTGATAACAGTTCCTTGTATTTTTCAAGGGTAACCAACGATAGATCATCAAATGAAAGTGCTCTACCACCAATCAATGATTCCTTTTCAAATATTGTTACTTTATGGCCTTGTTTTGTAAGCAGGGCACCGGCAGTAAGACCGCCAATTCCAGCACCAATGATACATACCTCTGATTTTTTTTCGTTAACCATCTACATCCTCGGTTTAAATAGTTTTTCTCCAAGTAAAGGTGCAAATCCTATGTACCACACTATTGGAAAAACAATCAATATAACCGAGTACATTGCACCAATAACTGAAATGAGCATTATGGGAACCAAAGAATACCGTAAAAATGATTGTATGCCAATATATTTTCTAATGGTATTTCTATCAAATGTTTTTATGGACAACAGTTTAACACTAAAGTATATCGCTCCAACAGTTGCTATAGCCAATATAATAAGTTGCCATATGTAGTACCCATATCCATAAAAAATGAAGGGAACAAACAAAAGAAACGCTGAAAAAGATCGTATCCCCATTCCAAATACTTTAAAATAGAGAGGAATAAAAATCTTGTCTCCATCGATCTTTACACCTGAACTAAGCGCAATATTTTTTACCCCCATCATATAGTCATGATCTGCATCTTTAATTCCACCTTCAACGGCATTCATATGTGTTAAATTATTAAACGTCAGAAGAAAAATGATCCATGTAAAGACCGTTGGTTCACCAAATGAGAGTGCACCGAAGAGAAAAACAAATGCCACAGATATTGCAACGATGAAATCCGATCCGACAATTTTTTTTCCATAAAGATTATAGAAACTTCCTAGAATTCCAGCCAAAAAGATACATATCAGAGCAGCAAATTTAAAATTATCAAGAGTTTCTCCACGCCATAGTATAAATATAAATAGGAATGTAAAAAGAATTGAGAAAACACATATTGCAATGGCATTTTTTTTTGATATATCACCGCTAACTAATGGTTTTCCGTGTAACTCATTTATTAGTTTATCAAGTTCTACATCAGCATAATCGTTGAGAACAAACCCATAAATTGCTACAAAAGCACCAATAACAAAAAGAATTACAAGATTGTAAAAATCATATACACCCACTGTTAATGCAGCAATAACTGGAGGAATTGCAAGACCTCCAAGTCCCGGAATGCGAAGTAGTCTTGCATACGCAGCAACCTTATTCATTAGATTTTGGAAAAAGATGATGCTATTTGAGCTTTTCTGACAGAATTACATGGTCTTTGGCTGTAAAACTGTTCCGTGCAAAATGATATTTGAAAGAATGAAACCCAATGCAGGGAAGAATACTATCAGACCTGCCCATGGATTTAGACTCATTAGCATTATGGGCACAAGTGCAAAGTTAGTTACATAATGAAGTCCTATAAATTTCCTGGCTTTAGAACGTTCAAAATGTTTCATTGAAAGAAGTTTATGAGATAAAACAAACATTAATATTGCAATAAAAGTCAGCATAACCCATTGAAAATATTGTAAAAACGAAGGATTATCTATCTTCCAAACGATGAAAAACGGAAGAAACACTATTAACATATCTGCCAGTTGGATGGAATAAGCAAATATTTTAAAGCGTAAAGAAACTTTTAGTGCCCCATCAATAATTCTCACTCCCATTTTTATTGCAGTTGTCTTTGCTCCTTTCTTAAAATCGTTTTCAATATCTTTCATTCCACCTGCAACAACTTGCATAAATAGCACCTGAATAGAACCCAATATACAAACTATCCATGCCAGTTTAGTGATATCATAAATGCTTTTTAATGGAGTTTTTCCATAAAATGCCCCATATAGAATCAGGAAGAAAACACCTAATGCAACAAAGATATCCATAAACGGAAATTTCTTACTTATCAAATCATACAATGCTATAAAAAATGCTGATACTGCTAGAATTGCAATCGGAATAAGATTCTCATTTGTAACTGCAATATATAATGCAATGATAAAAGCAACAAACATCGATGCGAAGGCAAATATCCATGCCTTTTTTATAGAGATTGTACCACTTATGAGTGGACGGTCACTTATTTCTTCTGAGGACTTATCAATCCTGTAATCAATTATATCATTAAAAACAAATCCAAAGGTGTGCCCTAGAAAACCTACCAGAAATAATAGAAAAAGAATGAAAATATTATATTGCTCCATGGCAATGGCACCCATAACTGGAGATATACCTGTTAATACAGCATTGAATGATCTCGCAAGTTTTAGATATTCTCGCATCATTTGAGATTCAAGAAGAAAAAAATAGAATAAAAAACCATCGATATGAAAATGGATCCATCAACCGCCTCATTTTCAGAGGGTTAAATCACAGTTCGTACAACAGTTGTCTGCCGTAAACTATGTATATCCTTTCTCTATAGCGGTCTTGATAATCCTTAGGAGATATAAACCAATGTCAAAAAGAGATATGAAAAGAATCCTTGTAACTGGAGCCGTTGGGCAAATTGGCTCTGAGCTGACAATGGCACTTCGTGAAAGATATGGTAACGATAACGTGCTAGCAACTGGTAGAAAAACCAAGCCAAGTGAGACTTTGTTAGATTCAGGACCATTTGAATTTATTGATATTTGTAAAAGAGAAACTGTTGAAAAAGTCGTTGACGAATATGACATCGATACCATCTACAATATGGCGGCCATTCTTTCAGCAACAGGCGAAGAAAGACCCCTACTTTGTTGGAATGTGAACATCAATGGAATGTACAACATTCTTGAGATCGCACATGAACGTGATTTAACCCGGATATTTGTTCCAAGTTCAATTGCTGCATTTGGTCCAGAAACACCGCAAGACAACACCCCTCAAGAAACAGTGTTGAAACCAAAAACAATGTACGGCGTAACAAAAGTGGCAGGAGAACTCCTTGGAGATTATTATTTTAAGCGATTTGGTTTGGATATCAGAGGCATAAGATACCCTGGTATAATTAGTAGCGAAACGCTTCCGGGCGGTGGAACAACAGACTATGCTGTTGAGATATTTTATGAAGCAATCAAAAACAAGAAATATACTTGTTTTGTAAAAAAAGATACAGTATTGCCAATGATGTATATGCCTGATTGTATAAAGGGAACTATTGATCTTATGGAGGCGGACATTTCAAAACTGAAGCACCATTGTGATTTTAATCTAACTGCTATGAGTTTTTCAGCAGGTGAACTAGCAGATGAAATAAAGAAGCACATCCCTAAGTTCAAGTGCGATTATAAATCTGATTTCAGACAAGCTATTGCAGATACATGGCCTAAAACAATCGATGATAGTGCCGCACGCAAAGAATGGGGTTGGAAACCAGATTATGATCTAGAGGTTATGACAAAAGATATGCTAGAAAAACTCGGTAAACGACACGAAGAAGGAAACCTCTAAATTTGCTGGCTATTGAAGCATCTGTAGAAAGTTTTATTTGCTAAACTACATTCCAATTCACACATAACTCGTGAGGTGAGCCCAATATGGCCGAATTAGAAGAGATTGAAGAATATATGAATAATGGTAGCATAGAAGCTATTAAGGACTATTTAGGCGAGGAATCTGATTATCTGCTAGAGTATACTTGCGATAAAATACGAAAGGAATCACTTTATCTACCAAGTCACGATTTTATCGACAGGACATTTGTTGATTCGGACAGACCGACACAAGTTCTAAGGAATCTCAAATCGATTTTTAATCATGGTCGATTAGGTGGAACTGGATATGTCTCAATACTCCCTGTTGATCAGGGAATCGAACATTCTGCTGCAGCATCCTTTACTCCAAATCCAATGTATTTTGATCCCGAGAATATAGTAAAACTTGCAATAAATGGAGGTTGTAACGCCGTTGCATCAACCCTTGGGGTCCTTGGTGCAGTATCCAGAAAATATGCCCATAGAATACCGTTTATAGTAAAAATCAATCATAACCAGCTCCTTACATATCCAAATAAGTTTGATCAGATAATGTTTGCAGATGTCGATCAGGCGTGGGAAATGGGAGCAGCAGCAATTGGCTGTACAATCTACTTTGGATCGGAAGAGTCCAATAGGCAAATCCAAGAGGTCAGCGAGGCGTTTAAGTATGCACATGAGATGGGTATGGCTACTGTATTGTGGTGTTACCTTAGAAATCCTTCTTTTAAAGTCGATGGAAAAGATTACCATGCCTCTGCGGATCTCACAGGTCAGGCCAATCATTTAGGGGTTACAATCGAGGCAGATATAGTTAAACAGAAGCTTCCAACAATAAACGGTGGATATGTCGCACTTAACCAAGATGGTGTCAAATATGGAAAAATGGACAATAGAGCATATAGCGAACTTGCTTCAGATCACCCAATAGATCTTACGAGATATCAGATTGCCAACTGTTATATGGGTAGAATTGGTCTTATTAACTCTGGTGGTGCTTCTGGCAATGATGATTTTGCCCAGGCCATAAGAACAGCTGTTATCAATAAACGTGCTGGTGGAACCGGTCTAATCTCTGGTAGAAAGGCATTTCAGAGACCAATGGAGGAGGGCATAAAACTCCTAAACAGCATTCAGGATGTTTATCTCTGCGAAGATGTAACTATTGCATAGTTACACCATTTTTCTTTTCTAAAATTGGCGGGCAATTCCCCAACCTGTTGTAGTTGTATCCATTTCTAGCTCTTTTATCAGTAAATCACCATATTCCATAGTGAAAAATAGGTGTTTTAAATGAATACTTTTATAATTATCATTTTCATTACAGCATCGGATGCATAGTTCTCCTATGAATTGGAGGGAAAAAATTGGCTAAAATAACAGCATATGACCTAGCAAAAAAGCAAAAAGAAATCTCTGTAGCAGAGTTCTTCGAAAGAAATAAACATATATTGGGATTTGGCAATCTAACCAGAGCACTAATCACCAGTGTCAAAGAAGGAGTCGATAATGCCCTCGATGCATGCGAAGAGGCAGACATTCTTCCAGACATCTATGTCGAAATTCAAAACCATGAAGATGAAGAATGCAAAGTTATCATTGAAGATAACGGTCCAGGTATTGTGAAAAAACAGATTCCACATATTTTTGGGAGATTGCTTTATGGATCTAGATTTCATGCTATTAGGCAGAGTCGAGGTCAACAGGGGATAGGCATCTCTGCAGTGGTATTATATGGTCAGTTAACAACAGGAAAACATGCAAAGATTATATCAAAAGCAGAGGAAGACAGACCTGCAGCAGTCATGGAACTTGCCATTGATACTAATCGAAATCGTGCCGAAGTTATAAATCGAGAAATCATGCATTGGGATAAACCAACAGGAAGTAGAGTAGAAATAAGCATTATGGCAGATTACAAAAGAGGTAAACGTTTTGTACATGATTATCTGCAAAGTACCTCTATTGTAAACCCTCATGCACAAATAATTTTTAAAGAACCTGGTGGAACCAAACACATCTTTGAAAGAACATCTGAGGTGTTGCCTAAGAAATCTGTTGAAGTTAAACCACATCCATATGGAGTTGAACTTGGAACTCTTATCAAAATGGCCAAACATACTAAGAGTCGGAAGCTCTCCTCATTTTTGAAGACTGAGTTTAGCAGCATGGGTAGCAGAACAACTGATGCAGCATGTGAAAAGGCACAGCTGGATAAAAGCCTTAATCCCAAGAACGTGACTCGGGATCAATTTCTGGCATTACACAAGGCATTTAAGAAAGTTAAGATTATGGCACCCTCTACAGATTGTCTTTCACCCATTGGCGAAACACTAATTAAACGTAGTTTAAAGCATGAAACAAAAGAGATTTCTCCAGAATTTATAATTACAGCATCTAGACCACCCTCAACATATTCTGGTAATCCTTTCCAAGTAGAGGTAGGACTTGTCTATGGTGGTAGCTTACCAAAAGATAAACAAGTGAGATTATTTCGTTTTGCAAATCGAGTGCCACTATTATATCAACAGGGTGGTTGCGCAACAACTACTGCAGTTTCCTCAATAGATTGGAGGAGATATGGCCTTGATCAACCGTCTGGAAAGGGAATTCCCACAGGACCTGCAATTTTCTTTGCCCATTTATCATCAACCCTTATACCATTTACATCAGAGAGCAAAGAAGCAATAGCCGATATTCCTGAGATTGAAAGTGAGATCAAGCTTGCATTTAGAGAATGTGCAAGAAAAGTACAACGTCACATACATAAGAAAGTCAGGCGGAAAAAGACTCGGGAGAAATTTGACCTGATTACAAAGATTCTGCCAGAGATCGCTAAAAAATCGGCAAGCATGTTGAACAAGCCAGTACCATCTTTAAATGAGGTTATAACTAAAATTATGGATGTAGTATGGATTGAAGACCTCATTGAATATGAAAAAACCTCAGGAAAACCCGTTCAGACGACATTGATAGAAGACTCAGAGGAGGGACATAAAGAAGGGATCATTACAAAGAGTAATATCATGGTAGTAAACTACATGCGTAAACCGCAGAAATTCAATCTATATGTGGTTATCCCAGAGGATGCTGTTGTTGGGACGGTAACTCCCAAGCCTACCAGAATTGCAAGTAACTACATAAAATGGAATTTAGATTCAATTCCACCAACAGATAAAATTGATGTCCATTTTGAGCTTGCAGGCCTAGGAAAAGGAGATTTTGATGAAAACGATATGTATATTGAAAACATAAACCCATCTTATGTTATAGGAGCGGATAAATGGGAGGGGGAGTAAAATGACAAAAAAAGATTATACTAATGTAATCAGCAAGATAGATATGGTTGCATCAAAGATTTATGATGACTTTGAGAAAGCCGATATACCATATCTCCAGCTACCCACACGTACTAAAGCAAATATAAAATTTGATGATAAATTTAGCGTGTGGAAATATGGAAAAAACACGACTGAGAGATCTGCGAAATCGCTTGATGGAGCATATATGCTGCTTCGTACGATGTATATGGTAGATTTTATAAAAACTATGATAAAGACAAGCAAATCTTCAACACTTAGGGAGATGTATTATATATCCGAAGGATGGGACCTTGCTAAATTTCACTCCCAACCAGAGTCGAATTCACTTGCAGAAGATCTAGAGGTTATAACAAGCTGCATGAGGGAAGATTTCAAACTTAGACCTGAGGAGGATGGAGCAAGAGTTATTGGAAATCTCACAATTGAAGAGGTGACACGAAACAAAACAAAAAAGAAAATTCACTGTCAGGATGATGTTGGTGATTCAGGATATTCGATTCCATATAATGTCGAACCGGAGAAAATATCATTTAAAGGCATAGACGCCGATTTTATCATTGCAATAGAAACAGGAGGTATGTTTGATAGGTTGGTGGAAAATGGATTTGATACTTCCAGTCGAGCTATTCTTGTTCATTTAAAAGGTCAGCCAGCCAGATCTACAAGACGATTCATCAAGAGGCTCAGTGAAGAGAAAAAGATTCCAGTTCTTGTTTTTACTGATTGTGATCCTTGGAGTTATAGAATATTTGCAAGTGTTGCATACGGCGCCATTAAAACAGCACATATCTCTGAATATCTTGCTACGCCTTCTTCCCAATATCTTGGTGTCACACCATCAGATATAGAAAACTATGATCTTCCAACGGATAGTTTAACGAAGGAGGATATTAAATCTTTAAAAAGTGAGCTCACAGACCCAAGATTCCAGGATCCATTTTGGAAAGGGGAAATTAAACTCCAGCTTAAACTGGGAAAGAAATCTGAGCAGCAAGCTCTAGCAAAGTATGGTCTTGATTATGTGACAGATACATATCTTCCAGAAAAACTAGCTGAAATGGGCATGATTAAAAAATAAGAGAAAATTAATTTTTTTCTTTTTTATCCCATAATTTCTGCGGCGGAATCATAAGTCCCCTCAGACGCAAAACACTATTCTCATCGATTGATACGTAAGTTTTGCTAAATATTCCACCCTCTGCACCTGTAGGATAGGTATAAACATACACTCTTTTGCCGTGTAATACTTCTGATTCAGTTTTATCTAGTTCTAATTTTTTATCTACTTTGGAAGTGTATTGAAAATAGAAAACAACTTCTAATAGTATAAAAATCACAGTCAGAACGGACCAGGCAGTTATCCAGTTTTCTAGATTGAGTAAAGCCCAGTTAGGCCCCATCTCTAAAATAAATGCACCCATGGCAACAAATAAAATCCAAATGATGAATAAAATAGAGGTAATGAGGAATAATTTAGATAGCTTAGGATATATAACTCTAAGTGTATTATTTGTGCCATCTGTTTTTTTCTGTGTCTTAAACATAACTCTCTCTAGTATAACGTATTGTGTCTCTATGCTTTTAAAATTTTCTATTCGCCATTATAAATAGTATTAAAGGAGGAGTAATACCAGTGACACTATTACTAAGACTCACAATATTATATGTGAACAACAACTTGGCACATTGTACAATAGTTCTGATTCAATCAATTATGCTTTACAATATTAAGGCAAATCTCGGTAGGTTGAATATGAATTACATACCTGGAGCAGACAATAAGGTAAGTAACCATATCATTTTAAGAAGGCATATACAATTAGAAAAAATGTTTACCATGAAAATACTTGCTGCAGCGGACATACATGGATCCCAATACCGATTAAATATTCTATTAAAGAATGTTGAAATATATTCACCAGATCTCGTTGTCATATGCGGCGATATTACCCAATTTGGACCTGGAGAGATAGCCAAGAATTTTTTAGATCAAATCCCCGTTACAACATTTGCCGTTCCTGGCAATATTGATACAGATGATGTGGACAAGGCAATAGATAAAAGCAAAGCAACAAACATTAACATGAAACGGGTTGAAAAAAACGGTGTTCCATTTGTAGGAATCAACGGGGTGAATCCGACTTACACTGCCATGTTTCTCAACAGCAAAGAAAAAATGTTGGACGAATCAGTTGTGTTAGTCTCCCATGTTCCACCACATGGACTACAGGACAAGGTTTTTCTTGGGATGCATTCTGGAAGTAAGGAACTAAGAGAAATCGTTGACAAATACAATCCAAGGCTTGTACTTTGTGGACACATACATGAAGATCCAGGCATCACAAAAACCGATAAAACCATCGTTGTAAACTGCAGCATGGGAAAACGGGGAGAAGGTGCATTAGTAGAAATAGACAAAGATATAACCGTTAAAATGCTTGGTTAAAAGAATTAGCAACACTCATATTTAAACTGACATCGGAAGATATATAGTTTTTGCAATGATAAACTGGATAAAATACGATATCTGTTACAAAATATACCCCTATAGAAAAATTTAAGGCATGCTAACGTATTACACATATGGGGAGTCTTCTTGTTAAAGGAATCATTAACGGTTGGAATCATTCTGTTATTCATATCTTTAGGTATTACTCCAATTGTGAATAGTGATAATCCAATTTCGACAAAAACAATTTACGTTGATGATGATAACACAGCGGGACCTTGGGATGGCACACAGGAGCACCCTTACCGATATATTCAGGATGGGATAGACAATGCTAGTGATGGAGATACTGTTTTTGTGTATAGTGGTGTGTATCATGAATGCATTGTTGTCAATAAATCTATAACACTACAAGGTAGGGATAAAAATATTACGATTATTGATCTTGGTAGCCATCATCCAGATGTTGCTCAGGTATTAGTTATCGATCTGAATTGGGCAATCATTAAAGGGTTCAAGATACAGAATGGTAAATATGGTATCCATGTAAAGAATTCATCGGACATCACGATTACTGGAAACACGATGTATAACAATATCATGGGCATCAGACTTTATGGGTCATCAAACAATATGATTGATCATAACACGTTAGACAACTATTTCGATGGTATTATTATCAGAGATTCATCACATAACAATACGATTTTAGCCAACAGCATCATCAACAACAACGAGGATGGGATCTGGATTCAAGGGAGATCATTAGGAAATATGATAATTGGTAATACCATAGCAAACAATAATCCATATGGCATTGTCATATTGTCACAATCTGAAAACACGAGTATTCTTAGAAATATCATAACAAATAGCCAGATTGGGATTAGGTCTTCATCATCAAATAATACCATTTCCAATAACACTATAGATGATAACGATGATGGCATACTATTAGATAATTCGTCGAGCAATGTAATAACAGGCAATATAATTAGCGGTAACACCAATAGTGGATTAAAATTAAACCAATCTCATAACAACAGTATCTATAACAATTTAATTTATGACAATGAACGTGAGGGCATTTGGCTGTTCCACTCTTATTATAATATGTTTCATACCAATAGCGTATCTAATAATAGACGAGGGTTTGAACTAGGTGGATATAAAAATAAGATCTGGAATAACGTAATAGAAAATAATTCAGAATTTGGAATACACTATTGGGCTACATGTGCCAATAAGATTTATAAGAATAACTTCATAAATAACAAGGAAGACGCATCTTTTTCCCATATTTTTTTAATAGGCTATAGTAAAATATATGATTTTTTTTGGATTAATAATAATCAATTATATCAAAATTACTGGGGTGAATCAAGGTTTTTACCTAAAATAATAGTTGGAAATGTAAGGATTTTTTATGATTTGGAAAATTTAGACTCCTTTAGTTTACCATGGTGCGAAATAGACCGGCATCCAGCAAAAGAACCATATGACATAACATAAAATACTAATTTTTTACAAGTAAATACCTGATGTAGTTAGGTTTTAACCGTTATCGGGATCATTTAATAGATCGAGTTAAACTCTCGTCCCCTGCATTTTTTAATGTTTTTAACAGGAGAAAAGTAGTATTTTTTGAAAAAGTGTCCCTTACTCCATTTTACCGGTAAAATAATTACAGTTTCTCGTGTTGACATAAAAAAGGGCATATAGTTAGGCTTTGGATTGGTTATAACTATTTCTTATGAAAGGAATTATTTTATCAAGGTCAAATGTCTCATCAAAAATTATTTGTGGCCAACCCTTCATTGTTCTTGTTGCCGCTTGAAAAGGTTTAATCTTAAATTCTTTCGATAATTTCATTTTGTCTTGTTCACTGGATTTTGTGAGAACAACACCGTCTGTCACCAGAAATGCAAATAATTTATCCTTATATTTGTAACAGGGACAACCATACATTTTTTTCGTAGTTACATCAGGCCAATTAAGAATCTCTTTTTCTATTTTCAATCTAAGATTTTGCATTTTTTCTTCATTGTAATATTGCATAGTAACACGCTATTAGAATTAGGTATAAAAATAATATGTTAAAAGGTTATAAATTATGCAGAGGAGAGGGATTTGAACACCAGTTTACTAGTAAATATAATTATTTAATAGTAGTGAAATGTTACCGTCGGGATTATGTGTTAATTGTTTAGTGCTCCAACAATAATAAAATGCCTGCATCGGGAATGCTGACGTAATTAAAATGTCAATCCAAATTAGAATCAACTTTAGACTGTTATTATTTTTTATCTTCATCAATAAGATAATTGATTACATGCTCTGATATATCCTCTGCATATTCTCCTATTCTTCGCATACTTTCCACAATATAACCAAATGATACAGCTGTTGCACCTTTTTCCTGTAAAGCAAGTGTATTGATTTCGTTACATCGATTTTCAAGTTTCTTTACAGATTCAATAACATCATTTGCTGTTTTTATGTCTCCTTTAAAAAATGAAGCTATACTTTTTCGAAAAATGTCTAGAGCAACATCACTAGTTGAGTTAATATTATCTACAATTTTATTGTCTATTTCCACATCAATAAGTTTTAGGATATTATGAGCTATTCTTACAATATGATCACCTATACGTTCTATTGTTCTACTTATAAGAAAAGAAGTAGATGATCTTCCCACTGTAATCTCCATTTTCTTCGCAAGACTGGTATTTTTTGATATGATATTATATTGCCGTGCAATCAACCAATTCAATCTATCAAGGATATTGTCTCTAAGAATAACATCTTCTAAAAGCCTTTTATCTTTATTTTGAAGAGCTTGCATTACATCCTTATGCATGCTTCCTACAAGAATTTGCATGCGTTTAATCGTATTATTAAAAGGCATCTCTACAGGGTTCAAAAGATCTTTTAATGTAATGGAAGTATCAGTCTCTTCCATTACCTCCTGACCAACAGTTGTTTGGATAAATTTGTTGACTATATTTCTTACTGATACTGACAATATTGTTGATGATTTTATTATAATTGAGTTGTATCCAGATATATATGCACCTATCAATTGCCGAAATAGGTATGTTTTATCAATCTGATCATCTACCTTAAGATGTTTTTCTCTTCGAGTTTGTTCTCTATATATTTTTGGAGTTATCAATAGTGTTCCATCAGATTGTGGAATTATTCCAATTTTATCATTTTTTTTAAGTTTTGATGAATTTATCCATTCTTTTGGAAGTGTTAATATATAAGATGATCTTCCAGTCATCTGTAAGCTTCTAATTTCGATATTTTCACTGTTCATGATATAAAGAATTAATTATTCATTTATAAATTTTACATGTAGGTATATAGATATTGTATATCATATATGCATCTATAGTATATGTGAATAAAGTATATATCTATAGAATAAAATAGTCTCCTTGAATATTATGACTAAAAGTAAAAATTTCAAACTAAATAAAAAGCTGGTGTTTATCGTAGCAATTACTTTTACTGCTGTAACTTTAAGTGGTTGCTTAGGTGGTGGAGATGAAAAACCGACATTGATTCAAACTGGTTCAAGCACTGTATTGCCATTGGCTATTGCATGGGCTGAAGAATTTGACGCGGCTGAAATTTCTGTATCTGGCGGAGGATCAAGCCATGGCATTAATGCATTATTAAACGGCGATGCAGACCTTGGAGATGCAAGTAGATTAATGAAAGGACCAGACTATGAAAAAGTAGGATGTGATGCAAGTAAAGTAAATGCAGATGGGACTGCAAGTACAGCCTGTAATGGCATTACCCCAACAAAATGGGTTGTTGCTTATGATATGCTTGCAGTAGTTATAAATCCAAGTAATACTTGGGCTACACAATTGAACTATACTCAATTATATGAGATATTTTCAGATGACAATCCTGCAGTTTATTGGGATGATGTATCTGTTTTAGATGGTGCACCTCATGCAAAAATTGAAATTTACGCACCAGATGAAGCCAGCGGAACTTATGACTATTTCTATGAAGAAATCATTCCAAATTGGGGGAAAGATGATCAACAAGCAAATTCAAGATTAGAAATGGAAAATACAATCTACAACCCAAGTGCAGACGACAATGTCATTTTAAATGCAATAAAAGATCAACAATATGCAATTGGATACTTTGGATTTGCATATTATAACGAAAACCCAACATCAGTATCTGTTGTTTGGGTTGCGGAAGATGATGATACTTATCAGCAACCCTCTTTTGAAAATGTAGCAAATTACCCCATTGCAAGGCCATTACACATTTATACAGATGGCATTCCTACTTCTGGAAATATAATAAATGATTATTTACAATACATCCTAAGTGATGATGGACAGGATATTGTTCCAGAAGTTGGATATGTAAAATTAAGTCTGGTAGATCAAAATTTAGCAACAAGTCAACTAGCAAAACTATCATAAACAATATTTGAAACGGGTTCTGAGGCTCACAAATGGTCTGGCATAAAAAGAAAAACAAGTCAGATAAAAAAAAATCAGAAAACCCTTTTCATCTTAAATTTAATTTAAGAGAAA
>Ga0272442_10006703_pt1 | contig 15088 bp, 18 predicted proteins | sample SSMForm2O_FD_200262 | JGI IMG/M metagenome (GOLD analysis project Ga0272442, IMG submission 200262) | Marine sediment archaeal communities from Little Sippewissett salt marsh, Falmouth, MA, United States - SSM-Form-2O | ecosystem: Environmental > Aquatic > Marine > Wetlands > Sediment ...
GACCTGCTCCCGACACTGAATTACAAGTTTGGTCGGCACGATAAGACAAAATTTATAACATCGCATGTTTTTCGCGAAATGTTCACGCAGGGAATTCCCGACGGATGTTGGTACGGCTGCTCGATGGCTTGTGCCAAGGTGATCGACGACTTCAAACTTCGGACCGGTCCCTATAAAGGCGACATCGTATCCGTTGATGGTCCTGAATATGAAACCGCGGCTGCCTTTGGTGCCAACATGGGGATTTTCGATCCGAATTTCATCGCGGAAGCCAATTTCTACTGCGATACCTACGGGCTTGACACCATCTCCTGGGGAACCACCATGTCCTTCGTCATGGAGTGCTACGAGAACGGCATCCTGAATCCAGAAATCACCGGCGGCTATGACCTGTCCTTCGGAAAAGGTGAGGAAGCCATGGAGATGCTGCACCAACTGGCTCGGGGCGAGGGATTTGGGAAAGTGATCGGCTTGGGGATCCGCCGGCTGAAAAAGCTGTTTGCGGATGAGTACGGAGCCGATCCCGGGTTCGTGAACGATATCGGCATGGAATGCAAAGGCATGGAATATTCGGAGTACGTGACAAAAGAATCCCTGGCTATGCAGGGCGGCTATGGATTGGCGCTCAAGGGTGCTCAGCATGACGAAGCCTGGTTGATCTTTATGGATATGGTCAACAAACAGATACCTACTTTTGAGGACAAAGCCGAGGCTCTTCATTACTTTCCCATGTGGAGGACTTGGTTCGGTTTGGTCGGCCTTTGCAAGCTGCCCTGGAATGACGTCGAACCCGCCGACAACGGAGAAACGGATGAACCCGCAAAGGTTCCCGAACATGTGCAGAATTACGTGGATATTTTGAGCTCGGTCACCGGAAAAGAATACAGCAATCAAGATCTAATCCTGATGTCGGAAAGGATCTATAATTTTCAGCGGGTATTCAACCTGCGGATGGGTATGGGAACCAGGGAAGGGGATCGGATCCCTTACCGTTCGGCCGGGCCCGTTACCGACGAAGAGTATGAATCCCGCGCCGACAGGTATGACAAGCAGCTTAAAGATGAATACCATTTCGAAACCGAAGGAAAATCTACCACGAAAAAACGAGAAAAACTGCGCGAGATCCGCGAAAACAACTATCAGAAGTTGTGCGATGCCGTGTACAAGCGCCGGGGCTGGGACAACAACGGTGTGCCCACTATTGCCAAGATCAAGGAATTAGGCATGGATTTTCCGGGAGTCCTCGAAGTTCTCAATGCCTACTACGGTTCTTGAGCATATTGAGCGGGCTTCTTGCATATAGAGCGTCCGAAGAGCGGTGGAATGGAGAAGGAATATTTTTCCAAACACGATCCCGCGATCCTGTCCGTACTTAGACGCAGCACGGTCGGGATCGCCGGGGCCGGCGGCCTGGGATCCAATGCGGCGATTTCCCTGGCCCGCTCGGGTATAGGCAGGCTGATCATCGCGGATTTCGATGTCGTCGAACCGTCCAATCTCAACCGTCAGCAGTATTTCATTGAGCAGGTCGGGCGTCCCAAGGTGGAAGCGCTGCATGAAAACCTCAAACGGATCAATCCTTATGTGGAATATGAGCTGCACCGTGTGCGGATTCATGCCGACAATGTAGCGTCACTTTTTTCCTCCGCCGACGTGTTGATCGAAGCGCTGGATGAAGCGGAGATGAAGCGGATGCTGATCGAAAGTTGGATATCCCTGTTCCCACAAAAACCCGTGATCGCTGCTTCCGGACTGGCCGGAGTCGGGCTGACCGGAAAGATTCATGTGAAGAGAAGCGGCAGCCTTTATATCTGCGGTGATGAGGAAAGCGAACCACGATCGGGGATCTCTCCCATGGCGCCGCGGGTCGGTATCGTTGCGAACATGCAGGCGAACCTGGCTTTGGAGCTGCTGATCGATGGGGAGGCGGCCGGTGGATAAAACGATCACCGTCAATACCCAATCTGTTTCCTGGGAAGAGAATATGACCATCGATCGAATTCTGCAGGTGATGCATTATACCTTCCGGATGCTGGTGGTCAAGGTTGACGGCCGCTTGATCAAAAAAAATGAATATGCCACAACCGTTGTCCCTCATGGAGCGGTAGTCGAAGTGATCCACTTGATCAGCGGCGGGTGACGGTTCCTCCGGTCCATAGATCATGACAACACCACTTCAAAGGAGAATGTAGATGTTTGATGTGAATGAATATTTTGAAGGAAATGTAAAATCGATTGCTTTTCAAGCCGAAGGGGGCCGGGCTACCCTCGGGGTTATGGCCGCAGGTAAATATAAATTTGGAACCTCGACCCGTGAGATCATGACCGTGGTCAGCGGTGGGCTCGAAGTATTGCTGCCGAACAGCCGGGAATGGCGTGTCTATGGCCCGGGAGAGACGTTCGAAGTGGATTCGGACATAACGTTTCAGGTGAAGGTTAAAACCGACACCTCCTATCTGTGTCTCTATCGATAGACCAGACAATCTTGACCGGGGGTTTTTCTCAGGCGTTGCGTTGTGTCCACTCTCCGTCAATCCAGCGCCACATTTTCCCCGTAGGATTTTTGTCCCTTAATTCCGGAGGAAGACGCTGCGACCGCACATTGTCATAGCAATGCAAAGCGGTGAACCGCATAAAAGAGGACGGAACTCCTACCGATGTGAATCCGGCATGTCCCGTTGCCGGGTATGGCCCGCCATGGTTCATAGCCGGAGTGACCGCAACTCCCGTAGGCATCTTGTCATTCAGCAGTCGGCCTACTTTTGTTCTAATGCCGGGGACCAAATGTGCATATCCTTCTTCGTCATCCCGTCCGCTGTGGCTGTAAATTGAACCAGTCAGACTGCCTTCCAGAGCGTGGGAGATGCGGCATATTTGGGACTGGGATTCCGCCGTCACGATGAGGGATGACGGTCCGAATGCTTCGATCTGGAGAGGATTTGGGTTTTTCAGGAAGACGTTGCCTGGGATCATCAGGAGGCGGTTCGGCAAGCTGAAAGCCTGACCTTCGGGCGATTTCCCGCATGCAATGATTCTGGCTCCGTAATGAAGCAGCGTTTCCACGGCTATTTCGGCTGCAGCTCGGGTGTTTTCACTGAGCAGGATACCGGGTCGCGAATTCAGGAAGATGTTCACGGCTTCCTGAATAAAGGCCTTTCCGGCGAGATCGTGTTCCAAAATCACTAGACCGGGTTTTGTACAGAACTGTCCTGAAGCGATTGTGCAGGAATTGAAGAGTTCTTTTGCGATGGCGGTGCCTCGCTCGCGGAGTGCTCCGGGAAGCAAAAAAACCGGATTGGAGCTGGACATCTCAAGATATATCGGTTTTCCGGCGGCGTCCGCCGCTGTTTTCAGCGCCATTCCGGAATGACGGCTACCCGTGAAGGCGATGGCTCCGACAAGCGGATGAGTGATGAGCCTAAATCCGTTCTCTGAGGAAAGGGCATAAATCATTTGTAAGGTGGCAGGTGGAAGTCCGGTGATCCGTACGGCTTCCAAAGCCGCTTCCGCAAATATCCGGCTGGTTCCCGGATGTCCGGGATGAGCTTTCGCGATAACCGGATTGCCGGCGGCTACAGCCGCGGCGAAATCCCCGCCGGCGGCCGGATTGAACGCAAATGGAAAATTATTGGGACCGAACACGACTACCGGTCCGCCCAAGGGCCCGAATTTCGATCGGATGTTATGGGATGTATCCAGGATGGCGCGACACCAGGTCCTTTCCCTGGCCGCTGCTGCGGCTTGGCGCAGTTGGTTGGTTGTTCGGGGAAGTTCGACGGCCTTTAATCTGGGATCTTCCGGAAGGGCTGTTTCCCGGGAAGCCATTCGGATAAGGTCCTCCGCCCGGGATTCAATTTTATCGGCATAGATTTCCAGAAAGTTGGCAAGGGCATCGGGAGACAGGGTCGTCATCGTCATGGAGGCCTCATGAGCGGCCTGGAGAACCGTTTCGATTTCGTCCTTTCCCGAGACGGGGTAAAGATCGGGTAGAGTTGTCCGAGTGGAGGGATCGACGGCGGTAAACGTAGCGGTTTCCTCGGGTGCCTGGATCCATTTTCCGTTTATCAATACTGGATGCTTGGTCATGGAATCTCCCTTAATTATCTGGATTTGGATTGAAACATCCAGTATCGCCGTTGGAATGAAAAATTACAAGGCGCCGGTTTATCATGGATCAGGGGAAAAAGAACTTTCCTTTGGGGAAGTGCGTATACATTAATGAAGATATCATTGAATAAGGAGGTTGGACGATGGCAAAAAAACTCATTCGCTCCAGCGATAAAAAAATGATTGCCGGTATTTGCGGCGGTCTGGCGGAATACTTCGATATTGACGTCTCGATCGTCCGGCTGCTATTTATCGCCGTCGCACTGTTAACGGCGCTGTTTCCGCTGACTCTGTTTTATGTGATTGCATGGATCGTGGTGCCGCAGGAGAACTTCAGTACTCCGGTCACAAAAGTCGACCCCCAATAGAACCAATGGACTAATCGGCCGCAGGTGCGGAGCATTCCGTCTTATCCCCTTAAAGATATTCCGCAAGAAGCGGATTCGTTTGACTTCTCACGCATAATTGAGTATTTTTATGACGGTTTGTACGCAGTGTGACATTCCATAGATAATTCCTGTTTGAGCGAAAATGTCCGAACAAGACGATATCATTTTTAAGCACATCGCCATCGAGGGTGTTTTGCGGTCAGGTAAAACACGCTTGGCCGGGATCATGGCCAAAAAGCTGGGTGGGAAGATCTATCTGGACCGGGAAGAAAATCCTTATCTGAAAGATTTTTACGATGAAAAAGAAGGGGCGGCCTTCCTGACGCAGTTGGTTTATCTCGTCAACCGTTATCATCAACAGGCCAAGCTGCTTCAACGGAACCTGTTTGAAGATCGCGTGATCTGCGATTATCTGTTTGAAAAGGATAAGATCTACGCTTATCAAACTCTGGCCGATGATGAGCTTTTGGTTTATGAAAAGATATTCAGCGTTTTCTCGGAAAGGGTGGCCAAACCGGATCTCGTGGTGTTTCTGCAGTTATCGCTGCCCACGCTGCTGGAGCGTTTAGGCCGAGAGGGAACTGCTTTTGAAAAAAATATATCTGAGAAGTATCTGGAAGACATCGTGGAGGCGTTCAATTATTTCTTCTTCAATTACCAGTCCTCGCCCTTGTTGGTGATCAAGGCCGATGAGTTGGATTTTAACTGTGAAGAGGATATCAATGATCTGCTGGATAAGATCAGACAGATGAAGAAAAGTCCTCTTTTTTACGTCCCGTTGGGCCGGTCTCCAAAAAACACGGGGAAGTGAATCCGGCGCGGGTGCCGAAAAGGATCGAATAAGCGAGGTCGCCAGACTTTACCCCAATCTTGATGATTAAAGGCAAGATGGGGAGAAAGGATCGATCATGACGAAGTCAGATTTACACAAAGTTACCATTCCGGTTCTCCAGGCAATGAAATCCAGAGGGGAAAAGATCTCCGCTCTGACCGCATACGATTACCCGACGGCGAAAATCGTTGATCAGGCGGGTATCGATATCATCCTGGTGGGGGATTCTCTAGGGATGGTGGTGCTGGGATATGAAAACACCATCCCGGTTACCATGGAAGAGATGCTCCATCACACCAAGGCCGTGACACGCGGCGTGACACGAGCCCTGGTGGTGGGGGACATGCCGTACTTCTCGTTCCATCAGACCCGGCAGAAAACGGTGGCCAATGCCGCCCGTTTTTTAAAGGAAGCGGGCGCCCGCGCCGTCAAAATCGAGGGAGCCGGCCGGAAGCGCCTCGGTTTGATCGCCGCCCTGGTGGAAGCTGAGATTCCGGTTATGGGGCATGTCGGTTTGACCCCCCAGTCGATTCATCACCTGGGCCACTTCAAAGTCACGGGAAAGATCCCGGCGGAAGCACAACACATCATCGACGAGGCTCTTCGCATCGAGAGCGCCGGCGCCTTCGCCGTCGTGCTGGAGTGTATCCCCATGGAATTAGCGCAGATCATCACCCGACGGCTGCGGATTCCCACCATCGGGATCGGTGCCGGCCCCGGATGTGACGGTCAGATATTGGTATTCCATGATTTGGCGGGATATTCCAACGGTTACCTGCCTAAATTCGTACACCGTTTCGCGCATCTGAACGAAACTCTCCGGAATGCCGTCGGCGAATATCGAAAGGCGGTGTGCGAGGGAGCCTTTCCGGATGATGCGCATTCCTATCACTTGAAGTCCAAGGAAGTGTTACAAGGGATTATGGAGAAAGAAGGGAAAAGGTAACATTGAACCGACGGCGGTGCTATGTAGCGCCTGGAAAGATTAGAAGAACATCATGAGAATCATCAAAACCCGTGAAGAGATCCGGGAAGCCGTGCGTGCAATGAAAGCGCAGGGCTTCCGGATCGGATTGGTGCCGACCATGGGATTTTTACATGAGGGACATCTGAGCTTGGTCAGGAGGTCCCGCGGTCGGACAGACAAGACCGTCGTGAGTATATTCGTCAACCCGACTCAATTCGGTCCCGGGGAAGATTTCAACGATTATCCCCGCGACCTCGAGAAGGACTGCGAACGGTTGCGAAAAGAGGGTGTGGATATCGTGTTTGCCCCGGATGCCGAGGAAATCTATCCTCCGGATCATGCCACCTATGTGGAAGTCACCGGGCTTCAGGATAAACTGTGTGGTGGAGCGAGGCCGGGACATTTTCGGGGTGTTTGCACGATCGTCTTGAAGCTTTTCCATCTCGTCGATCCCGATAGGGCTTTTTTCGGTCAAAAAGATGCCCAGCAGGCGGTCATCCTGCAAAAAATGACGCGGGAGCTCGACTGTGACATCGAAATCGAAGTTTGTCCCATCATTCGTGAAGTGGGCGGTCTAGCCATGAGTTCACGGAATATCTATCTGAATCCCGAGCAGCGCAGCGCCGCCCTTTGCCTGCGCCGAAGCCTGCTGGCGGCTGAGAATTTAATCGATCAGGGGGAAATGGTTGCCGGAAAAATCCAGGCGGAGATGGAACGGATCATTCGAGAGGAAAATTCCGCCAGAATCGATTATATAGCCGTTGTGGATTATTTCAGCTTGGAACCGCTATCAAGCCTGGACACGCCCTCAGCATTGATCGCGCTTGCGGTCCATATCGGCCGAGTCAGGCTTATCGATAATACTATTGTCTACCCAAAGGAGATCATAAAATGAAAAGAATCATGCTCAGAGCAAAAATACACGATGCCGTAGTGACACAAAGCGATCTGGAATATGAGGGGAGCCTCACCATGGACGTCGCGTTGATGGAAGCGGGTGAAATGTTCCCTTACGAGCAGATTCATGTTTATAATATCACGAACGGTGAACGATTCATCACGTACCTGATCAAGGGAGAACGAGATTCCGGCGTTATCGGGGTTAACGGAGCCGCGGCCCATAAAGCCAAGCCCGGGGACCGGCTGATCATCGCCGCCTATTCATTCATGTCAGACGACGAGTGTTTTTTTTACCGCCCGCAAAAGGTTATGATTGGTCAAAGCAATAAAATTAAAGAAATCATCTAATTCGGAAATATTGTGCAATCGCGCGATGCCGGTGAAATCCGGAGGGTGAATATTTCCTCTGCTAAAGCTGGATTTTTACCGTTTATTTTAAATCCGTTTAATCCCAGACCGGTACATCACCTCTTTTCTTGGCTAATCCCGGTTTATTATGCCTCCTCGGCCCAAGCCTTTAAAACTTCGTATTCGACTTCACCGCAGATCGCTTTATTGTTTTCCGGATTAAAAAAGGTGGGGGTGCGAAGCTGCCCTCCGCATTGCGGGCGGAGGATATTCTTATAGGATCGCATGAGGTCGGCGTTTTCCTCGTTGTGCCAAACCTCCAAACGTTCCAGATTGATCCCCGCCTCTTTCTCCAGGCGGTCCACCAGCGGCATCATCTTCTCGCAGTGGGGGCATTCCTGTCCATGAAACATGATCCGTTTACTCATCTTTCTTTCTCCTCACAAACAATCCGCACCAGCACTCTCCGTATTCCAATCCTTTGTAGGTTTCGTGGATGAGAAAGTTACACGGGCAAACCTGTCGCAGGTCTTCCTCCGGCTCTTTGCAGATCATGCGGCAGGGACAATACTTCAATCCGTGGTTTTTCTCATTATGAAAGATTCCGTCCAGCAGCATTGCCACCTTTTTTTCGTCCTGGGAAACCATGAATTCCTGGTCGCGGGCAAAAGCGTGTATAGCGCCAAGAAAATCATCTCTTCCCATACTCGAAGCGGTTATGCTGCAAATCAGCCCGGCTTCTTCGGAGCTGATTTCTACGTATGCGTTTTTGACTCCGCAGGTAGGACAGATATCAGGAGCTTTGACTCCGAAGTGAATGTCGTTACAGACGAAACAACGCCAATATTTCTTTCCGATACTCAGAAGTTATTCTCCTTTCGTGTCGATGGATTTTAGCTGTATGCTGCCGTTCATCAGGTGCTCGGCGAATAAATCGGACAAGAGCCTCACATCATCGCGGCCATCTTCTGTTCCAACTCGGATTTGCGCGTACAGTAATACCCGTTTTCCATTTTCATTTGGGTGTAAACCGGGCATTGCGGGCAGTTGCAGCCTTTCTCTTCGGTGATGACCGTGCTTTTCCCGATCAACGGATGACAAAAACCAGCTCCCGATTCATCGCTGACGTAGCTGGGGCAGTTCTTGCAGATGCACATCTGCTTGACCATGGGGAGCTTTTCCTCGAACTCGGCGATCATGGCGTCGGCTTCTTCCGCCGTTTTGTCCATTTTTTCCATCAACATCTTCTTGACCATCTCTTTTCTATCCATTGCAGCGGCGGGCGCCGCTTCCTGGGCGGCCTGAGGAACTGCGGTGGAGGCGGCGTCGGCTTCTTCCTTGGGAGCGCAGGCGGTTAAACCGAAATATGCCATCATCATACCGAAAATACCGCAACCCGATTTTTCAAAGAAATCCCTTCTTTTCATATCCCTTCTCCTTTTTCATAAAATTTAATGATATTCAAGAAAAAGTCAAATCCTTAGGCTGTTCACAAGGTTTCAAGATAGCGTAGAAGGTCGACCAGCTCCCGCTGAGAAATGTCGGGAAATGCCGGCATGGTGAGGAGAGGGCGGCGTAGCTGCTCGATGATGTTGGCCTGGGTTGCCGGACGGCCGCTGGAGGGTAGCTTATCCCGGCGCAGGATGTTTTTTAGGCCCGGTCCGGTTTTTTGATCAGTGCTGTCCGGGATATGGCAGATTTCACAACGGGCCAGGAACACCTGTTGTCCGTTTTCCGGAATGCCCTCGCTTTCGGCGGATTCAGAAACCGTTGCTCTCGATGAGAGAGGAGGCGGGTTCATGCGCATAAAGAAGTAGCCGGCAGAGGTGGCGGCAACCAGAAACGAGAGAGAAATTACGAACATACCCAAAACCGGCGCGTACTTCATGAATTTCTTGTAAAAAGCAACCGAAAGGATCTTCAGGGTAAAGACGGCGATCAAAGTCAAAGCCAGCACCGCATGCCAAATGGCGCGCATGGAAAGCTGGTCTCCGAAGGCCCGCACATGCCGTAAGCTGACCACGCTCTGAACGATCAAAACCAGAGCGAATAGGAAGCCGAAGCTCTTGTGCCAGCGGCGGAGCCGCTTCGGGGAAGCCTTCAACTCCATTTTCCCCATAACAGTAAACATGGTGAAGAAAGCCGCCAGGGCAAAGGCGAAGAAAACAAGGGCAAATAACGACTGCCAGAGATAGATGGACACCGGAACCCTCCTTCTCAGGGATCACGTAGTATTATTATTAATTATAATAGAAGAATCAGATAAGGGCAAATGGGTTCTTGGTGAAGAGAAGAATGCGGAGGAATGAGCTGCATGCCATTATATTTTCACTGGGCTCACATGGTATTGGGTTTGTCCGTTTAATCCACTGACTGGTTAGCTGTGCTCGCAGTGAGGGTGCTGTTTTTTGCGATCGCGTTAGACGCGCAGAGGAGGCGTTTGCCCGTATTGCGCTTGATGAAATTCATGGCGAAAAACTGGATTGACCGGGGCTAAAGCTTCATCTTTTGAATCCGATTGTTTGACAGTTTAAAAAAGAAACAATATCATGAACGGCAGTGTATGTGAATATTCCAGTGAGGAATAAGAGGAAGTCTTGAGGCGGTTCTTTGTCACAATATTTTCCCCCCTGGCCCGTTTTCTCGGTCGGATCAACCCAAACGTCCTGACGGTCCTGTCCCTGCTCCTGGGTATTTTGGCGGGCATCAGCTTCGTTCTGACCCGACGGTCCGCTGTATATTTTCTGGCCGGAGGCGGCTTGACCGCGCTTTCGGGAATGGCCGACAGCCTGGACGGCATCGTGGCCCGAATGTATTCGAGGGTGACAAAAACAGGCGATTTTCTTGATCACTTCGCCGACCGTCTCGTCGATGTGGCTATCCTTGCGGGACTCACCTTTTCAAACGGAACCCATTCTACAATCGGCTTCACCTTGATAATCCTTGCTCTCTTGCACAGCTACCTGGGCACTCAAATGGAAGCCACGCTGGGAGAAAGATCTTACAAAGGGACCGGGAAAGCGGAGCTTTTCGTGGCCTTTGTCGCTTTTTCCATCGCTGCGTATTTCCTGGACGGCTGGACTCTGAATATGGCCGGAGTCAGAATGTCTCCGCCCGATTTGTTTATGGCCGTTCTCTGTGGGGCTACCCTGATAAGCCTCTTTCAAAGATTCAAACGTGGCTTGCTTGCTTGTATCGAAAAGGATGGAAAAGTTAAATAGTGTCCTTCAATCCGGCGGCCGTTCGATTTTTACTTCTTTGGTCGATCTTTCTTGTCGGGGCATTATTGATAAGCATACTGGTCAGTAAATATGCCGGAAAAAATTTTACCCCTCGTTTGTGGGTGTGGCTGGCTATCGTCGTGCTTCTCTCCGTCTCCATCAATTTCGGTGGATGGTATTTTTTCGCCCTGACGGCCTGCGTTTTTGCGGTCTCCTATTGGGAGTTGTCTCGGTTGGACGGGCCGATCGGTTTTTGGAGGAATATTCTTGCCCTTTCCCTGGCTCTTCCCTGGCTTGCTCTAGCTCAACTCAGACCTTCGCCCCAGTGGATATCCTCCGCCCTGATCTTGTTCTTCGTCGCAGTCCTGTACCTGGCGTTTTTTTTGAAAAAAGGTAATCCCTGGAATCTTTTCTTGTTCGCCTTGATATTGGGAATGGGATTCTCTTTCTGGATTCTATTGGGCCGTCAGGGCGGGGCTCGCCTGGTGGTCTTTGTTTTTTCCATTACCGCCATCCATGATATTCTGGCGTTCTTTTTTGGGAAATTGATGGGCCGGTTGCACATCTTTCCCCGGCTCAGCCCCGAGAAAACTTTGGTCGGCTATCTGGGAGGAGTTTTTTTCGCAGTCCTGGCGGCGCACGTATTCAGGTTTGCTGTTCCGGAGCTGAATACTTTTCAAGTCACGGCAGCCGGACTGTTGATTGCGCTGTTCGGATCAGCCGGTGACCTGTTGGCCTCTAAAGTCAAGCGGATTTATGGAGTCAAGGACTTCAGCTCGATTCTGGGGCTTATGGGAGGAATGCTGGACAGGTGTGATTCTCTTTTAAGCGCTGGTTGGATTTTCTCCATAATATTTATTGACATTTTTTAGCGAATTGCTGCGGAAAATCATGGATTCTGTATCGCACAGGCAAAACATTCGGGCGCTTTTTTTCGGCCTTCCCCGGTTCGCCACGATGTTCGTCTATACTTCCCTGGTCACATTGACTCTTCCCCTCTTGGTCGTGGAGACAGTGGGGGATCAGGGCAAGGGAAAACATCTGGGTTTGATTACTGCGGGGGGTGCTTTTTTGAGTGTGGGGATCCTCTATATTTTCGGCCGCTTTCGTGACCGGAAGAGCCGAATTATCCAAGGGCCCAAGTACCCTCTCTACGGCTTGGGATTGATGCTTCCCGGCTTGATCATTCTTGCGTCCGGAAGAAAATATTCACTTTTAATTTTCGCTTTTTTTATTATCATCATTTCCCGCTCGTTCTGTGAGGCGTCTCATTTGGCGGTGCTGGCCGATCGCCCCCCATACGGCGGGAGGCAGCGCTTCACCGCGGGAATCGCCTTCTGGCATTTTCTGGGGACAGGCTTGGGAGCCCTTTCGTTCGGATTCCTCCCAAGAACGTCTTGGATCCGTGGAGGCGGGCTCACATCGAGCCCGGCCGCTCTAGCCGCTTTTCTTGTTGCACTATCCATGGGTGGCTACTTATTACTTTTTGTCCGGCCGCAGCAACGCGCATTTCTCCCTTCCCGGGCTCCTGGAAAATCCATGCGATTCAAGCTCCCAGGGAATCTTACCTACCTGATCGGCGCCCGAATCTCCTTTATGTGCGGAATACTGATTATATCGACATTTCTCCTCTATATCGTTCGAGACCTGATCGCGGCGCAGAATGTTCAGCGGACAACCGCTCTGTTGTACGGAGTATCTATCATAGGGGGGGTGCTGGCCGCGCTTCCAGCCGGCAAATTAACGGAGAAGCGAGGCGAACGCTTTGTGCTTTTTCTCTCGGGTGCTGTTCTCGCCCTGACGGCAATCCTGTTTTTTGCTCTCGGTCGATTCCATCCCGCTCTTACCATAATCTGTATGATGGTCTACGGCTCCGGCTTTGCATTGACCTTCTCGGCCGGGCTTTCCCTGACCGTAAAGCTTATTCCCCATCCGCGAATGTCGGGCCGCGTCATGGCGATCATCACGGCCAGCACTTTTGTCTCCCAATTTCTGGCCTCTCTCTCGGGAGCAGTCGTGTTGGATCCCCTGAACCGGATTGGGCACAACTTGGGCTATTTTGCCCTGCTCGTTTTGATAGAGATCAACTTTCTCGTGGGAGGACTGTTCCTGTTTAAAATCAAAGACCGGGATTAGGCGGGGGGGCCTGTATGATTTTCGGGACATAAAGTGCTCGGAACGGCGTTTTATGGGTATCCCATCACTCTGAGTTCCCAAACTCTCGGTGTTGCATAAAAACAGTGAATATCAAAAATATTAAATCCAAATATAATAAAGCTTTTTATTCGTGGGAAAGGACCTGATCTGAGTGTATACACGACGGAAAATACTTTGATGGAAATGGCTGCTTTTGCGAGGGTGGAATCTGATCTCGACGGAAAAAAAGACTTGAGCACATTTAGGGTCTCCGATGAGGAACTGCAGAGCATCCTTGACTGGTTGGGATCGCTGGAAGCGCAGAAATAACAGTTTTGTTATAATTGATACCGAAGGGAAACCGCGTTCAATCCAACCGGTAATTCGGGGCTTCTTTGGTGATGATGACGTCGTGTACGTGGCTTTCGCGAATTCCGGAAGGCGTAATGCGGATGAAACGGGCCCGCGTCTGAAGATCCGGAATAGTGGGGCAGCCCGCTAAACCCATTCCACTTTTAAGGCCTCCGACCATCATGTAGATAATGTGTTCCACCGAACCTTTATAGGGAACGCGCCCTTCGATCCCTTCGGGAACGAGCTTGCTGTCGCCGGGAAGACGGTCCTGGAAGTAGCGGTCCCGGCTGCCTTCACGCATGGCTTCGATCGATCCCATCCCGCGGTAGGTTTTGTAGGAGCGTCCTTGATAGATCACCACTTCTCCGGGAGATTCATCGGCTCCGGCCAGCAGGCTTCCCATCATCACCGAATCCGCTCCGGCAACGATGGCCTTGGTGATGTCTCCGGAATACTTGATGCCGCCGTCGGCGATCAGGGGGATGTTTCGGGGACGGGTGATTTTGACCACATCGGCGATCGCCGTGATCTGGGTGATTCCGGCTCCACTGATGATGCGGGTGGTGCAGATGGATCCGGGGCCGATCCCGACTTTGACTGCATCTACACCGAGATCGATGAGGTCCTGGGCCGCCTCGGCAGTGGCGATGTTGCCTCCGATGAGTTCCTGGCCGGGAAAGTTCTTTTTGACCATCTGAATGACGTCCATGACTTTTTGGGTATGGCCGTGTGCGGTGTCGACGATCAAGACATCAACCTTGGCGTCGACTAATGCCTTTGCTCTGTCCAAAGTGTCTTCGCTCACTCCCAAAGCGGCGCCTACCCGAAGCTGGCCCAGTTTATCTTTGCAGGCGTAGGGATATTGGATGCGCTTGAGGATGTCTTTATAGGTGATCAAACCCTTCAACCGGTACTGGTCGTCGACCATCATGATTTTTTCAATCTTGTGTTTGTGAAACAGCTTTTCCGCCTCTTCGAGCTTCGTACCTACCGGAACCGTGATCAAATCCTTGGTCATGACCTCTTCAATGGAAATGTTCAGGCGCGTTTCGAAGCGGATGTCGCGGTTGGTCAGAATCCCCTTGAGCTTATTTCCCTCATCCGTAATCGGGAGACCGGAGATTCCATACTTTCTCATCGCTTCCTTGGCTTCGAAGATCTTATTCTGCGGTTTCATGGTGATGGGATTGACGATCATTCCGCTTTCGTGTCGCTTGACCTTGTCGATCTCCTCAGCCTGTTTCTCGATCGGCATGTTTTTGTGGATGATCCCGATCCCGCCGTTCTGGGCCAGAGCGATCGCCATTCTGGATTCCGTCACAGTATCCATGGCGGAGCTGATGATGGGGATATTGAGAGATATATTGCGGCTGAGGCGAGTTGACACGTCGGCGTCAACGGGCAGCACATCCGATTTAGCCGGCAGAACGAGGACATCGTCGAATGTCAAGCCTTCCTTGATCTTCTCATCCAACATATTCCCTCCTCACTATTTTTTCTTTTTTCTTTTCTTGGGGATCATGGAGCGCGCCTTTTTTTGACCGCGTGCGGGCGCATTTCCGGGCTTTTGATAGAACATCGGCTGTTCTTTCCGCTTTGGAATATCCGCTTCCTCGATCGGCTGCAGCAGGAACAGATAACGGATTGTCTCTTCTTCAATTCTGTCCATCATCGATTGGAACATCTCATAGCTTTCTTTCTTATATTCCACCAGAGGGTCCCGTTGCCCGTATCCCCGCAGACCGATCCCTTCCTTAAGGTAATCCATGGCTAATAGGTGGTCTTTCCACTGGCCGTCTATGATCTGCAGCTCAATGACGCGTTCGAATTCGCG
>Ga0272442_10006704_pt1 | contig 15088 bp, 14 predicted proteins | sample SSMForm2O_FD_200262 | JGI IMG/M metagenome (GOLD analysis project Ga0272442, IMG submission 200262) | Marine sediment archaeal communities from Little Sippewissett salt marsh, Falmouth, MA, United States - SSM-Form-2O | ecosystem: Environmental > Aquatic > Marine > Wetlands > Sediment ...
CCCCTCAATCCTGCTGAAAGGTTATTCTCGGTGGTCTGGGAGGTTATCCTGGTTGTTTTGCCTTCTAATGAAAGAGAAGGCCTTTGAGGTGCCACGGCAGCCTGTACCGCAAAATAGGTGGATTCAAGGCTTGACGCAGATGCCTGGAGGGTTTTGTTGTGGTTCTGAACAAGAATGAGGAATTTGTCCAGGGATACTTCCTCGGATATTGCTGGTATTGCCAGGAAAGTTACAAGAAATGTAAGAGTGAGGCAGTAAACCATAAATGAGCGGTACCTTTTTCCCATGATCCATACGTCCTTTCTTCCTTCTCGTATCCGCATTAACTAACTGAACAGTTGAATGAAGATAGTATGAATGATACATTAGTTTGTTATCTCCTTCAAGTGATCTGGATCCTCTTCTACCTTTCTTTTTCAATTTCTTTTAGAAACTATGCCTATTCTGAGATCGATCCAGGCTCTTTCTGAACTTCACCAGGCTCACGATCAGGGGAAAGAAACCTGATCTGAGGATGATAAAGAAGTCAGAACAATAGTCTTTACCTGACCTTAGGTTTTTCGAGTAACCTGGATCCCTTCAAAAAGTATGGAGATCAGGCTTCCTGTCCTGATCCTGGAGACTTCAAGGTTTTTCATAATACTGGAGATCAGATCGGGAAATATGAACTGGTAATTGACCATGGAGGCGAGAGCGTAGGACATTTCGAAAGTCTCCAGATCGGATCTGAACATGCCCTTTTCTATACCTTCCAGGAAAGCACTTCGAAAAGAATCTGCGAGCAGGGTGATTCCCCGTAGGATCTTTTCGGAATACATTCTGGTGGGGGTGAATATCTCATGATGGAGCAGCTTGGCAAGTTCAGGGTGTTGGGTGTGCATTCCCACAACCTTTTCGACGAGGAATACTATCTTTTCCCTTGGTTCCATTTCTTCAAGGGCTTCCCCCTGGAGCAAAAAGTTCAGAAAAGGCATGAATTCCCTCTCAAATATTGCTTCGTAGAGACCGTCTTTTCCCCCAAAATAATAAGAAACCATGGAAGTGTTCACCCCTGCTGCACCAGTTATATCCCGAACGGAAACACCGTAGAAGCCTTTTTCAGCGAAAAGGGTCTTTGCAGTGTCTATGATTCTTCCCCGTGTATTCATTTCGTCCTGTTTCATATCAGTTCATCTCCCTTGAAGAACAACCAAACAAACGTTTGAGCAAAACGATCGTTTGATTATATGTCCATTTTTCTCAATGTCAAGTACAACAAAGAATAAAAGAATACCTCCCCAATGAAACAGGGAGGTTTGAGGATATCAATACAGCAGATCAGTGGAGGGCTATTTCCATAAAGCCAGGGAGTCAAAGGCTTCCATTATATCTTCGTAATTCAGACTTTTTGTAAAAAGGTCATCATGGCTGATCTGGACATAATGGATCACGCTTTCCTGGTCAACAATGAAGAGGGCCCTTGCGAGAAGGCGAATCTCCTCAAGCAGAACTCCCCAGTCCTTTCCGAAACTCACATTAACGTGGTCCGAAAGGAATACCGCATTTTCAATGCCCTTTTCTTCCCGATAGCGTTTCAGGGCATAAGGTAGATCCACGCTGATATTCAATACAATTACCTTGTCGTTGAAGTGAGCAGCCTGCTCACTAAGCCACTGGATCTGGCTCATTCAGGTAGGAGTGTCTATGGATGGCATCACCGAGATGACCAGGATCTTATCCTTGAGATCTTGCATTTCCAGCACATTGCTTTCCTCATCTAACAGCGTGAACCCGGGAGCCTGGTCCCCGACTTTCAATTCCGTTCCTGCCAGGGTCAGAGGCTTGTCATTAAGTGTGACCAGTCCGCACCGTGAAGAAGGCTCTTCCTGGGCGAAAGCGGTTCCCAGGAAAAGAACGGCTATCATTACTGCTGAAAGGGTTATCAGAATTGGCATTTGTCTGGTCTTTCTCATGGAGAATCCCTCCTTTGTTCGTCCTGTGCATAACAGTGCCATGTTAAACTACAGAACAACAAAAGTAAAGGGACCCCCAAAATTGGAGCCCCTCTTTCGAGATGTAAGTCACAGTTGACGTTGAATGGTCTATCTGGATTTAAAAGAAAGTGAATTCCTGTCCCAGGCCTTTTGCGACTGCCTTTTTATACAGTGTCATTGCCCAGGCCAGGTCATGGACCGGCATTCCTCCAGTGACGAAGATGATCTGTTCGTCATCGTCCTTCCTGCCTGGGTCGGTTCCAAGAACAACTTCCCCGAGATTGCGGATGATCTTCTCGTCCACTTTGCCGTCATTCACCAGCTTGATCAGAGGATAGGAAGGTGCAATTACCTCAAGAGCTGAAAAGCCCTTGGGATGTTCGTTACCATCAGCGATGAAGGCCTGGTGCATCTTCCAGTTATCAGCGAAGAGAGTGCACTTGTGGAATGCGTCTTCATCCATATCCACAGCACCGGTCATGGTAAGAAGAACGCCTTTCTTCAGCCATTCAGTCTCGATACGGGGGAACTTGTCACCTGAGGTGGCAATAGTAATGACATCTGCGTCCACCACAGCTTCCTGAATAGTATCTACCATTCGTACGTTGATCCCGAGTTTCTCCTTCATTTCATCCGCGTATGACTGTGATGCGGCAGGGAAGGGATCATATACCACTGCTTCTTCTATGGTGTTGAGGCCTGCGGCGATGGCAAGGGTACAGGTTTTGTTGATCACCCCGGCTCCTATGGCACCGACCACTTTAGATCCTTTCCTGGCGAGATGCCTTGATGCTACCCCTGGAACTGCGCCTGTCCTCATGGCACTGATCATGTTTCCGGACATGATCGCAAAGGGTATACCTGTATCCGCATCATTGAGAACCGTCGTCAGGATAGACCGGGGAAGGCCCTTTTTCTTGTTCTCTGCATTTGAGCCGTACCATTTCTCACCGCAGATATCGTAATCTCCTCCCAGATAGGCGATCATGGCCATGAAACGCCTGTCCGGACCTGTAACGGGGATGTTGAACCTTTTTTCCTCCGGGAACCAGAGCATCTGCCCGTGCTCATTCTCCAGGGGACCACCCATGAGGTAGTCTCCCTTACCTAAAAGCTCGAATACACCTTCAATAACATCCACGCATTCCGGCATGTTCTGGACTCCCACCTGGATGAGGTCATCCTGGGAAAGTAACAGGGTCTTGACTTGTGGAGCGGACATACTGCAACCTCCTTCTATTAGTTCAGCAAATATTAAAGTTCCTGTCTCAAGTGATTAAGATTTTCCGATCTATCCGTTTTCTGAAAGAGCTAAAGCTTTTTCCACGATGTCCAGTACATCTTCATCTTCGATACCAAGCTGTTTGAGGGTCTCGACTCTGGGGATACCATCCTCGTTCCATCCTCGTTTTCTGTATATCATCTGCTGAAGAAGGGAGTAGTTCTTTTCCTTATGATCCCTTACAGCTGTCATCTTTTCTGAGATCTTCATGGTGTCGGGTATCTTGCCGAGCTCATTTTTTATCATTGAATCATAGTATTCCCCTCGATAGAGGTATTCTTCCTCCGTAACAGGTCCCATGGCACGATAGGGAGGCATGTCTTTTTCCTTGCCCCATATACCCATTTTGATGTTCAGTGCCCTTTGCATGTTATGAACTCTTTCGGACTGACGGAGCATACCTTCCTCGTCAAGAGGATTGCCTGTCACAGCAGAGTAAAGCTCGATGAGGCTCTGTACATGCCCCGGGACCCTCGATGCCTTTGGCTGAAGATGGTTGTCTTCAGGTACGATATCCGCCCAGGGCATCTTGCATGTTCCGTTGAGGCTGAACCATGTTCTGAAAAGGGAGAACCAGTATATGGCTTCCGCCTTGTCTCCCAGAGTTTTTAGTTCCCTGTTAATTACCTCTGCGCCCATCATCCAGGTCTCGTCATGCTGAGGACCCTTGTTGGCCATGGCATAACCGGCCTGCTGGGAGATGCAGTCCTTGGTGACATACTCGGAATATTCAAGACCTTTGGTCTCCATGCCGATATCATTGAGGATTGCAGGATCTGCGCCAAATTCCCGGATGAAATATTCCTTCATTTTCTTTATTCCCAGGCCCGCGATCTTTCCGAAGCCTCTGCCCTCGGCGATCTGGTGAAGAAGTTCCATGGCTGCGTCCCTGTTCCCGAAGGTCAGCTCAAGGCCGCCGGTCTTCTCCTTGTCCAGGATCCCCCGTTCAAAACACTCCATTACAAAGGCGGTGCCTGTTCCCACCCCTATAGTGTCGAGGCCGTATGTGTCACAGTAGAAATTAGCTTCAAGGATATGATCCGGATCAAAGATACCGCAGTTGGATCCTACTGCGCCGATGGTTTCGTATTCAGGACCGTCCACGATGACCTTTTCCCCCTTGTAGGGACCGGTCCTGAGAGGATATCCGTCCACAGCCTTGGCACACTGGATGGTACAGCCATACCAGCAACCATCCGGGATTCCCTGGGTGAAACGCTTTTCCCAGACCTCTCTTTTGATCTTGTAATGTTCCGGATGTCCTCCATACTTGTAGTTGTTGACAGGCAGCAGTTCATACTTGTTGCAGAGCTCTACCAGGAAGGATGTCCCGCTCTTCCTCATCTTTATCTGCTTGTTGTCGAACTTGAATATCTCATTGTGGAGTTTCAGGCCAAGATCCCTGACCATGGAGGGATCTTCAGGTTGATTCATGTCGCCGAGATACTTCGAGGATCTCACTACTATGGCCTTGACACCCTTTTTCCTCAGAACCGTACCAGTACCGCCTCTTCCGGCCTGTTTCAGCCTTACGTCTTTGCGGCGCCTGTCATAGAGTGAAAAATTCACCATTCCCCAAAGAGAGTTCTCTGCCCCTCTGCCGGAAGAGATAACAGAAATGTTCGGTTTATCCTCTTCATTACGCGCCAGGTCTTCGGTGAGCTGTGCGGCTACCAGGTGACTGTCTGTATCTGAAAGATAGTCTTCGATAATCTGTACCTGGCCGTTATCTCCATCAATGAAGACGATGATGTCTTTGGGCGATCTGCCCTTTAACTCCAGTACATCCCAGCCGGAACATTTGAGAAAGGGGCCGAAATAGCCCCCCACGTTGCTGTCAATGGCCGTATCGGTAAGAGGAGAAAGGGTGACCACGATAGATTTCCCGCAACCTGGATACTGGGTGGTACCGCATACCGGTCCAGGTGAAACAATGAAGGCATTTTCAGGATCATCCCATTTCGTATCTGCCTTCACAGCATCCCAGAGGAGTTTTATGCCGTAGCCTTTGCCTCCTACGAAGAGGTCCTTCATTTTTCCGGATACTTCTTTACCCTGGAAGGAGTTGTCAGAAATATTGATTGAAAGGATCCTGTCGGTATAGCCTTTTCTGATCTCGGCAGGTTCATAAGAAAAAGAGCTGATGATCTTCATTTTTCCACCGTTATTGTTTCTATCTGAAGTGGTGTTCTTCATATAACTGAATACCTCCCTGTTTGCCCCCTGAAAATCTTGTAAGCTAAGTTTTGTTCTGTTTTTAAGTTTAAACGGAATTATTATTCCACAGATATAATTATGATATACTTATTCCATAGTTTGTCAATACCCGGAACATATATTTCAGGTCCGTAGGGAGATCTATTTAAGGATCAACAGGAGGATAGTGAAAATGACAAGCGGCGAGGTCCAGATGACTGTCTTTGAAAAGCTCCAGGAAGGTCTGGAAAACCTTCCAAGTCAACAGAAACAGGTTTGCGAGTTCCTGCTGAAGAATTATCGTGAGGCTGCTTTTCTTACCGTCAAGGCCATAGCTGAAAAAACAGGGGTAGGTCCGGCTACCGTGATGAGGACCATCAATAACCTGGGTTACGCCTCTTTCGTGGAATTTCAGGGAATGCTTCATCAGATCATGATATCCACCAATTCCTCGGTATGGTGGCGGCTGGAGCAGTCCCTTTCCATGGAGCACGAAATGGGTGGCACCCTGCAAAAGGTGGTTCAGGAAAATATCAATGCTGTGGGCCGCTGCCTTTCAACTCTGAACCTGGACGCTTTCAACAGTTCCGTGGACCTGTTGTGCAGTGCGGACCAGATAATGATCCTTGGAATGCGTTCTTCCCGTGCTGCCGCAGAGGCCTTTTTCACCCTGTGCAGACAGCTTCTTCCTAACGTGACCCTCCCAACCTCCCTGGGCAGTGAACATATGTATGAACAGCTCATAGACCTGGAGAACAAGGATGTGCTCCTTGCCATATCTGCTGGAGGCCCCCATTACGCCCTCAGGACCATCGAGGCAGTGGAATACGCTCACGAAAAAGGTGTCCCTGTCATTCTGATAACCGATGACCTGGCGAACCGTGCAGTTCCCTCAGCTTCCGAGGTGATCTGTGTTTCCTCCACTTCCACCCATTACTCACTGGTTCCCATAATGACCATTCTGGACGCCCTTCTGGTGGAGATAGGGAGGCGCAAGAAAGACAAGGTCCTTGGCAGACTTCATTCCCTGGAAAAGCTTCTGATCGACCGGGGAATAAACAATTAGCCCGGTCCCTGTTTTCTTCCAATTAAATACGAAAGAACGCCCGCTCACAGAGCGGGCGTTCTTTATCTGTCTGGTCCCTGTATATGGATAGATACTATTCCAGGGGTTAGTTGAACAGAAGGTCAGGCAGGAACAGGGCGATCTTCGGGAAGAATGTAAGGATAGTTATCACCAGCAGCAGACATACCACAAAGGGGACTGCTGCCTTGAACAGCTCCATTATGTTGCCTCCCCCGGTTACGTTATGGACTACGAAGATGTTCATCCCCACAGGTGGAGTGAGCAACGAGCACTCGATCAGAATTACCAGCACTACACCGAACATGATGGGGTCAAATCCAAAGGTTCCCACCACGATAGGATAAATAATGGGGACGGTCAGTACGATCATGGAAACGCAATCCAGGAAGCATCCCAGAACAAGATAGAGCGGGATAATTCCAAAGAACCATATTATCAGCGGATGGATAGGCAAGCTGGATACCATGGCACATAAATGGGCCGGGATCTTCAGCATGGACAGAGCGATGGCAAAGATCTGGGCACCGAGCATGATGAACAGGATCATGGCGGTTGTTTCCAGTGCGGCCATGGCTGCACCTTTCAGAAGGGCGAAATTGAACTGTCCGTAGAAAGCAGCTATTATCAAAGCGGCAACACTGGCCACAGCAGCGGCTTCGGTTGGAGTGAAGATACCACCGTATATTCCTCCAAAGACTATGCCCATAATAAGGAACAGGGGCCATAGTTCCCAGAGAGCAGCGGGGATTCCCTTGATGTAATCCATGGTCACTTTATGCCGAGGTTCTGATATGGTCGGATCAAGGGTAGCCCTTATCCCGATATATACGCTGAAAATGAAGGCCAGCAATATTCCGGGGATCAGGCCGGCGGCGAACAGGCGTCCCACAGAGGCACGGACTATAACGCAATAGATGATCATATCTATTGATGGAGGAATGAGTATGCCCAGACATCCACCTGCGGCAATGGTGCTGCCGATCATGGATCGTTTGTACCCGCGCTCATTTTCCTCGGAATAGGCAATCTTGCCTATGGTCCCTGCAGTTGCAAGACTCGAACCTGAGACAGCAGCGAAAAAGGCACAGCTTAAAATATTTGTGTGAAGTAATGAGCCTGGTACTACCCTTGTCAGCTTGGAAGCTCCACTGAAGAGTCCACGGTTTATACCGCTATGGAGCATGATCTCCCCCATAAAGATATACAGGGGGATAGCCAGAAGGGTATAGCTGTTCAGGTTCTTGAACATCAGGTTTCCTGTCAGCTGGGGAACTTTGACAATGAACTCCAGGCCAAGGATACCCGAGGCTGCCAGAGACACTGCTATATATACTCCGCTACCCAATAAAACAAATAGTGGTAAAACGAGTCGGATTATCATCCACCACAATGGCACGATCTATGCCCCCTTACTTTCTGTCCCATTTTCGCGGGAGCTGCTGAAATTTGAAACCAGTTGATTCAGGAACTCGAGGGATAGAGCACCCAGACCAATAGGGATCAGTGCGTATACTGGCCACAGAAGGGTTCTGCTGGGGAACCAGGAACGTTCCCCTCCCTGCAGACCATGCATGAGCCATTTCATGCCGTGCCAGGTCAGGTAAACAGTGACCACTAGGCCTACCAGGTCAGCGAAGATCCTAAAAGGCTTCTGCATTCTTTTTGGAACATTGTCCGTAATTGCTGTGACATTTATGTGTGCACCTTTTCTCAATGCGAAGGCAAAGGAGAAGGATGTCAGAAGGACCATACAGTAACCGGTGTATTCCTCTACGAACATCCATTGCACATTGAAAAGTGCCCGAGCCGTGACGAATATCACTATCACAAATACCCAGCAAACGAGTACAGCTGCAGCCAAACCAGCCAGGCTTATAGATATTGCCTTCGATAGTTTATTCAGAATGTTTCCCACTCAAAGTCTCCTATCTTTATCTGATACGCCTTTTCTCCTGTTTATTTAGGCGTATAACCGGGAACGTCGTAACCCAGCTCTATGATCAGTTTGGCCACTTCGTCGAAAGCTGCCGCGCCTTCAGGGCCACTACGCTCGATCCAGGGTTTCCAGATGGCTTCATAGGATTTTTCCCTGACGGCGTTGAAAAATTCCTTGGATATTCCGTGTGCCTTGACATTATCCTTCAAAAAGGCTTCCTGGAGGGCCAGACCGTCTTTAAGTACCGTAGCTGTCCGGAAAGACTGGTCTTTCTGGGCCATAAGGTCGAGAAGGATCTCTCTTACATCATCAGGAAGAGCTGCCAGGGCATCCTTGTTGACGATATAGTTGTTGGTGCCGAACATGTAGGACATCATGGTAACATCTGGAGCAAGCTCGGTGAGCCTTGTGCTGTAGGCTGAGAAGAAGTCGGTGGTAAGACCGTCCACGAGACCAGTAGCGAGGGAGGTGTAAACTTCTCCCCAGGCTATGTTCACAGGGGTGCCGTTAAGCAGGGTGACCAGGTCGGCGATCTCGGCGCTCCAGACCCTGACCTTCTTTCCTACAAAGCTGTTCCAGTCTTCCACAAATCCTTCTTTCATGAAGAACTGCATGTTGCCCCAGTTGTGGTGGATAAGGACCTGGGAGTTCCAGCTTTCTCCAAGGACCTTTGCAAGATACTTGTCGAAAACGTCGTGGACTTTCAGGAAGGTTTCGTAGTCACCACCGGGAAGCAGCATGGGAAGATCAATAACACCCAGCCTCGGGTCGACGCCGGTTACGTAACCGCCGGTAAGACCGGTGATCTGGAATTCGTTATCACGAACAGCCCTGAGGGAATCAGCAGGACCATAGGGGTGTTCACCAGGGAGATAGAGCTCAATTACCAGCCTGCCGTCGGTAGCCTTTTTAACTTCTTCTGCAAGCTCAACCCAGTTAAAGGCGTCTTCGGTACCTGCGCACATGATAGCATTTCTCCACACGATGGGTTTATCTGCCGCTGTGGCAGATGCCGGCATGAAACCTGCCACGGCCAGACATAAAGCTACCAATACCAGTGAAACCAGGAACAAGTTCTTTTTCATTTGATCTTTCTCCTCTCCGTTTTTTGTTTTCAATACTTGAATCAAGCCTTCAGACTTTCCCCGCAAAAGAAATAAACGAATCCAATGCCCCCCTCTCCTGAACTCTTAGCGTGTCCTGTCAATATGTGATCTCATTGCACTTTCCTGGAATAAATGGACCTTCATTGGTAAATTGACTTCTGATACGGAAGTGATTCTAATTGCCTTGATCCTTGAAAAAGGATTAAATACGTTCTGTTTTTTTGCGAAACGGAATTATTGTTCCGCGGATAGTGTTTATGATATACTTATTCCGATATTTGTCAATAGTCGGAATATTTGTATCGTGCAATGGAGATAATTATTTTCCGGGCAGGAATTGATAGGAGGCAAAGGGATATGTCAAATGTGGAGGTCCAGATGACTGTCTTTGAAAAGCTCCAGGAAGGGCTTGAAAACCTTCCAAGTCAGCAGAAACAGGTTTGCGAGTTCCTGCTGAAGAATTATCGTGAGGCTGCTTTCCTGACGGTCAAGGCCATAGCTGAAAAAACAGGGGTGGGTCCAGCTACAGTGATGAGGACCATCAATAACCTGGGTTATGCCTCTTTCGTGGACTTTCAGGATCTCTTTCACCAGATCATGATATCCACCAATTCCTCGGTCTGGTGGAGACTGGAGCAGTCCCTTTCCATGGAGCATGAAATGGATGGTACCCTGCAAAAGGTGGTGCAGGAAAATGTGAATGCCCTTACTCAGAGTCTTTCCACCCTGAACCTGGATTCCTTCAACAGGTCCGTGGACCTGTTGTGTAATGCGAGGCAGATAATGGTCCTTGGAATGCGTTCCTCCCGTGCTGCCGCAGAGGCTTTCTTCACCCTGTGCAGGCAGCTTCTTACGAACGTAATGCTGCCAACCTGCCTGGGTAGTGAACATATGTATGAACAGCTCATAGACCTGGGAAAGAAGGATGTCCTCCTTGCCATATCCGCTGGAGGCCCTCATTACGCCCTCAGGACCATCGAGGCAGTGGAATACGCTCACGAGAAAGGTGTCCCTGTCATTCTGATAACCGATGACCTGGCGAACCGGGCAGTTCCTTCAGTTTCTGAGGTGATCTGTGTTTCCTCCACTTCCACCCATTACTCCCTGGTTCCCATAATGACCATTCTGGACGCCCTTCTGGTGGAGATAGGAAAGCGCAAGAAGGACAAGGTCCTTGGCAGGCTGCATTCCCTGGAAAAGCTTCTGATCGACCGGGGAATAAACAATTAGCCCTGTCCCTGTTTCTTTCTCTATATAATATGAAGGAAATGAGAAAGCCCGGTCTCAAGACCGGGCTTTCCTGTAATGCAGCATAGTTCAAGTTCGGTTTCCAGGAAGTTATTCCTTTTCCCTGGCATGAATAGTGCCAAGCTTGATTGGTTTTGTGGGGGGCCTTACAGTTCCCGGGTCGATCTCGTCGAAACGTTTGCCGGTCCTTTTTGCGATCTCCCTCAGGATTATATCGCGGCAGCCTCTTCCCTGGCAGGGTCCCATACCGACCCTGAGGACCCTTTTCAATTCCTCGAAGGTATCATAACCGCGGTCTATCCAGTCCTGGATCTCTCCAAGGGTCACTTCTTCGCATCTGCATACTACGGAATCTCTTCCCTTGTCAGTCATAGGATCACACCACCTTTACGGCCCGGATCTCCATGACCATGTCCCGAGGAACAGAGACATGGACTACCCGGGTACAATCTTTCCAGGGTTCGGTCACATTGATGACCTTTCCCCTGTGAACTTCTTCGCCCATTCTGTTAAGGCATGCCACTTCGTCTCCCTTGTCCGGGAGGGGGAGCATTTCGTGGGGAAGCTTCATGAGCGCTTCATCTTCTTCTCCCCAAGTGAGGTCTACCACGAAACATGCCAGTCCAGGGCACCTCGCAACACACCTGGCACAGCCAGTGCATTTTTCATAGTCTATCCGGGGAGTGTCGATGATATTCTCGAAGGGCAGAATTGCTCCCGTAGGACAACTGTCGTGACAGGGGTTGCATGGTATCTGCTGAGGACACTCTATTACCACCAGTCCGTTCTTCCTGTTTTCCCAGAGTTCCTGCGGCGGAAGAAGGGTTTCCTGTTTGTCCTTCGTAAGGATCCCGCTGTTGAAAAGTTTTTCGTTATTAGTCATTACTGTCTACCCCCAGCATTCACAACAGACCTGTTCAAGGCCGCTTCTTATCTTGGCTCCCGTGTCGCCAGCCCTGAGATGTTCAAGCCTTTTAAGGTAATCAGCTGATCTTTCCCTCAGCATCTGGCATCCCTCGGGTTTAAGAGAGGCTGCTGCAGCAAGGCCTGCAATACGTCCTTCCACCATGGCTGCGCTGGCTTCCTCTATCCCGGCAGCATCACCTGCTACCCAGATATCCGGATGGGACGTGCGCATCATGGCATCCCTTCGTGCTACATAACCACAGAGCTGAGGGACGAATTTCATTTCGCAGCCAGCCGACCAGAGGAGTTCGCAGGTGGGAGTAAGGCCAATGGCCATACAAATAGTATCGCAATCGATCTTCATGGGTTCACCCACGAGGTTGAAGGAGTTATCTATTTCCTGGATCGTAGCTCCCTCAATAACTTTTTCGCCCAGGGCTTCAGTAATTGTATGCTGCAGGTAGATAGGTACCCCGAGACGTCTGACCTTTGCTGCATGAACCCAGTAGCCTCCGATTTTCGGCATGGCTTCTACGATACCGGCTACTTTCACCCCGGCCTGCATTAACTGGTAGCTTACTATCAGCCCAATATTTCCCGCTCCTATCATAAGGACTTTTTTACCCGGGGGAATTCCATAGACGTTCATAAGGGTCTGTACAGCACCTGCCCCGTAGACTCCTGGAAGATCATTATTATAGAAGGCTATTCGTTTTTCCTGGGCTCCGGTGGCCATGACTATTTTTTGAGGTTTCATAAGGTCGTAGGTTTCTTCTCCGATGGTATAACTGACTATGCCGTCTTCCTTGTAATAACCTGTAACAGTTGTATTGGAGAAGACCTCGAGTTTACCTTCCTGCTTGTATTTTTCCACTTCATCGAAGAGGATATCAGCTATCTCAAAGCCCCTGGTACCGGCAAATTCGGTTCTGGAGCCGAAGAATTTGTGAGTCTGCTTTATCAGCTGTCCACCAAGTTTCAGATCACTGTCCATGAGAACCACATCAGCTCCAAGGGATGCTGCCTCTATGGCGGCGGAAAGGCCGGCAGGACCTCCTCCAACTACCAGAATGTCAGTCCTTTTCATATTTCATCCCTCCTCTTACTCTTCCGGCTTCAGGATACCCATACCTGTCTGGGTCTCCACTTTCATTCCGGCCTCGAGGGGCGTTACACAGGTCCGCACATTAGGTACACCATTCACTACCATGAAGCAGGAAGAGCATTTCCCTATAGCGCAGAAGAATCCCCTGGTCCTTTCCTGTTTCGGGGTGATCCTGTAGATCTGGACACCGTTGGAGTGGAGGGCTGCTGCGATAGGTTCCCCTTCAACTCCTTCCATTTCCCGGCCGTCAAAGGTGAACTTCACGACTTTTTTCTTCTCGTGTTCGAAGTTCAGGATAGGATGATCCTTGATCATTTTTCGTGTCATGCCGTACACCCCCTAAATACAGGCTGGTTCAAAGAAGAGTTCCCCTTCTTCGAATCGGCTGTATCTGAACATGGATACATCAATGAAAGGTTTCTCTCCATTAACGAATTCTGCCATGATCCTGCCAACTGATGGAGCAAATTGAAGACCGTGGCCGCTCCATCCACAATCGATGTAGAAGCCCTCAACCGGGGTTGGTCCTACGATTGCCTGTAAATCCGGCGTATTGGCGTAAGGCCCGGTCCACTGCCTTACCACTCTTATGCCGGAAAGGACAGGCATCTTGGGAAGGATCCTCTCAGTGGCTGCATCAAGGTAATCCCAGCTGGCATAAAAAGAAGTGTCCTTCACTTCATCCTTGCCCACTCCAAGCATAAAGGTCCCATTGGGGCATTGTTTCCAGTAACTTCCGTCGTCAAGACAGAGAGTCATGGGATGTTTCATGCGCTCCACGGGTTCAGTGATCATTATCTGGTGACGTTCCGGAGTAATGGGAATATCCAGATCAAGCCAGCGTCCTGCTTCCACTGACCATGCTCCCGCGCAGCATACGACGGCATCAGCTTCCCAGTCACCCTTATCGGTATGGATTCCTGCCACACAACCATTTTTTGTAATGATCCCAGTGACGGAAGTCTTTTTATAGATTTCCACACCTAATTCTTTGGCGGCATCTGCATAGGCAAAGCAGAGGGTGTGAGGATTGATATGGCCATCTTCCTGGTTGAAACTTGCACCAAGCATACCTTCAGTGTTTAGATGAGGAGCTACTTCCTGTATCTCTTTCACATTGAGAACCTTTGAACCTGTAGTACCAAGTTCGTTCTGGAGTTTAACGTTCTTTTCCAGCTGATCGAGCTGACTTTCTGAATAGGCTATCCAGAGGTAACCGGCAGGATCATATTCCAGATCTCCCGGGTAATTCAGATCCCTTCCCAGGGTCTTGAGGCACTTCATATTGTATTGGGCAAGAAGAATATTCACCTCAGTCCCGAACTGATATCTCAACCCGGCAGCAGATCTGCCGCTGGAACCTGATGTAATGTAATCTCTTTCGAACAGAGCTGTCTTGAATCCCTTTTGGGCAAGATGATAGGCAGTGGAACATCCATGTACACCACCACCTATGACAGCAACATCCACCTTTTTGCTGTCCATGGGTCGACCTCCTTTCAATTTGGGCGGTTCATTTTATGGGGGCATATTTCATTAGCAGATTCTGGTAGAGGGATTATCTGCTGGAGGACGTTTCCTGCACCCCCTGGGTAGAGGGCATATCCTTTGCCGTGAGGGCCTGTAGGCAAGCCCACATGTCTCAAGGCACAGGGAAACATGGCTCTCGGGAGTTCCTGAGATATTACCAAATACTCTTCTGATAACACCAGTTGAAGATCTGATATGCATGGTTTCCCCCCGCGTGTTTGAAAAGGCACTTCCCCTGAATATTTATAATTGACTAATCTTTCACAATTGTCAAATTAAATATTCAGGAATGACGAGTATACACAGACAAGGTTGACAGGAAGCCTTGATGCCGCAGGCATTGCAGGGATCTGCAACTCCCTTTATTGTAATTACGGAAAGACCATTAAGGGGGCTTGACAAATACCCTGAAGCAGTATAAAGTATGACGCATTAAATTCAGAATATTTATTCTATTTCAAGAAAGAGAGGTGTGTTCCCATGAAGAAAAGTTCCATCCTTCGGAGCTGTTATTTCTATTTCTGGTTTAGCGAATGCGGGGACTCACCTGAGGTGGTCGGCGCTTAGAGCTGCTTGACCAGAAAGAACTCAGGCCGGGTACCCGCAAAAGGGTACCCGGCCTTTTTTTATTCAGGCAAAGAGAGGAGGAGATCGTTATGGATGAAGGAAGGTTTTTCTGGCCCCAGGGGGGCGAATCCTTTGATTCAGATCTTCCTGTA
>Ga0272442_10006705_pt1 | contig 15086 bp, 10 predicted proteins | sample SSMForm2O_FD_200262 | JGI IMG/M metagenome (GOLD analysis project Ga0272442, IMG submission 200262) | Marine sediment archaeal communities from Little Sippewissett salt marsh, Falmouth, MA, United States - SSM-Form-2O | ecosystem: Environmental > Aquatic > Marine > Wetlands > Sediment ...
GTTCGATCACGCCGCACAAGAAATTCAAGGGTCAGGTGTATGTATTGAAGAAAGAAGAAGGGGGCCGCCATACGCCGTTTTTCACGGGTTATCGTCCCCAGTTTTTCTTTCGGACGACCGATGTGACTGGATCGATAGAGATGCCAGAAGGAGTTGAAATGATCATGCCTGGTGACAATGTAACCATCGCAGTAGAGCTGATCGAAGAGGTTGCGATGGAAGAAGGGCTTCGTTTCGCGATTCGAGAAGGCGGCCGAACTGTCGGTGCTGGTGTGGTCGGTGAGATTGTTGAATAATTATAAATTGTAATTGAGATGATATAGTTATGCGAGACACTATCACATTGGAATGTGTCGATTGTAAGCAAAGAAATTATACAACGACAAAGAATAAGAAAAATCATAGCGGACGAGTGGAATTTAAGAAATATTGCAAATTCTGCAACAAGCATACGATTCATAAAGAGACCAGATAATGAAAGAACTGGTCTGAAAATTTCAGGAGTTAGGCCTGTAGCACAATTGGCTAGTGCACCGGACTCCAAATCCGGGGGTTGGGGGTTCGAGTCCCTCCAGGCCTGCTTTTTCTTTGGGAGAAAGCAATGATTCAAAAAGTGACAACCTATTTTAGTGAAGTTGGAAATGAAATATCCAAAGTCAGCTGGCCTTCGCGGGAAGAGTTGTTTGGATCGGCTTGGGTAGTCATTGCATTGTGCCTGGTGCTGTCCGTATTTATTTTCGGTGTAGATTGGATTTTGAGCCAGCTTCTGAAAATTATTTTTTAATAGGTGTTTTATTGCAGTGGTATGCGATACATGTTTTCTCAGGACATGAGAAGAAGATAAAAAAATATTTAGAAAATGAAATCGAGCGTGTGCACCTGGAAGATCAAATAGCGCGTGTCCTGATTCCTTCTGAAGATGTTGTTGAAATGCGCGACGGGAAAAAGCGTGTCAAGAATCGCATGTTTTTTCCAGGTTACATGCTGGTCGAAATGGAGCTGAACAAGAAAACTCAGCATGCTGTTTTGAATACGCCGGGAGTCACAAATTTTGTTGGACCGAAAAATCAGGCAGTGCCATTGCAGGAAGATGAAGTCAAGCGAATCTTAGGCCGCGTTGAAGATCGTCGCGATGAAGAGGTGTTGGATGTTCCTTTTCGGGAAGGGGATCTGGTCAAGGTAATCGATGGTCCATTTACTGATTTTTCCGGAGTCGTTGAAGGCGTCAATCATGAAAAAAAGAAGTTGAAAGTCATGGTCAGTATATTTGGCCGCTCGACACCGGTTGAACTCGATTTTCTTCAGGTCAGTTTGGAAAAATAAATATTTATAGGTAACAGAGGCAAAGATGGCGAAGAAAGTAATAGGTATGATCAAGTTGCAAATTCCGGCGGGTCAGGCAAATCCCTCTCCTCCGGTAGGGCCGGCGCTCGGACAACATGGCGTGAATATTATGGAATTTTGTAAAGCTTTTAATGCCAAAACCCAGGATAAACAGGGATTAATTATTCCGGTGGTTATTACAGTATATGCGGACCGTTCATTTTCGTTTATCACTAAGACACCTCCGGCAGCTGTTTTGTTAAAAAAGGCTGCCAAATTAGAAAAAGGATCAAGCGAACCGAATCGGGACAAAGTCGGCAAGGTGACTCAGGCACAGGTTAAAGAAATTGCTGAAATGAAGATGCCGGATCTGAACGCAAATGATATTGATATGGCCATGCGAATCATTGAAGGCACTGCAAGAAGCATGGGCATTGTTGTTGAGGGGTAAATATTTCTATGAAACGAAGCAAACGATTTCAAACAGCTGTTAAAAAGATGCAGCCGGACAAGCGCTATTCTTTGGAAGAGGGAGTCGCGCTTTTAAAAGAAATGATGGCCACAAAATTTGATGAATCCGTAGATGTTGCGATTCGTCTGGGTGTGGATCCTAAAAAAGCAGATCAAATGGTCCGTGGCACAGTGACACTGCCTCATGGTACAGGAAAGAAAATTCGTGTTCTGGCCCTTTGTAAAGCACCCAAAGATAAGGAAGCCAAAGAGGCCGGGGCGGATATGGTCGGCCTTGAGGAATATATTGAAAAGATAGAATCCGGGTGGAGTGAGGTCGATGCCATTGTGGCGACACCTGATGTAATGAAGGATGTGGGGAAGCTCGGCCGATATTTGGGAAGAAAGGGATTGATGCCCAACCCGAAAGCGGGTACAGTCACATTCGAAGTGGCTGAAGCGGTTAAGCAATTAAAAGCAGGTCGTATTGAATTTCGTGTAGACCGATATGGGAATGTTCATGCCACTGTAGGAAAAAGTTCATTTGAAGCCAATCAGTTGGTTGAAAATATCAAAACATTGATTGATCAAATATTACGTTTGCGGCCACCCACGCTGAAAGGCCAGTACGTACGAAGTATTTCTGTCTCTTCCACAATGGGACCAGGTATTCCATTGGATAAAGCGGTTGTATTGGAAGGGACGCATTAATCAAGATAACAGGTGAATGTTCATGGCAAGACCAGAAAAAGAAGCGGCAGTACAGGAAATTGCAGAGATCTTTGATCGGGCAGTAAGTGTTTTTGTCACAGATTTTCAAGGTCTCAACGTCGAAAAAATAAGTGAATTTCGCAGAAAATGCCACGAGGCTTCAGTTGAATATTTAGTCGTCAAGAACACATTGGCGCAACTGGCTACAGAGAAAGCCGGTTTTGAAGAAATGAAGACGTATTTTAAGGGTCCGTCTGCAATTGCCTATAGCTATGATGATCCATCGGCGCCAGCCCGAGTGATCACCAAGTTTGCGAAAGACAATGACAAACCTGAAATTAAAATGTCGATTTTTGAGGGCGTTTTTTATGGACCGGATAAAGTATCAAGCATTGCCGCGTTGCCATCGAAAAACGAACTGCTCGCCCAGATCATCGGCGGATTGAACAGTCCAGTGCAGGGATTTGTCGGCAGTTTATATGGACTGATGCAAAAAATGGTGCTTACATTGGAGGCGGTGAGAAAATCAAAGGAATCTTGATTTTATCATGATAATGTCCCCATATATTTGGCAGGGAACATTTCAGGCAAGCCTTTTCGTTCATGATTGCTTGATCGATCAGGGTTTATTTGTAAAGGTGATAAAAGTTTAATTTTTTTGTAGGAGACTGTGAGAATGGCTGAAGAAAAAACCACTGAAAAAGCAACGAATGTCAGTAAGAATGTTGCGACTATATTGGATTCTGTGAAAAAGATGACTGTCATGGAACTGGCAGAATTGGTAAAAGCCTTTGAAGATGAGTTTGGCGTGACAGCAGCAGCTCCTGTAGTTGCCGCAGCACCAGGTGGAGCCGCGGGAGCTCCTGAAGCCGCTGCTGCAGAAGAAAAAACGGATTTTGATGTCGTGCTTGCCAGTGTGGGAGCGCAAAAAATCCAGGTTATTAAGGTGGTGCGTTCGATTACGGGTTTAGGATTGAAAGAAGCCAAAGATTTGGTTGAAGGCGCACCCAGCCCTGTGAAAGAAGGCGCCAACAAAAACGAAGCGGAAGATATTAAAAAGCAACTTGAAGACGTTGGTGCAACAGTTGAGTTAAAGTAGATCTTTTTGATCTTATCTTGAAGGAGTGCGAGCCACTTGAAGAGAGCAATGAAAAAAAGAATCTCTTTTTCCAAAATTGAATCTGCTGGAGAAATCCCAGATCTTCTGGATATTCAGATCCAGAGCTACCGGGATTTTCTGCAGGGAGACGTTCCGCCGGGTAAGCGAAAGGTTCAGGGATTACAGGAAGCCTTTCTTTCCTTGTTTCCAGTGAGTGATTCCCGCGAAAACTATTTACTGGAATTTGTAGAATACGGCGTGGATGAGGCCAAATATACGGTTGAAGAATGCCGTCAAAGGGGAATGACATATGCTGTTCCCCTGAAAGCAAAGCTGCGTCTCTCCGTTCGAGATCCTTATAGCGAAAAAACCAACTATGTCGATACAATCGAACAGGTTGTCTATCTCGGAAATTTTCCTTATATGACCGATCGGGGCACATTTATCATCAATGGTGCGGAGCGTATTATTGTAAATCAGCTTCATCGTTCTCCCGGAGTATTTTTTGATGAAAGAATTTTTCCCAATGGGACACGAACATTTTCTGCACGCATTATTCCTTTTCGAGGTTCATGGCTTGAATTCGTGATGGATATCAATGATGTGCTTTATGTTTATGTGGATCAAGGACGGAAATTTCCGGTAACCACATTACTTCGGGCTTTGGGATGCTCTACAGATGAAGAAGTTTTTCGGCTTTTCAATTTAATCGAAGAAGTATCATTGAAAGACAAAAAGATTGACAGTTATATCGGCCGAAAAGTATTCTTCAGCCAGGAAGAAGTGGGGGTTGTTGATGAAGAATCAGGTGAAGTCGTCCTTGAGCGTGATGGCGAGCTTACAGAAGCCTTGATTGCACGACTGAAAGATTTAAAAGTCAAGAAACTGAAATTTGTGATTCCTGATGATCATGTCATCGGTTCCGATGTGATTAACAATACATTGCGAAAAGATACAGTGCAATCAGAAAAAGATGCAATTGAAACGATTTATCGACAACTGCGTTCCGGTGATCCGCCGGATCTTGAAACTGCCAGGGGACTCATTGACCGGCTCTTTTTTAATCCCAAACGGTATGACCTGGGGCGCGTCGGCCGTTATCGTATGAATCGAAAATTGAATCTGGATGTTCCTGATGATATTACAGTGTTAACAAATGATGATTTTGTGGCAATTATTAAATATATGCTGTCGCTTCGTTCCGGCGCAAAAACCACAGATGATATTGATCATCTGGGAAATCGGCGTGTCCGGACCATCGGCGAACAGCTTTCTGCTCAAATGAGTGTCGGGCTGTCTCGCATGGTTCGAACCATTAAAGAGCGGCTGAATATTGGTGACAGCGATCGGATTGCTCCGCAGGATTTAGTCAATGCACGAACGGTTATGTCCGTCATCAATACCTTTTTTGGAACCAGTCAGCTATCTCAATTTATGGACCAAACCAATCCTTTAGCTGAATTGACCCATAAACGGCGGCTCTCTGCATTAGGACCTGGTGGATTAACACGTGAACGCGCAGGATTTGAAGTGAGAGATGTCCATTATACACATTATGGCCGGCTTTGCCCAATAGAAACTCCCGAGGGTCCAAATATCGGGTTGATTTCATCTTTAGCAACGTATGCCCGAATTAATGATTTTGGATTTTTAGAAACGCCCTATCGGCGTGTTGAAAAAGGACGGGCGACCCACGAGATTGAATATCTCAGTGCAGATGAGGAAGAGCAATTTATTATCGCCCAGGCGAATGCACCTCTTGACAAGAATGGCAAGTTTTTAAATGATCGTGTCAAAACGAGGTATAAAGGTGAGTTCCCTGTTGTGAAGCCTGAAGAAGTCCATTATATGGATGTTTCTCCGAATCAGATTGTCAGTGCTGCAGCTGCTATGATTCCATTCCTGGAACATGATGATGCAAACCGGGCTTTGATGGGGTCGAATATGCAGCGTCAGGCCGTTCCGCTCCTGCAACCTGAATCACCGCTTGTCGGCACAGGAATGGAACAGAAAGCAGCCAAAGATTCCCGCGCTTTGCTGGTATCCAATGTCAACGGAACTGTGGAAAAAGTATGCGGTGATCATATTATTATTCGATTGGATAAGAAAAAGAAAAAAGACGATATTGTAAATTTTGTTGAAGAAGAATCTGTAACCTGTCCTTTGACCAAATTTCTGCGAACCAATCAGGATACCATGATTAATCAGAAACCGCTGGTGTCTGTCGGTGACAAGGTGAAGAAAGGAGCTATTCTGGCGGATGGGTGTGCGACCAATGAGGGAGAGCTCGCCTTGGGAAGAAATGTTCTGGTGGCATTCCTGCCATGGAGGGGTTATAATTTTGAAGATGCTATTGTTATCAGCGAGCGCGTCGTTCAGGAAGATATTTATACATCCGTTCATATTGAAGAATTTGAATTGCAGGTTCGGGACACAAAGCGGGGAGAAGAAGAATTAACTCGTGAAATTCCCAACGTATCCGAAGAAGCCACAAAAGATTTGGAAGATAATGGTGTGATTCGTGTCGGTGCCGAAGTGAAGGCAGGAGATATTCTTGTTGGAAAAGTAACGCCAAAGGGAGAGACAGAACCGACCCCTGAAGAAAAACTTTTAAAAGCCATTTTTGGAGACAAAGCAGGAGATGTCAAGGATGCTTCTTTGAAGGCTCCGCCGGGAATGAATGGCATTGTCATTGACACAAAAATATTTTCCTTGAAGCGCAGAGATGCAAAAACAAAGAAAGAAGACAAGGCTATTCTGGATGAGATTGATCAGCAGGGGAGAAAAAAGAAAGAAGCCTTGCGTAAGATTCGGAATGATAAAATCGAATCACTGATCAAGGGAAAAACAGCCGCCAGTATTCGGGATATTGAATCACAACGGGTCGTTGTTCAAAAGAACACCAAATTCAGTGAGAATGTTCTCGGAAAATTGAATTTTGATGAGCTCGACAGGACTACCCCCTGGATTGAAGGGGATGAATCCCTGAAAAACACCATTGACAGGATATTTGAGAATTATCACAAGAAAGTGGTTGAAGTTGATGAAAAAATGAAACGCGAAAGAGACAAAGTGATCGTCGGTGATGAATTGCCACCGGGGATTGTGAAGTTGGTTCGTGTTTATGTGGCAAGAAAAAGAAAATTGTCCGTTGGTGATAAAATGGCGGGACGGCATGGAAACAAGGGTGTGGTGGCGAAGATTGTGCCGGTTGAAGATATGCCGTATATGCCTGATGGTACCCCGGTGGATATTGTCTTGAATCCCCTGGGGGTTCCCTCACGGATGAATCTCGGACAGATATTGGAAACCAATCTGGGATGGGCAGCAAAATTATTGGGATGCAAATATGCGACGCCGGTTTTTGATGGAGCTTCCGAAGATGAAGTTAAGGCGGAAATGAAAAAGGCCGGTATTCCAGAGGATGGTAAAAGCGAATTGTACGATGGACGTACCGGAAAAAAATTCGATCAGCGTGTTTCAGTCGGATTTATTTATATTATGAAACTGTCCCATCTGGTCGAAGATAAAATTCATGCCAGATCCATTGGCCCCTATTCATTGATCACTCAGCAGCCTTTGGGAGGCAAAGCCCAATTTGGTGGTCAGCGATTCGGAGAGATGGAAGTCTGGGCCCTGGAGGCTTATGGTGCTGCCAATACATTGCAGGAAATCTTAACTGTAAAATCTGATGATGTGCGCGGTAGAGCCAAGGCGTATGAATCAATTGTAAAAGGAGAGAATCTGCCTGAACCCGGTATCCCGGAATCGTTTAATGTACTACTGAAGGAGTTGATGGGGCTTGGGCTGGATATTGAGCTTCGATAATGATGCTTGATAATTAAACCACCAATTTAACATTGGGAGGTCAAGATGGATAAAATAATATTTTACAATCAAGTATCAGTTGGAATATAAAAGGGTGTTATCGTTCTATGAATTTGGCAACAACAATAAAATTTAATAAAATGGAGTAAAACATTTTGGCTATTAATACTCCTGAAAATAAAGATTTTTCCGCTTTTGCATTGAACCTTGCATCTCCAGATACAATTTTAAGCTGGAGCCGTGGGGAAGTAACAAAACCGGAAACCATTAATTATCGGTCCTATAAACCCGAGAAAGACGGTCTTTTCTGTGAAAAAATTTTTGGACCTGTCAAGGATTACGAATGTCATTGCGGCAAATACAAAAGGATTCGATATAAAGGCATCATTTGTGATCGGTGCGGCGTGGAAGTCACAACAAAATCAGTACGGCGGGAGAGAATGGGCCATATAACATTGGCTGTGCCCGTTGTTCATATATGGTATTTTCGTTCAGTACCGAGTAAAATCGGATATATTCTCAATCTTTCCATCAGTGAGCTTGAACGAGTGATTTATTATGAATCCTATGTGGTCATCGAACCCGGACAATCCGGATTTAAGCAGGGTCAGTTGATCAGCGAAGAAGAATATTACGAAGCGATGACCGAATTCCGGGAATCCGATGCCTATGATGATGACGAGGAGACTGTAAAGAAATTTGAAGCTGCCATGGGCGGGCTTGCTATTAAAAAACTGCTTCAGCGGGTTGAGATTGAAAAACTGGCCAAAGAACTTCGCATACAAGTGAAGGATGAATCTTCGGTACAGCGAAAACGCGATGCGTTGAAGCGATTGCAGGTTGTCGAATCATTCCGTAAAACCGAAAGCGGAAAACCCAATAAACCTGAATGGATGGTGATGGGAGTTATTCCTGTGATTCCTCCGGAGTTACGGCCCCTGGTTCCACTGGAGGGCGGACGATTTGCCACATCTGATTTAAATGATCTTTACAGGCGTGTGATTATCCGTAACAATCGGCTGAAAAAACTTTTAGAAATCCGTGCTCCCGAAGTGATTCTGCGTAATGAAAAAAGAATGCTTCAGGAAGCCGTGGATTCTCTTTTCAATAACGGTAAGCGGCGTGCGGCTGTCCGGGGTGAGGGCAACCGGCCGCTTAAATCTCTTTCAGATATGCTTCGCGGAAAGCAGGGTCGTTTCCGCCAAAATCTTCTGGGAAAGCGCATTGATTATTCGGGTCGTTCAGTGATTGTTGTAGGACCTGAATTGAATATGGATGAATGTGGTTTGCCCAAGGAAATGGCCCTGGAATTGTTTAAACCCTTTGTTATCCGGCAGCTTGTGCAGCGGGGTATTGTCAAGACTGTTAAATCTGCCAAAAAACTGGTGGAAAAACGGGGCGATGAGGTTTGGGATATTCTTGAAGAAATAATCGAAGATCATCCGGTCATGCTGAACCGGGCTCCAACATTGCATCGATTGGGAATACAGGCTTTTCAGCCGACGCTTGTTGAGGGTAAGGCCATCTCCATTCACCCGCTGGTTTGCGCTGCTTTCAATGCGGATTTTGATGGTGATCAAATGGCTGTTCATGTACCCCTGTCTCTGCAAGCCCAGTTGGAAGCGAAAATATTAATGCTTTCCAGCCATAATATTTTATCTCCAGCCAATGGCCGGCCATTAGCGATTCCCAGTCAGGATATTGTTTTGGGATGCTATTATTTAACCAAAGCGAGAAAGGGCAGCCGCGGAGAAGGGATGGTATTTGCCGACAAAGATGAAGTTATTATTGCGCATAATGACAATCAGATTGATCTTCATTCACGAATTAAAGTTCGTATAGACGGCAAAATAATTGATACGACCACAGGCCGGGTTCTTTTTAATGAGGTCGTTCCCGATCCATTGGGTTTCATTAATGAGCTTTTGACAAAGAAGCGGATTGAGGAAATCATTGCCCAATCCTATAATATTTGCGGCAATCAACGTACAGTTGTATTTTTAGACCAATTAAAAGAGTTGGGCTTTAATTATGCGATGATTGCAGGAATGACCATTGGTATTGATGATGCAATTATTCCAAAAGAGAAAGAGACGCTTGTCGAAAAGTCCATGTCTGAAGTCGAACGTATCCGAAGCCTGTATGAAAAAGGAATTATTACGGATGGTGAGCGTTATAATAAAGTGATTGATGTGTGGACGCGAACCACCAACCAGGTGGCTGAAAATCTTTTTGAGCGTCTTCGTGAGCAAAATCAGGGATTCAATCCTGTCTATATGATGGCCGATTCAGGAGCCCGGGGGAGCAAGGAACAGATTCGTCAGCTGGCAGGTATGCGTGGTCTTATGGCTAAACCTCAAAAGAAGTTGACGGGTGGTACGGGTGAAATTATAGAATCACCCATTACTGCCAATTTTCGGGAAGGACTATCCGTTCTTGAATATTTTATTTCAACACACGGTGCCAGAAAAGGATTGGCAGATACCGCATTGAAGACTGCAGATGCTGGATATATGACACGACGTCTGGTCGATGTCGCTCAAGATGTGGTTGTTACAATTGACGACTGCGGAACCATTATGGGTTTGCATGTCGGAGATCTGAAAGAGGGTGAAGAAATTATCGAGCCGTTGCGTGATCGTATACTGGGCCGAGTTACTTCTGAAGATGTTTACGATCCGGATACCGGCGAAGTGATTGTTGAAGCGGGTATGTTGATTGATGAAAATATTGCAGATATGATTGTATCCAAGGGTATTGATACAGTCGGCATTCGTTCAGTGCTTACCTGCGAGGCCGATCGGGGCGTCTGCGTGAAATGCTATGGGCGGAATCTGGCAACCGGACAAATGGTCAATGTGGGCGAAGCAGTCGGCGTTATGGCTGCTCAATCTATCGGAGAACCGGGAACACAGTTAACCCTCCGTACTTTCCATATCGGCGGAACAGCCAGCCGTATTGCTGCTGAATCCGAAGTGGCCGCGAAAAGTGACGGTACAGTGGAATTTGACAATGTGCATTATGTGAGCCATGAGGACGGCATTAATATTTCATTGCGTCGCAATGGACAAATTAAAGTGCTGGATGAAGACAACCGGGTAACATCGCGTTTTAATGTGCCGTACGGTGCCCATATATTGGTGAATGACAAAGAGCAAGTGAAGAAAGCACAGACACTGTTTCGATGGGATCCGTATTCAGATACGATTCTGGCAAATACCGATGGTGAAGTGAAGTTTGTCGATATTATTGAGAATCAGACTTATCGTGAAGAGGTAGATGAAACCACTGGTCAGCGGCACAGTGTGATTATAGAGTCGAAGAATAAGGATCTCAGCCCCCATATTATTATTATAGATGAAAAGGGGAAAAAACAGGGTTCTTATATTATTCCTACCCGCGCTCATTTAATGGTTAAAAAAGGAACCCATGTAAAGGCAGGGGATGTACTGGTAAAGATACCAAGAGAAATCAGTAAAACCCGTGATATTACCGGCGGTTTGCCGCGTGTAGCCGAACTTTTTGAAGCGCGAAAGCCGAAATCTCCAGCTGTGGTCAGTGAAATCGATGGTACTGTGCATTTTGGTGCCGTGAAGCGGGGAGTTCGAAAGATTACGGTTGTTTCAAGGGATGAACGAGACAAACGTGCCTACCTGATTCCATATGGAAAACATTTACTGGTTCATGAGGGAGATATGGTTCGGGCCGGAGAGAAACTTTCTGAAGGTTCTGTTGCTCCGCATGATATTTTGGCAATCTTAGGTGCCAATCGTGTACAGGAATATTTGGTCAATGAAATTCAGGAAGTCTATCGGTTACAGGGTGTCCGGATTAATGATAAACATATCGAAGTTATTGTACGGCAAATGTTGAGAAAAATCCGTGTCGAAGATCCTGGCGATACCGATTATTTGGAAAATGATGAAGTCGATCGATTAAAATTTTTGAAAATAAATGATGAAATTCTCAATAAAGTCGTGATCGAAAATCCGGGAGATTCCAAATTTCAGGATGGTGATGTGGTGGACAAGGTAAAGGTGAATATAGTCAATGAGAAACTGGAACAGGGCAATAAAGATAAAGCCACATTTCGGGCGGCGAAACCGGCAACATTTCATCCCCTTTTACTGGGAATTACAAAAGCTGCCCTGGGAACGGATTCATTTATTTCTGCTGCAAGTTTTCAGGAAACGACACGGGTATTGACAGAAGCAGCTGTGAAGGGACGGGTGGATAATCTTATCGGATTAAAAGAAAATGTGATTATGGGCCATCTTATTCCGGCAGGTACAGGATTAAAAAAGTTTAAAGAACTGTTGGTCTGGTCTGATCTGGATGAAGAAGAGGAATCTGAGAAAGAAGAGATGGAATTAACCGATAAAGTCGAAGAAAAGGCCTGATTTTTCAAAAACAGAGTTGCCAAAGAAGGAGGCATCATTGCCAACACTCAATCAACTGGTTCGAAAAGGGCGAAAGCAGATTATTAAAAAGACAAAGGCGCCGGCATTGAAAAATTGTCCTCAAAAACGGGGAGTCTGCACACGTGTTTATACGACAACACCGAAAAAACCGAATTCGGCATTACGAAAAGTGGCCCGGGTCCGGCTGACCAATGGTTTTGAAGTGACGGCTTATATTCCGGGAGAAGGACACAACCTGCAGGAGCATTCCATTGTTTTAATACGCGGAGGACGCGTGAAAGATCTTCCAGGTGTGCGGTATCATATTGTTCGTGGTTCTTACGATACAAGCGGTGTTGAAGGAAGATTCAGAGGGCGTTCGAAATATGGTGTCAAACGGAAAAAGTGATTCCTGGCAGCAAATATATTTCAACCCTAACGGTAAAAGATAAAAAAAGAAAAGATCGAATTTGCAAATTATAAATAGTTAATAGAAAAGCAGTATTGTGTAAGAAGTTAAAGGTTTTATTGGAGAATCCATGCGAAGACGACAAGCACCTAAACGGCAGGTTTTACCAGATCCAGTCTATCACAGTGTGGTAGTCACAAAATTCATCAATGGTTTGATGAGAAAAGGTAAACGCAGCATTGCAGAAAAAATATTTTATTCCTCAATGGATATCATTGAGAATAAAACCGGTAAAAAGGGAGACGACGTATTTAAAAAAGCGTTGGACAATGTTAAACCTGTTTTGGAAGTTCGCTCACGCCGGGTAGGTGGTGCAACATATCAGGTACCGGTCGAAATCCGGTCTGAGCGTCGACAGGCATTGGCTATCCGCTGGATCATCAACTTTACAAAAGCCAGATCTGAGAAAACCATGGCAGAGAGACTGGCAGCTGAATTAATGGCCGCGTTTAGCAATGAAGGATCTGCCATAAAAAAGAAAGAAGATACACATCGTATGGCCGAGGCCAATAAAGCATTTGCTCATTTTAAATGGTAATGATATTGTTAAGGATGATTTTTTTATCAGAATGAAACGCGCATATCCATTAAATTTTACACGAAATATCGGTATTATGGCACATATTGATGCCGGTAAAACGACCACAACGGAGCGGATTCTGTTCTACACAGGCAAGGTTCATCGTATGGGAGAAGTGCATGACGGTGCAGCAGCCATGGATTGGATGCAGCAGGAAAAAGAACGCGGCATTACGATTACATCGGCAGCGACCACCTGTTTTTGGCGTGATCATCAAATCAATATCATTGACACTCCGGGCCATGTGGATTTTACAGTGGAAGTTGAACGTTCATTGCGTGTTTTGGATGGCGCGATTGCCATTTTTTGCGCAGTCGGAGGCGTTGAACCTCAATCAGAAACGGTCTGGCGTCAAGCGGAGCATTATCATATACCCAGGATCGCTTTTATCAATAAGATGGATCGAATGGGAGCCGATTTTGAAAACGTATTATTTATGATGCGTGACCGGCTGAGTGCCAATCCCATACCGGTTCAGGTTCCTATTGGTTATGCAGACTCGTTTGCCGGGATTGTGGATTTAATAGAAATGAAAGCAGTTATTTACGATGAAGCTTCTCTGGGTTCCAAATTTACTGAAGTGGAAATACCGGAAAACATGCAGCAGACGGTTCAAAAATACCGTCATGAGTTATTAGAAGCCGCTGCTGAATTTGACGATTCTGTTATGGAAGCATATCTGGAAGGAAAGGATCCATCCCCGGATGTCGTCCGGTATGCTTTAAGAAAAGGGGCTCTGTCTGTAAAAATTGTGCCTGTACTTTGCGGCGCTGCCTTGAAAAACAAGGGTGTACAGCGTCTTATGGATGCGATTGTGGATTTTCTTCCTTCTCCGCTGGAAGTCCCCGATATTCAGGGATTTGATCCAAAACGGGGTAAGCAGCTTTCGCGAAAAACCAGTGATGACGAACCCTTTGCGGCACTTGCGTTTAAAATAACGACAGATTCCTATGTGGGCAAATTAACCTATTTTCGCGTTTATTCCGGGTCGCTTTCGACAGGCACCTATGTTTTAAATCCACGGGCCGAGCGTAAAGAACGCATTGGCCGAATTTTGCAAATGCATGCCAATAAACGTGAAGATCGCCAGGAAGTTTACGCAGGAGACATTGTCGCTGCAGTCGGATTGAGGTACACAAAAACCGGGGACACCCTCTGCGAAACAAAGCATCCTATTGTTTTAGAATCTATGGAATTCCCGGAACCGGTCATATCCGTGGCAATAGAACCCAAAACAAAAGCGGATCAAGACAAGCTTTCTCAGTCTCTTGAAAGCCTGATGGATGAAGATCCCACATTCCGCTGTAAAACGGACGAGGATACAGGACAAACCATCATTTCCGGTATGGGTGAACTTCATTTGGAAATCATTGTCGATCGTTTATTACGCGATTTTAAGGTCAAGGCGAATGTCGGTCAACCCCAGGTTGCTTATAAAGAGGCTATTTCAAAAGCAGTCGATTCTGAAGGCCGTTTTATTCGGCAAACATCCGGCAAAGGACAATTTGGGCATGTCGTTTTACATATCGAACCGTCTCCCAGGGGGACAGGATTTCAATGGGAGAGCCGGATTGTAGATGGCATTATTCCGAAAGAATTTGTTTCATCCATTGAATCCGGAGTTCGGGGCGCAATGAACGCAGGTACGATCGCCGGATACCCAATCGTTGATTTGCGGGCAGTATTGGTGGATGGATCCTATCATCCGGATGATTCCACACCGATCGCCTATGAAATTGCTGCTTCAATTGCACTTCAGGACGGTGTCAGAAAAGCCGATCCAATCCTGCTTGAGCCGTATATGAAAGTAGAAGTGGTGACACCTGAAGACTTTTTAGGTGAAGTTCTGGGAGATTTAAATGGGCGTCGCGCCCAGATTGAAGGGATTCACGCACGGAAAGATGCTCAGATTGTCAATGCATTGGTTCCCCTTCGGGAAATGTTTGGATATGCAACAGACCTGAGATCAAAAACACAGGGAAGAGCCATGTATACGATGCAGTTTTCAAGATATGAAGCAATATCAAATGATGAGTCAAAAAAACTGTTGGAAAAAGTGCGAGGATTTGCATAAAGCTTTTTGAAGGAGGAAATGAATAATGGCAAAGGCAAAATTTGAACGTACGAAGGCGCATGTGAATATAGGGACGATCGGGCACGTGGATCATGGTAAGACGACGCTGACAGCGGCGATGACCATGTATCTGGCGGACAAGGGCCAGGCGT
>Ga0272442_10006706_pt1 | contig 15085 bp, 12 predicted proteins | sample SSMForm2O_FD_200262 | JGI IMG/M metagenome (GOLD analysis project Ga0272442, IMG submission 200262) | Marine sediment archaeal communities from Little Sippewissett salt marsh, Falmouth, MA, United States - SSM-Form-2O | ecosystem: Environmental > Aquatic > Marine > Wetlands > Sediment ...
GTATCTCGGCCTCTTCTTCCGTCATCTGGCCCTCTATCGGCTCGGGCGCCTCGCCCTGGTAATCCCCCTCGCCGCCGCCCTCTCGCTCTTCTTCATCTCCGGGCCGGGGTCTTTGCCTCTGCCGCTGTTCCTGCTGGTCTTGCTTGTCCTGCTTATCCTGCTGGTCCTGCTTATCCTGCTGGTCCTGCTTATCCTGCTGGTCCTGCTTGTCCTGCTGGTCCTGTTTGTCCTGCTGGTCCTGTTTGTCCTGCTGGTCCTGCTTATCCTGCTGGTCCTGTTTGTCCTGCTGGTCCTGCTTGTCCTGCTGGTCCTGCTTATCCTGCTGGTCCTGTTTGTCCTGCTGGTCCTGCTTGTCCTGCTGGTCCTGCTTATCCTGCTGGTCCTGCTTGTCCTGCTGGTCCTGCTTGTCCTGCTGATCCTGCTGATCTTGCTTGTCCTGCTTATCCTGCTGGTCCTGCTTATCCTGCTGGTCCTGCTTGTCCTGCTGGTCCTGCTTATCCTGCTGGTCCTGCTTATCCTGCTGGTCCTGCTTATCCTGTTGCTGCTGCTGTTTAAGCTCCTGGATCTTCCTGAGGGTAAGCTCGTAATTCACCTTGGCGTCCCTGTCCTGCGGCGACAGTTCCATGGCCCTTTTGTAGTATTTTACGGCTTTTTCATAGTTCTTCAAGGCCGAGCTCGGATCCGCGCCCCCCATGCCTTCCGCTGACCTGTAAGCGCTGTTGCCCGCGTTGTACACCGCGTTCTCCTCTATATTTTCCTCCCCGGAAGCCAGGGAGCGGAGAAAAGCTTCCTCGGCCCGGTCGAACTCGTCCTTCTTGTAAAGCGTCACGGCCTTGTTGTACTGGATCCTGGAATCATCCGGCTTTTCCGAAAGGGCCTTATCGTAATACTCCAGCGCCTCGTCATACTTGCCCTCCTGGTAAAGCCTGCGGGCTTTTCTGACCTCGCCGGTAACAGACCTCGCCTCCGCGTTGAACGGCAAAAGACAGACCATCCCCGCCGCGATAAGGATCCCGGCCCGATACCCGATACCCGATACCCTGCGCCTCTTCCCCCGCATCATGCCTCTTGCCCGCGTTTCCTGTCGCCTATAAGGCTTTCCAGCAAGAGCAGGAGTATGGCGATCGCCAGCGGCACCTGGAACCTCTCGAAATAGTGCTTCTCCATCCTGCTCTTTAATTCCTGCTTTTCCATCTTTGAGAGTTTTTCCTCGTAGATAAGGTCGAGGCCGAACTCGGCTCCGGTCCCCCTCACGTACATCCCCCCGGTCTCAAGGGCCATCTTCTGCAAAGTTCCCTCTTCAAGGCGGGTCCTTACCACGTTACCTTCCGCGTCCTTTAAAAATGACTGTTTTCCCCGGCTGTTCGTCACCGGGATAAGCTCCCCTTCCGGCGAGCCTATCCCGACGGAATATATCTTCACTTTCTCGGCCCTCGCCTTTTCTATCGCCTTTTCGATCCCGCCTTCAAGGTCCTCCCCGTCGGTTATGACTATCAGGGCTCTATCATCCCCGGCGCCGCCCTCGTAGCTGGCGATGGAGGTATATATGGCCCTGGACAGGGACGTGCCGCCTATAGGGATGGCCGAGACGTCCACATCGTCCAGTGAAAGGAGAAAACCCTCATAGTCCAGCGTCAAAGGGCACTGCAGGAACGCCGTGCCTGAGAACACCACCAGCCCTATCCTGTCGCCCCGGAGCTTTTTGACCAGGTCCTTTATCGCCAGCTTGGCGCGGTCAAGCCTGTTAGGGAGAACATCCTCGGCGAGCATGCTGTTCGAGGTATCCAGCGCTATCAGGATGTCTATGCCCTTGCGCTTGACTTCCCTCCACCTGAAACCCCACTGAGGCCGCATCAGCCCGATCGCCAGCATGAGCACGGCCAGAACGAGCAGAAAGTTCTTCACCCTCCTCTTGCGGGGATCGAAACTGGATGAGATATCCGCCAGCAGCTTTTCTTCGGCGAAATCCTTCATGGCTCTTTTACGGGCCCGCGCGGCAAGCGCGTAAAAAAGCGCCACGCATACCACCAGCCATAACCACACAGCCATGTAAGAGGCCCCGAACTTCATCTACGGTATCCTCCTTAAGATCGTGTTCGACAGCGCTATCTCTCCCGCCAGCAGCAGAAGCCCCGGTATGAGGAAGAACGAAAAGAGCTCGTGATAGATGTTATAGCCGACCTCTTCCATCGGCGTCTTTTCAAGCTCGTCTATCCTGTCGTAGATATTCTCAAGCGACCTTGTATCCGTCGCCCTGAAGTACATCCCGCCTGTGATGTCCGCTATCTCCCTCAGGAGCTTCTCGTCGATGTCTATCTTGACGTGCCTCAGCACCTTGTTGCCGAACATGTCCTTCACCGGGTAAGGGGCCAGGCCTTTTGTCCCGGCCCCGATGGTGTAGATCCGCACGCCCAGGGCTCTCGCCGCCTCGGCCCCCGCCATGGGCGATATCCTCCCCGAGTTGTTGCGCCCGTCGGTAAGGAGTATTATTATCTTCTCTTTGGTCTCGGTGTCCTTTAGCCTGTTAAGCGAGGCGCTTATAGCCGAACCTATCGCGGTCCCGTCCTCGATAAGCCCCACCTGGAGCCTTTCTATGTTCTTTTCCAGCCAGTTATGGTCTAACGTCAGCGGGCATATCGTGTAAGCCTGGGAAGCGAACCCTACCAGGCCTATCCTGTCGTTGGGCCTCTTCTGGACGAAATCCTCCACGACCTTCTTCACCACCTCCAGCCGGTCGACCCTCCTGCCTCCGATCTCGAAATCCATCGCGAGCATGCTGCTGGATACGTCCACGGCCAGCACTATGTCGATGCCTTCGACGTATATCTTCGTCTCCTCGATCGTCGACTGCGGCCTGGAAGCCGCTATGATGAAAAGCGCCAGTGACGCCGCCCTTAAATACACCAGCCTGCGGGCGAAGATTATCCTCCAGGAAGGCTTCAGGCCTTCCACCAGGTGCCTGTCCGAAAAACGGAAAGAGCTCCTGGTCCTCGCGTCCAGCCTCTTCACGAGATATACCAGAGGCGGTATGGCTAAAAGCAAAAGAAGCGCCTGTGGCGTGGCAAGCCTTATCATTCCTCGGCCTCCTCTTCCTGGGGCCTGGTCTGCTCGACCATCCTTTCGGCCGCGTTATAGCTGTCCAGCATCTCCAGCGGCGAGGGCCCGTATCTGGCGAATTTTACCATGTCGCAGTGCGAGAGGAATTCCTTCAATATGTCCTTATGCTCCTCGATAAGGACCGAGGACCTTTTGACGGCGTCGAGGAACTCCTCCGTCGTCATCTCGGGCGCCCGCAGGGAAAACCTGTTCTCGAGGTACCGCCTGACGATATCAGAAAGCCTGGTGTAATACTCCTGTATCCTGCCCTGGCCGGGGAGGTCCATGGCCTTGAGCTCTTTAAGCTGACTGTAAGCGACCTCGTACGCGGTCTTTCTCCTCATGGCCTCGGTCTCGATGCGCTCGGCCCTTTTTTTCCACAGGAACCAGGATATCCCGCCGGCGGCCAGCAGTATAAGAAGCGCCAGGACATAAAGGAACCACTTTCTGCCGAAAGCTATCAGGCCTTTCAGGGCCCTTATATCCGTTTCCTCCCCCGTCAGCACGCTCTCGACCTCTATCGGGACCTGGGGGCTCTCGGCCACGTTCCACTCCACGGCTTCCCGCGTTTTATATCCTACGGTCAAAGGGGGTATGACATGCGCGCCTGTAGTGTATATGCTCATCACGTATTGCCTGCCCACTCTGCCTCTTTCTGATATCGGGGCCGATCCCACGAGGGTGAACTCGCCGGGATCCTCGAAAGATCCCGGAAAAGACATCTCCATGCCCGGCGCCTTATCGGCTGTTACCCTGAGCGTTATCCTGTCGCCGATATTCACGGTGCCCTTGTCGACCTCGGCTGTCAGGTCAATGCCGCGGTCAGAACCTTCCCGCGCCGCGGCGGGGTATGAAGCCGCGCAGATCATAAATATAAGCGCGAAAATGGTACTTCTCACTTTTCTTTTTCCCTTATCTTCACATAGAACCCGATACCCGATACCCGATACTCAATACTCAATACCCGATACTCGATACTCGATACCCGATACTCTATCCCCGATACCCGATACTCTATCCCCGATACCCGATACTCTATACCCGATACCCGATACCACGCCGCGCGGAACGCTCATCTACGCGCAAGACGCCGCTCCCTGGTGCGGAAGAACCTTATCAAGGGTTCGACATAGGACTTGTCCGTGCGTATGTCTACGCTGTCCACATTGACCGACCTGAAGACGTTCTCGCGCCGCTCGGCCGTCTCCCGGGCGCGCTTTTCATACGCCTGGCGGACTTTCGGGTCGGAAGAATCCACCAGGAACGGCCTGCCCGTCTCGGCGTCGTGCAGTTTGAGTATCCCCGCCGGCGGCAGGCGCAGCTCGGCCGGGTCGGTTATCGTGACCGCTATCACGTCATGCTTCTTGTTGATTATGGAAAGGGTCTTTTTGAAATCAGGGGCGAAAAAATCCGAGATGACGAAGGTTATCGTGCGCCTTGTGGTGACCCTGCTGAGGTGCTCCAGGATGTTCACTATGTCCGTCCCCCTGCCCTCCGGCTTGTTGTATATCGCCTCCCTGACCACGCGCAGCACGTGCCTGACGCCTTTTCTCGGCGGTATGAACTTCTCCACCCGGTCGGTGAAGGTCAGCATGCCGACCTTGTCGTTGTTCTGTATCGCCGAAAAAGCTATGACGGAGCACAGCTCGGCGGCCAGCTCGCTTTTCTCTCGCCCGGCCGTCCCGAAGCGGCATGACATCGAGACGTCCAGGAGTATCATTATCGTCAGCTCCCTTTCCTCCACGAACTTCTTCACGTACGGGTGCCCCATGCGCGCCGTCACGTTCCAGTCGATGGAGCGTATCTCGTCCCCCGGCAGGTAAGCGCGGACCTCGTCGAACTCCATCCCCACCCCCTTGAAGACGCTCTGGTACTGGCCGGCGAAGACGTCGGTGACCTTCCTCGTCGTCGTTATCTGTATGCGCCGTATCTTTCGTATTATTTCTTTAGGTATCATGATATCAAAGCAACAAAACGGACCATGAGAAGTGTTCCATAAAGAACATTTTACGGGACTTCGACCTCGTCGAATACGCGGCTGATGATGTCCTCCGAGGTCTTGTCCTCCGCCTCTGCCTCGTAGCTGGCTATAACCCTGTGCCTCAGGACGTCCGGACCGATGGACTTCACGTCCTGCGGCGTTACATAACCGCGCCGCTGTATGAAGGCGAAAGCCTTTGCGGCGACCGCCAGGTATATGCTTGCCCTGGGCGACGCGCCGTACTCTATGAGGCCGGTGAGATCGTTAAGTCCGTAATTGGCCGGCTCGCGCGTGGCGAAGACGATGTCCACTATGTACTTCTCTATCTTCTCGTCCATGTAGATCTGGTCCACGACCTTCCTCACCTGGTTTATCCTCTCGGGCGTCACCACGGAATTGACGTCGATCTCTTTGCCGGTAAAAGCCATGCGCTTGAGTATCTTCAGCTCCTCGACCTTGTTGGGGTAGCCTATGTTTATCTTGAGCATGAAACGGTCCACCTGCGCCTCCGGAAGAGGGTAAGTGCCCTCCTGCTCTATCGGGTTCTGCGTCGCCAGCACCAGGAACGGCTCGTCCAGCTTGAAGGTGTTCTCGCCGATGGTCACCTGACGCTCCTGCATCGCCTCCAGCAGCGCGCTCTGCACCTTGGCGGGCGCCCGGTTTATCTCGTCCGCCAGGATTATGTTGGAGAATATGGGGCCCTTCTTGGTGGTGAAAGCCCCGTCCTTGGGGTTATAGACAAGCGTGCCTATGAGGTCGGCGGGCAGCAGGTCCGGCGTGAACTGCAGCCGCTGAAACCTGGTCTTGATAGCGGATGAAAGCACCCTTACCGACATCGTCTTGGCCAGGCCCGGCACTCCTTCTATCAGGACGTGTCCGTTGGCCAACAGCCCCACCAGCAGGCGCTCTATCAGGTAGTCCTGCCCCACGATCACCTTGCGCATCTCGTTCAGGATCTCCTCCACGAATACGCTTTCTTTTTCGACTTTCTCGTTTATGGCGGTTATACCCTGTGACATCGTTACCTCCTTATAACTTAGCCCCTATTTAATATTCATATAACCCGTATATCATATAATAACACGCCCGACATTTCAAGCCGGACCCTTTAAATCGCGGCCCGGTAAAGCGGACAGCCATACCCTTCCTCACATCCGGAACATTTCCATGTACTTCCTTACAGGCCATGGGGGTGTTCCTGCTGGGCCCCTCCGCCCGGTGTGGATCCTCCCATCCCCTTTGGTGGGGACACTTCCTATTAATTGATATTATCAAGGAAGTGTCCCCATCTCTTGGGACGCTCCAAGCTTTTATCACCCGCTTCTCAGCTCCTGTCAAAGCGGACAGCCATACCCTGACGAACATTTCGGTGTTTTAGGGTTTTTTATAACTTTTTAAGGTTACTGGTGTAAAAGCTGTTTGAAGTCCTTAATAGGCCGATAACATGAATATAAGGCACTTCAGAAGGGCCGCGTCTTTCGGGCTATTAAGGACGAGTTCTTTTACACCCCTTAAAAATGTTAGAAAAAACCCGTGAATAAACACCGAGTGAGGAAGGGTATGGCTGTCCGCTTAACTCGCGTGAGGATCTTTCGGACGGGCGGGGTTGAAAAAGTCGCGGACCCTGGAGATGTCGCTCGCCCGGGAGCACTCGGGAAGGGCCCTTATGAACTCGGGGCCGTAGCGGCGCGTCTTTATCCGGGGGTCAAGCACGGCCACGACGCCCCTGTCGGTGCGGCTCCTTATGAGCCTGCCAAACCCCTGCTTGAACATTATTACCGCCTGCGGGAGCTGGAACTCGCCGAAAGGGTTGCCGCCCCTGTTCCGGATAGCGTCTATGCGCGCGGCGTTGACCGGGTCGGAAGGGACCGCGAAAGGCAGCCTTGTGATTATGACGCACTCAAGGGAGCTTCCCGGCACGTCGACGCCCTGCCAGAAAGTCGCCGTCCCCATAAGAACGCTTTTTCTGTCCTTCTTGAACACGTCCAGAAGCACATAACGCGGGAGGTCTCCCTGTTTGAGCAGGCTTATGTCCCCCCTCTCTTCCTCTATCATGGCTGACACGGAATTCAGCATCTCGTAGCTGGTGAAAAGCGCGAACATCCTGCCCTTCATGATATCGTAGATCGAGACTATCTCGTCCTTGAGCCTGGCCTTGTATCCCTCAAGGTCCCGGTTGGGGTCCGGCACGCCGTTGGGGGTGTATACAAGAACGTTCTTTTCGTATTCAAAGGGTGAATCCAGGACAAGTTCCAGCGGCTGCTCAAGGCCCAGCCGTTCTTTTATGAAGCTGAACGCGTCAAGCCCCCTGGACGATGACAGGGTCGCTGATGTGAGGACCACCGGGCTGACCTCGTCGAAAAGATACTGCTTCATCTGCCCGCTGATATCGACGGGCGCCGCGTGGAAGGAATACTGCGTGCCCGTTTTTCTTTTCCGCGCCTCCGCCCAGTAAACGTACTTTTCGGAGCTCTCGCCGAATATGACGTCCACTGACTCCGCCAGCCTGTCGCACCTGTCGCCGTAACCCTTTATCTCCTCCCTGAAAGACGGTTCCTCCACGGCCCTGCCCAGCCTGTGAAGCGCCAGAGACAAAGCCGCCAGGGGGCCGCCCAGATCCGCGTCCCGGAAGTCCCGCGCCTCGAACGCGGTTTGCCTGTTCTCTTTTCCAAGCGTCTCGCCGGCTTCCGCGAAAAAATCCCGCGCCCTGCCGCGCAGGTCCTCGACCCTTTTCCGCGCCTCCCCTATCTCCTCGCCGCGCCTTAAGCCGTATCCCCGTTTGAGCTCATCCCCCCCGAGGACTTTGACAAGATCGTCCAGCAGGTATTTCACCCCGGCGCTGCTGAACTCCCTTCCGAGATGCGAGGTGGCAACGTCTTCCAGGGTGTGGGCCTCGTCCAGGACCAGCCCGTCGAACTCCGGAAGCACCCTGACGCCCGAAAAAAGCTCCGTGAAAAGAAGAGAGTGGTTGGCCACGAGAACTTCCGCCCTGCCCTGCCGGTAACGCGCTCTCCTGTAGAAGCATTCCTTCTCAAAAGGGCACTTGCGTCCAAGGCACATGTCCGATTCCCGTGAGAACGAGCGCCACACCGACCTGTCGGGCTCGAAATCCATGTCCGTCGCCAGCCCTGTCCCCGTATCGGAGATCCATTTCATTATCTTTTCGGCCTGCTGCCTTCTCCTTTTACCCTCGAAAAGACCGGGCTGGGAATGCCTGTGCGCCTTCCTCAGGCACACGTAGTTGTCCGACCCCATGCACATCTCGTAGGAGAACTTAAACTCCAAAACCCTGGAAAGAAAAGGAAGGTCCTTGACGAAAAGCTGGTTCTGCAGCGCCTTGGTATAGGTGGATATCACGACCCTTTTGCCGCCGGTCACCGCCCACCGGATGAACGGGACCAGATACGCCAGGCTCTTGCCTACCCCCGTGCCGGCCTCGACCACGAGATGCCTGCCGGCTTCTATGGCCTCTTCCACCGCCAGGGCCATCTCGATCTGCTGGGGCCTTATCTCATAACCCTCAAGGCTCCTGGCGATATCCCCTTTTTCCCTGAAGAAATCCGCGGAAAATGTCATTTTTCTGGATCAAAAATAAAGAGGCCAGGTCCCGGGCCTTTTCACCCCGACCTGACCTCCGTAAGGAACCAAGAAATATATTTCAAGAAACTTTTATTCCGATCTTGTCGAATTCCCGAAAACAGCCACGACGAAGGCGATTATAAAACAAGTGTTCGCCGCTATAAGCAGATTGCCGGGATCCTTCAGGATCTGCTCGAGAAGATTGACCCCTTTGAACTTGATGATGAGCGCGTCCACTATAAGCAGAAATCCAAGCAGAATAAGTATGCCCTCGGCGATATTAAGCTTTCGCATATTTAAACCTCCTTTTATCGCTTTTAATGAAGTATACTCATTTAAAACGCGGTTGTCAACCGACAGGCCGCGTTGTATGATCAATAAACCCTTTTCCCGGGAAGCTCATCCCATCTTCTGAGAAGTTCCTCGCATTCTTCACGCATGAAACCCGACCTGATCTCGACTGCTGATCCCCCGAGGTCTTTCATCCCGCGGGCGGGTATCGTCATCTCGTTGAAGCCGAGCTTAGCGGCGTCCTCTATGGTCGTGCCGTAGAACAAGATGCCTATTCTCGCCCAGTGTATGGCTGAAAAACACATGGGGCACGGTTCCGTGGTGGTATAGATCGAACAACCCGACAGGTCGAAAGACCCGGCCGCGCGCGAGGCCCGGGATATGGCCAGTATTTCCGCATGGCGCGTGGGGTCGTTGTCCCGGAGGACCGAGTTATGCGCGGCGGCCAGGACCTGCCCGTCCTTTGCCAGCACCGCCCCGAACGGGCCGCCGTCCCCTTCTTTCATTCCCTTGTACGCCTCTTCGACCGCCAGGGCCATGAAAGCTCTGTCATCCATCTTTCTCTCCGGTGCCCGGGAAGCGCTCCTGTATATCCCGCAGTTTCTTATCTATTTTGTCCAGCCTCCATTCCAGGGAAGAAAGTATCCAGAACTGGAAATGGTTCAGCCTGATGTGCGACTCGAGAAAATAGACCAGCTTGAGCGATAGCAGCAATATGCCGAGTTCTATCATAAAGAACCGGATCCTGCCTCCCCATATGAGCGACATCCCGAAGACCGCTAGCACCAGGACTATGAACACCACGTTTATGATCCTGGCCTTTTTCGAGGGCACTCCGCCGATACGGCCGACTATCTGGCGTATCTTCTGCCTCTCCTTCTGGAAGCTGCTTATCTCGGATTCGAGCTCACGCTCGCGCTCCATATCGCCGGCATAGGAACCGGCCCTATCTTCCGCGGCGTCGCGCGTCTTTACTTCATCCATATCTTTCTCCTTAATGCTCCCGGCTTTCGCCTCACAGCTCCCCCCATCCGGAACACTTCCATGTGCTTCATCAAAGGATATGGGGGTGTCCCTGCTTCCTTTAATTCTCCCCGCTCCAAGCTGGATCAGTCCCCGTCCTTGATATCATAAGGGGTAGTTATGCCGTACTTCCTGCTTAAGCGGTCTATCTCCGACCTGAGGCCCGAGGCGCTGCCCATTCCCATGGTGTTACGGCTTATAAGGTAATACATCTTCATGAAGGCCCACTGCTCGGCTATCTCCGGCCCTCCCTGTTCGGCTTCTTTGAGCGATTTCTGGAAAATGAACTCCTTTGTGCTGCCCCCTATCTGGCCCAAAAGCTGCATCGAGAAATCATCCTCGTCCTGGAAACGCCCGTATAACGTGAACGGCTTGCCCAGGTAGAAATCCGAAAGGAACTTGGGGTATACTTCCTTCGCGTCCACGCCGATAAGCCTGTATCTCATGTTCAGCAGGAACGGGTCCTTTACCTGCCGGTAAAGCGCCTCGAAATCCTTTTCTATCTCGTAGTTGGTCGCTGAGAACCTGCTCCATGCCCTGTTCTGGTAAGAAATAAAATCAAGCAGGTACTTGTTGACCCTCCTGCCGCCCCCGAAGCAGAAGATGGGCCTCATCATCTTGTTCTGGCGGGTTATCTCCTGTATGATCCTCCGGGAATCCATGGCCCCCGTGGTCGGCCTCCCGTCGGAAGCCAGGATGATATACGACGGGTACATGGTCGCCGGCTCGCCGATGATCCCGAGCAGGGCGTTCTCCACGTCCGTCTGCCCCACGGCCTTGAGCTGTCCGACGAACTGCCGGGCGCTTGTCACGTTCCGCGCGGACCCGGCGACGGGCCTTTCCCTGAACTTAACTAGATCCCCCCTGAAAGCGACCACGTTGAAGCGGTCGCCCGGGTTTAGCTCCTGCAGGGAATCCACCAGCCCCTCTTTTATCTCCTCGAGTTTTTCCTCGGTGATGCTTTTCGAGGAATCGATCAAAAATACCATCTCTTTCGGTATGACGGCCAGCCGGCTTCCCTTCTTCACGCGGATAAGAAGCCTGAAATACTTCTCCCCGCTGGCGGGATCAGTGTATGTCTGGAGCGCTACCTCCAGATGCCTTCCTATGTCCTCGTAACCCGCCATCTGGGCGTCGCCCTCAAGCGCCGCGATCTCACCGGTGCCGGCGCTGAACGCCCCGGCCGCCGAGGGTTCCCATATTTCATCAGCCGACAAGACGTCGCCGGCGCTGGACCGCTCCGGAGAAATTTTAAGCTCTGTCTCTCCTGACCTGGCCGTGACGCGCCTCTCAGCCAGATCCTCTTTCATCAAAAGGTCCGAGAGCGACCTTTTCTCGGGTTCCGCTTCCTCTCTCGCTTTTTTCTCTTCCGCTTCAATCGCCTTATCGGGGTCGAATTCGGAGGGCTCCGGCATCACGTCGTCGATCTGTTCGACCATCATCTCTTTCTTGTCCTCTATAGGGAGCTGCTCGGGTAATTTCTCCTCGAGCATCATCTTCTTGAAAGATACCTGCTCGAGGGAGGGGCCCTGCTGGGCCATCTTCAAGGCGGGGCTTGACGGTCTTTCCTGGTCGAAAAGCTGGACGCTGGCGGTCTTCTCCTCCACTTCCTTGAGCCGGAACATCCTGCGGGTCTCAAGCATCACCTCGCGCATCCCGGGCAGCATGATATAAGGCGACGAGGCGAAAAAAATGATATGCGCCGCGAACGATAAAATGACCGCCAGTAATATGGTCCTGCTAGGCTTCATCCTTTAGATCGCCTGTCTTTTTAACGGCCTTTTTTGAGAGCTCGTTATCCGGGAACCTGTTCACCAGTTCCTTGAAAGCTTCCAGTGATCTCTCCCTCATGCCGGCTTTCTCAAAGGCCTCACCCGCCCTGAAAAGCGCCCTGGAGCAAAGTTCCTCTTCGTCGTAAAGTATAGCTACCATCATATACTGCTTAGCGGCCTCCTGGTAGTTGCCCATGCTGAAATTGACGTTGCCTATCTCGAACCTGATGAGCGCTCCGGTCATGTTGTCGGTCTGTCCCTGTATGGCCTCGTCGAGGAATGCCATCGCCTTCTTGTCGTCTCCCTGGGCGAAATAAGACCTGCCGAGCCCCAGGTACGCCCGTTCAGCGAGCGGCGAAGGGGCTTTCTTGTCTATAGCCTCGCGGAATTTAGTCTCGGCCTTTCCCCATTCCCCGAGACCGTAATAATTCTCCCCCAGCATGTAAGCGACTTCCCCGCCCGAGGATTCATCCGGATATTTCCTGGAGAACGCCTCAAGCACCTCAAGAGAGGTCCGGTACTTTCCGGCCTTAAGATAATGTTCCGCCACCCAGCGATATACACCGGCTGTAAGGCCGGCGTCGGGGGAGTCCTTCATCAGTCTGTAATATATTTCACCCGCTTTACCGCGGTCCCCCTTCTGGAAATAACAGTAAGCGGACGCTTCCATGCCCCTTTCGTAGAACTCGCTTTTTTTATCGGAGATAAGGCGCGAGTAGGTCTGTATCGCCTTGTCCCACTGTTCTTTGCGCTGGTACGCCAGGCCCATCCAGTAAACGGCCGCTCCTGAGGCTTCGGATGAAGGGAAACTATCCAGGAACCTGGTGTAAGCGGCTATGGCCTTGTCATACTCCTCCTGCTCCAGGTAAACTCCTCCCAATTGATAAAGCGCGTTCTCTTTCAAGGGGCTTGAGGGGAACTTTGATACAAGAGCGTTGAAATCCTTCTCCGCCGCCCGGAACCTTTTGAGCTTCAGCTCCTCCTGACCGGCCTTCAAAAGGACCGCCGGGCTTCTTTTATCGCCCGGGTAATCTTCGGCGAACATCCTCAAGAAACGGACAGCCCGTTCCGCGTCGCCTGATTCGGAAAGCAGCCATCCGATATCGTATACCGCTTCCTTTCTGTAAGGCAGGTCCGCCGGGTCTTTGGCCATCCCGGCGTAAACGTCTATCGCTTCCCGCACCCTGCCCAGCGCCGCGAGGGCCCTCGCCTTTATATAAAGTATCTCACCCGCCCGGGCCGAAGCCTTCCCGGAATAGTCCTCTATGCTCGCCAGGCACCCGGCGTAATCGCCTGTCTTGAAAAGCGTCCAGCACTCATTGGACATGGCTTTTTCAGCGGCTTCCGTGGAGGGGTATTTCTCGGACAGTTCCCTGTACACCTTTTCCGCCCGCGGAAAGTCGTCCCGCTGGAAATAACTGTTCCCGAGCACGAAAAGGGCCTGGGCTTTGGCGTCGCCTCCTTGTATATTATCGATAAGCCCTCTCGCGGCATCTATGACCCGGCCGTATTCTCTTTCTTTATACAAAGAGGTCAGAAGGCCCACGGCGGCGCTGTCATAATAACCGTTGCCTTCGGATCTTTCGGTCACCTTTCCGTAAAAGTATGCTGACTTGCCGTAATCACCCGCTTTGAAAAAAGCGCTTCCCGCGCGCACGGAAGCCTCGTCAGCAGTACCGGCGTCTGGGGCTTTCGACTCGGCGCTGGCGTAAGCCTCGGCCGCCTTTTTCTCGTTACCTGTTTCGACATATATATCACCGAGGTTCATGTAAGCGTATGAGGCGTACTCGCCTCCGCCGGTATCGGCTAAAAGCTTTTCCAGCATGTTCTTTGAGGTCGTGTATTCGCCCTGCTTGAAGCGCATGCCTGCCAGGTAATAAAGCGCCGCGCTGGAGGAGCCGCCCTCTCCCCGGCGCCCTGCCAGGGGCTTGAGTATGCTTTCAGCCCGGCCGTAATCCTCTTTCATGAAATAGACCTGCCCTTTCCGCAGCCTGGCTTTTTCCGCCATGCTGCCTGAAGGGTATTTTTTAAGATAGTCATCGAACATGGACAGGGAACGGTCGTATTCCTCGGAAAGAAAATAAGAATCGGCTATCCTGTATGACGCGAGCTCCGCGTAAGAACTCGAGGGGTATTTTTTAAGGAATTCCCGGTAGCCGTTTATCGCCATGTCGTACATGCCTCGGGAAAAAAGCCCGTTGGCGAAGTCGAATTCCTCCGTCTCGTTCCTGTCCGGCTCCCCTGTGGCCGAAGGTCCGGAGAGGACGAGCATGACCGATATAAGAATAAAGATATGAAGTTTTAAAGACCGTTTCAAAGCCAAAGATATCCCTCCTTTAATCTGACTCTTCCTCCTTCATGGTAGCGAAGGAGACGTTCCATATATCCGCGCCGGCGCATATGTCCAGCACCCTGATGACGTCCTTGTGGTATGTCTGGCGGTCCGCCCTTATTATAACGGGCTGCCCCCTGTAAAGCTCGGAGATCCTGCCGAGCATGTTCTGGAGTTCCCCGTAATCCATCTGCCTCTGGTTGACCACCACGGTGCCGTCCTTGCGTATGTTTATAATTATCTCCCCCGGGGCTCGTTTCGTTTCAGTCGACTCGTCCGCGGTGGGAACAGTTATGTTGATCTCGGTCTCGAGCTGGTAGAATATTGAGGCCGACATGAAAAAGATAAGAAGCAGGAACACTATGTCTATAAGCGGCGCCATCTGTATGGCGGGCCGTTCCGTTACTGACTGCTTTGTGCTCGAAAAATCCATTTTATCCGCCTTTTCTGCCCCGCGGCATCAATCGCGCGAAGTCCTTTCCGCGATAACGTGATAAAGCTCAGCCGATATGTTCTCCAGCCGCGCCGTAACATCCTTCATCCTGCCCCGGAAGAACGAGTAAAATATCATCGCCGGGATCGCTATTATAAGTCCCGTGGCCGTTGTGACCATGGCTTTGGATATACCGCTGGCGAGGAGTATAGGCTTTACCGCGCCCGCCTGGAAAGCGATGACGTTGAAGGCCTGTATCATGCCCAGCACCGTCCCCAAAAGGCCTACCATGGGCGAGATCGCGGCGACGTCGGCGAGATAGCTGAGTTTCTGCCACATGCCGTCCGAGGTCCGCCTTCCCTCGTCCTGCATAGCCTCCTTCACTATGACCCTGCCTTTCTCCATGTGGGTAAGACCCGCCAGGAGCACGCTGGATATCATGTTCTTTTCAGACATGCAGGCTTTCCTGGCCTCCTCGTACCTGTCCTGGGTTATCATATCAAGCGTCCGGTCGAGGAATTCCTCGGGAAGGAGCTTATCCTGCTTGATGGTGAGGAAATAATATATGACGAGGCTTA
>Ga0272442_10006707_pt1 | contig 15084 bp, 15 predicted proteins | sample SSMForm2O_FD_200262 | JGI IMG/M metagenome (GOLD analysis project Ga0272442, IMG submission 200262) | Marine sediment archaeal communities from Little Sippewissett salt marsh, Falmouth, MA, United States - SSM-Form-2O | ecosystem: Environmental > Aquatic > Marine > Wetlands > Sediment ...
ACCCTGGCCTGCGAGGCCGCGGGGGCGCTGCTGCTCTTCGCCGCTTTCAGCCGCGGACCCCTGCCGCCCGCCGCCGCGGCGTTCACCTCTGTGTTCCACGCGGTGTCCGCCTTCTGCAATGCCGGCTTTTCCCTGTTCAGCGACAGCCTGGCCTCCTTCAGCGGCTCGGTACCGGTCAACATGGTGATCTGCCTGCTGATCATCACCGGGGGCTTGAGCTTCGTGGTCCTCATGGACCTCGGCGGCTATACCGGCAACCGCCTGGCCCGCAAGGTTCTCAAGCGCAATCCGCCGGCCCGCTCCCTGGCTTTGAACACCCGGGTGGTGCTCATCGGCACCTTTTCGCTTCTGCTGGCGGGAACGATCCTGGTCTACGCCCTGGAGCACCGCAACAGCCTGCTTGCTTTAAGCACGGGCCGCCAGTACCTGGCCGCCTTTTTCCAGTCCGTGACCTTGAGGACCGCCGGCTTCAACACCATCGATTTCAGCCGCCTCACCACCTCCACCTACCTGGTGATGATCGTGTTCATGTTTATCGGCGGCGCTTCCGGCTCCACCGCCGGCGGGGTCAAGATCAACTCCCTGGCGGTCATCCTGGCCTATATCCGCTCCATCCTCAGGGACCGCAAACAGGCCAGCCTCCTGCACTATGGCCTGGACAAGGAGATGGTCTTAAGGGCGCTGTTGATTCTCTTCTTTGGAATCACCGCCGTGTCCGCGGGGCTGTTCGTGCTCTCCCTGACGGAACAGGCGCCCCTGATTTACCTGGCCTTCGAGACCGTGTCCGCCTTCGGCACCGTGGGCCTGTCCTCAGGGCTGACTGCTTCGCTGACTCAAGGAGGCAAATGTGTTATTATTGTCCTGATGTTCATCGGGCGGATCGGCCCCCTGACCATGCTGGCCGCGGCGGTCAGGCGGCGGCGCAGGGTGCAGGCGGAGTATCCGCGCGGGGAAATACTGATCGGCTAGGTGGTTGAGCAAGTATGGACAAAGAAAAGGTTTTTGCTGTTTTCGGCCTGGGCTCTTTCGGGCTCGAGGTCTGCCGGGTGCTCGCGGAGATAGGGGGCAGGGTGCTGGCCTTCGACAACCAGGTTCAGAACATCGAGCGCGTCAAGGACAGCGTCAGCCAGGCGCTGCTGCTGGATTCCAGCGACGAGGAGGCCCTGAAGAGCGCCCCCCTGGAGGATGTGGATGTGGCCATAATCGCCATGGGCGAGAACGTCGAGGCCAGCATCCTGACCGCAGCTTTGCTCAAGAACATCGGCGTACCCTATCTGATCGCCCGGGCGGTGTCGGATGTCCACCAGCGGGTTTTGCGGCAGATCGGCGTCCACGAGGTCCTCAATCTGGAGATCGAGGAGGGAAGGCGCCTGGCCTCCAGGCTGGCCTCCCCGGAGATCCTGGACGAGATCGGCGTGGCCGGGGAGTTCATCATCGCGGAGATGCATCTGCCCGCCGACCTGGCGGGGGAGAGCCTGCAGAGCCTGGATCTGCCCCGGCGCTACCAGGTTTCGGTGGCGGCGGTGAAACGGACGGGCACCCGGATCGACGACCTGGGCAACCCGGAAAAAGAAGTTGATGTGCTGTTTCCCACCGGAGAGCTGCGCCTGGAGCCGGGGGACATCCTCCTGGTTTTGGGGCGGCGTCCCGATATCGAGCGGCTGAAAGAACACTAGGACAAGCGCCATGTACCTGGTCAACAGAAAATTGCTGCTGTTGCTGGCGGCCGCGGGCGTCGGCATCCCGATTTTGCTGGGAGTCAGGACCCTGCTTCTGGACGGCGGCCTTGGCGAACAGGAGCTGAAGCTGTGGGCGGAAAACGGCTTTTTCCTTTCCCTCCTGGCGGGGCTGTTGCTTCTGACGATCTTCCTGGCCGTTCTCAAGCGCAGCCGGGATGTGCTTCGGGAGCTCGATAAGGTTCGGGACCTGGCGCGCTACGCCAGCTTCAGCTCCTCGGTAAGCCTGCGCCGCCTGGGCAGGCTGGGGGAGAAAATCCGCCTGCTTTACCTCCAGCTCACCGAACTCAATGACAAGAAATCCCTCAAGATCAGCACCCAGGCGGGGCTCATCGATTTTCTGCTCGAGACCGGCGAACTGCCGCTTTTGATCATCGATCCCGCGGGCAGGATCAGCCGCGTCAGCCGGCAATATCTGGAAAACTTCAAACTGGGCCTTTCCGACCTGGCGGGAAAGTCCTTGAGCGAGGTTTTGCCGGACCGGAGCTGGCAGGAATTGGCGGACCGCCTGGAGACCGGGCACCAGACCGTGAAGGAAGGAAGCGGCAGGGAAACTCTGGTCTTCTACCCGGTTTTCAACCGCGACGCAGAGCTATCCGCCGTGGTCTGCGTGCGGGGCCGGGAAACCCTGCTGGGCGAGCTGTCCCGGCTGGGAGACGAGACCGGCCGCACCGTGGAACGGGTGCGGCGCTTTATCAGGAAAAAGGTATCCCCCGACATTCCTGCCGGGGGGAGCACCCGCAAAACCAGGGGCTCTAAAAGGAGGAGTATATGAAATTCATATTCGGGCTGCTTATCGGCGTGCTGGTGGTGATCTTCATCATCCAGAACGGGGAGGTCGTGGATGTGAACTTCCTGTTCTGGTCCCTCACCGTGTCCCGGGCCGTGATGGCCCTGGTGATCTTCCTGGTGGGCATCATCATCGGCTGGCTGGGCCGGAGCTTCAGCCGCCGCCGGAGAAAGTAGCGTTCAGGCTCCCGCGGGCTTCTTGTTCGCGGCCGGTTTCTCTGCAGCCGGTTTCTCTGCGGCCGGTTTCTCTGCAGCCGGTTTCTCTGCAGCCGGTTTCTCTGCAGCCGGCGCAGCTTCACCTCGGGACCGCACCCCGACTTCCAGGCCGGCGCCGCGAACCAGGAAATATCCCCCGGCCAGAAACACGGCCGCGCCCACGGCGATGCCGTAATGTGATTTGACGGTATAAAGCACCCAGGAGAGCAAAGAGGCCACCACCAGCACCAGGGTTGGGATCCGCCAGACACGTTTTCCCCCGCCGAAAGCCGAGTGGGCGGCCAGGCTCCCGCCCAGGGCGAGCACGAAACCCGGCCAGAGGAAAAAGATGTTTTGCCAGCTCGTCATAGCCAGGACCAAAAGGAACACCGAGGCGAAGCAGAGAAAGGTTCCGGCGGCGAGCAGCAGAGGACTTCCCCGGCGGCTCGCGAAAGCCGTCAGCGCCAGCACCAGCCCGGCAACCAGCACCAGGGCAGGCCAGAGCTGCTTAAAGCCAACCTCCAGGGCGCGGATGTTCAGAACAATCACCGCACCACTGACCAGTATCAGAAGGATTCCGGTGATTATATTTTTACTGTTTTTACTCATTCTTTCAGCTCCTCTGTTGATTTCATAGTCAGACCTCGAGCTCCATCCCTTCCCGGACTGCGAAGCAGTCGACGTCGCTGCCGGCACGGGTCAGCCGCTGCCGGCACTCCAGCACCAGGGTGTCCAGCTCGTCGTCGCTGCGGTCGGGATCGTGGTGGCAGAAGCCGAAGCGCCTCACCCCGGCATCAGCAGCCAGGCGTGTGGCCGCGGCATAGGTGGAGTGGCCCCAGCCCCGGGTGCGCTCGTATTCTTTATCCGTGTACTGGGCGTCGTGCAGCACCAGGTCGGCGCCACGGCAGCGTTCGGCATAGTCCGCCGCGCTCAGGCCCCCCGGGTGTGAGAAGCCCAGCTCATTGTCCGTCAGGAAAATGAAGGTTTTGCCCCCTTCGCATATCTCGAAGCCGTAACCGCCGTTCGGGTGGTTGAGGGGAATGGGCGTGACGGTGGCGCCCGCTATCCGCCGCGTTCCCGTCTGACCGCCGTCGAATTCGAAGCATGCCTCCAGGAGCCGGAAGTTGACGGGGAAAAAGGGCGGCTCCATCTGGTGGGCCAGGTACTTCTTCAAAGACTGCCGGGCCAGCGGCCCGCCGTGTACGCGGATGGTGTAGGCCCCGCTGTAGGCGGGGATGAAGAAGGGGAATCCCTGGAGGTGATCCCAGTGGGAGTGGGTTAAAAACAGGTTAATATCCTTCAGGCCGGATTCCCCTATCAGGGTCTGGCCCAGTTTGCGGATGCCCGTGCCGGCATCGATGATGATCAGGGTGTTGTCCGCCAGACGGATTTCCACGCAGGTGGTGTTGCCGCCGTAGCGGCTCATCTCACTGCCCGGGGCGGGGATGGAACCCCGGGTACCCCAGATCTTGATCTTCATCTGCTCATGTCCCCTTTGCCTCGGTCACGATCACCATCGTACATGGGGCGGGCGGCGCGGTCAAGCGGCTTTCAGCGCCGCCGCCCGCCGCTCAACCGGTCGAGGAATGCGTCCAGGTGCAGGCGCAGGCTGTCGATCAGCCGCCTGAAGAATCCCCCCCTTTCCACGTCCGAGCCGGCCAGCAGCATACAGCGCCTGACGACCCGGCCGCCGGCGCGTATTGTCAGCTCTCCCACCGCCCGGCCGGCCTGGACCGGGGCGATGAGGCGGCTTTCCAGCCGGGTTTCGAAGGTCAGCTTGTCCGTCTGCAGGGCGCGGGGGATGGTGAACACCAGCTCTTCGGCCAACACCGGCGTTACCGTCCGCCGGCGGCCTTTCCAGACCCGCGCCTCTTTTAGGGGGGGCGGCTCCGGGCGGAGGGTAATGAAGTTTTCGAAGCCGTAGTCCAGCAGGGCCGCGGCCGCGTCGGCCCGCAGCCTGCCGCCCCGGAGGTGGTCCGGGGCCTGGATGCCCAGCACCACGGCGATCAGGCGCATGCCGTTGCGGCGGGCGGTGGCGGCGATGTTGTAGCCCGCCTCATCGATATAGCCGGTCTTGAGGCCGTCGAGGCCGGGATATTCCCACAAGAGCAGGTTGAAGTTGTTCTGGCGGATCGGCGGAGGCGACGAGCCGGGGGCGGGCCAGGCCGGAAGGTCTCCGCCCTCCCGGGCGGCTTCACCGGCGGCCGCAGGAGGCAGATTGTCCGGCAGGGGATAGGTGAAGCTCTTGCGGGCGTGCAGATTTTTCAGGGCCGCGGGATGGAGGCGGATGTAGTCGCCGCAGAAAGCGGCGAACTCCCGGGCCGTGATGCTGTTGCCTGCGGAAAGCCCGGAAGGATCGACAAAGCGCAGCGTGGAATAACCCAGGCGGCCCATCTCCAGGTTCATGAGCTCCACGAACTTAGAAACGCTCCCGGCGACAAAGCCGGCCAGGGCCGCGGCGGCGTCGTTGCCCGAGGAAACGGCCAGGCCCTGCATGAGCTCGCCCACCGTCACCCGCTGGCCCGGCTCCAGGAACATCAGCGAGGAGCCCGCTTCCTGGCTGCGCCAGGCGGCATAAGGCGGGATGGCCACGACTTGCCCGACGCCGAGCTTTTCCGCTGTGATGCGGTTGTAGATCAGGTGCAGGGTAACGAGCTTGGTCAGCGAAGCCGGGGCCAGCGGCCGGTCCGGGTTCCAGGCGAACAGTATGTCCCCGCTGTCGGCAGCCTGCAGCAGCGCGGCCCGGGCCCCGGCCAGGCGGTCCCGGTCGAAGCTCTCGGCTGCAATGGGCAGGGGGAGGAGGAGCAGCAGCAAAACCGGCAGCAGCGCACGCCCGGTGTTTTTAAGCATGCCGTATCCTGTCCTGTTTTACCCGCCTTGGCAAGTTGCTTTTCCCGCTTCGATCGCTATAATGGCGCCATGATCAGCGAAAAAATCTCGGAAGAATACGGCGACTACCTGCGGGATGAGTCCCGGCTGACCGGGAGCGCGGAAAAGATCTTCTTTCCCGAGAGCGAGGAGGAAATACGCAGCCTCCTGGGAGAGGGATCCGGCGTGCCGGTGACCGTCCAGGGGGCCCGTACCGGCCTGACCGCGGGGGCGGTGCCCCGGGGCGGGCACATCCTCAATCTCAGCCGCATGAACCGCGTGCTGGGCTTGAGCCGGGACCGGCGGGCCGGGCACTACCTGCTGACTGTCCAGCCCGGGCTGACGCTGGCCGAGCTGCGGGAGGTCCTGAAGATGTGCAGCTTCGATACCCGGGGCTGGAGCGAAGCCTCCCTCAAAACCCTTCGGGAGCTAAAGCAAGGGGAGCCCGTTTTTTTCCCTCCCGATCCCACCGAGACCTCCGCATCCCTGGGCGGCATGACGGCCTGCAACGCCTCGGGAGCCCGGAGCTTCTCCTACGGCCCCACCCGGCGCTATATCCAGGGGCTGCGCTGCGTTCTGGCCGACGGCAGCCTGATCACCCTCGAGCGGGGCGGCGCGCAGGCGCAAGGAAGGCAATTCACTCTGCAGTGCGCCGGTGGCGGGCCCCTGAGCGGCCGGCTGCCCGGCTACGATCCGCCCCGGGTCAAGAACGCCGCCGGCTATTACGTGACGGACGACATGGAGCTGATCGACCTCTTCATCGGCTCCGAAGGAACCCTGGGGATTATCAGCGAAATCACCTGCCTCCTTGTGCCCGCCCCGAAAAGCATGCTGGCCGTCACGGCCTTCTTCCCCGGGGTTCCCGAGGCGCTGGGCTTTGTCAGTACCCTGCGCACGACGGCCGCAGGGGGGGGTGCGGAAGCGGGCATCCTGCGGCCCCGGGCCCTGGAGTTCTTCGACGGCCGCGCCCTGCGCCTTTTAGCGGCAAGCGCTCAGGAGGACTCCTTTGTCTCTCTTCCTCAGCTTCCCGCCGGAAGCGGCAGCGCCGTGTACGCGGAGTACCACCCCCAGGATCCCGGCCAGGCCGAGAAGGTGCTGGAAGTTTTCGCCGGCATCCTGGAGCGCAGCGGGGGGGATATCGACAAGACCTGGATCGCCGATACGGGCAAGGATTTGGAGCAGCTGAAAGACCTGCGCCACGCGGTGCCGGAAGCGGTTAACCTCCTGATCGACCGGCGGCGCAGGACCTGCCCCGAGCTGACCAAGCTGGGAACGGACATGGCCGTGCCCGACGACAGGCTGGAATGGGTGGTGGACCTCTACCAGGGCGACCTGGAAAAGGCCGGAGTAGAGTATGTCATGTTCGGCCACGTGGGGGACAACCATATCCACGTGAACATACTGCCCCGCGATGCGGAGGATTATGAAAAGGGCCGGGAGCTTTACGAGCAGTGGGCCCGCAAGATCGTCGCCGTGGGGGGCAGCGTGTCGGCGGAGCACGGCATCGGCAAGCTCAAGGTTGCTTTGCTCGAGGAGATGTACGGCCCCGGGGGCCTCGCGGAGATGCGGGAGCTGCGCTTATTTTTCGATCCGCACCAGAGGCTCAACCGGGGCAACCTCTTCGTCCCGGCGCCCTCAGCCCCCTCCCCCTGACTTTCCGGTCAGCTCCGTCAGGGAGATCCTGATCACCGCCACCGAGGCCAGCTCCTGTTCGTCGAAGTCGGCCTCGTGGTCCGTGTAGCGGCGGGTGATCAGCTGCAGCCCCCTGTTTTTTTCCTCCGGATCCTCGAGGATCACCGCCTTGCCGAAGGCCAGCACCGATCTGTAGCGGCAGGCCGTGTCGCAGGCCGTCTCGCCCGGAATGATTTCCAGGTACTCGTCGAACTCCAGGCAGACCTTCGGGTTCCAGGCGAGAATCTCGAGCTTGCGCCCCTCGCGGGCGGCGTGGAGGTACACGCAGTCCCCGCTGTAGGCGAAATTCATGGGCACCACATAGGGCTGGTCGCCGTCCGCCAGGGCGAGCCGGCAGACCCGGCTGCGCTCGATCAGGGCGTCTATCTGCCGCCGATTTTTCATCTCACGGTCCTGCCGTCGAACCGGCCTTCCTCCGGAGTTGCCGCCGGGACTGCCGCTTTTCCCCATCTCAGCGCTCATCCGCCGCTTTGAGCAGGCAGTGCAGGAGCACGTCGGTCCCGGCCGCACAGTCCTCCCAGGTGGTGTTCTCGATTTCAACATGGCTGCGCCCGCCGATGGAGGGCACGAAGACCATGGCGGTGGGACAGATCTGGTTCATGTAGCTGGCGTCGTGCCCAGCGCCTGAGACCATGTAGTGGTTCGAGTAGCCCAGCTCCTCGGCACTTTCCAGAACCCGGTCCACCAGCTTCTGGTTGAAGGGGGCGTGCTCCACCCGCCAGGTCTCCTCCATCCGTAATGGGGTGCCCCGGCGAGCGGCGATGGCCTGGAAGCCGGCCCTCAGGCTGTCCCAGGCCTTGAGGGCCAGGTCATCGTCCCAGGAGCGGATATCCACGGTGAAATGCACCTTGTCGGGAATGATGTTCCGCGAGTTGGGATAGTTCTGTATCTCCCCCACCGTGGCCACCAGGTTGCCCCCCAGCTCTTCCGGCACCTGGTTGACCTTCAAAATCATCTCCGCGGCGGCGCAGAGAGCGTCGTGCCGGCCTTCCATGGGCGTCGGGCCCACCTGGTTGGCTTCCCCCTCCAGGTAGATATCGTACCAGTGCAAACAGAGGATCCCCTTGGGCGCACCAATGGTTTTGCCCACCTGCTCCAGTATGGGGCCCTGCTCGATATGCAGCTCGTAGAAGGCATGCACCGGCCATTTACGGGCGGGAATCTTTCCCTTGTAGCCGATCCGTTCCAGCTCCTCGCCCTGTTTCTTGCCGTTGATGTCGGTGCGGGCGTAGGCCCAGTCCCGTTCCAGGGCGCCGGCCCAGACTCCGGAGGAGACCATGGCCGGGGCGAAGCGGGAGCCCTCCTCATTGGTCCAGTCCACAATGACCATGGGGCGTTGGGTTTCCACCTTGTTCTCGTGGAGGGTGCGGAAAACCTCCAGGGCGCCCATGACGCCGAGGATGCCGTCGAAGCGTCCCCCCTTGGGCTGGCTGTCGATGTGGGAGCCGCTCATGACCGGGGGCAGGTCATTGTTCTTTCCCGGCCGGCGGCCGAAGATATTGCCCATCTCGTCCACCTGGACTTCCAGGTCGATCTCTTTGAGCCAGCGCACGAACAGGTCCCGGGCCTGCTTATCCTCGTCGGAGAGGGCCAGGCGCTGAACCCCGCCGCCCGGCGTGGCGCCGATCTTGGCCATCTCTTCCAGACTGCGGCGCAGTCTTTCCCCATCTATGTGCAGTTTTGTATCTGACATGGTGTCCTCCTGACTGTCTTGTATTGCCACCATTATGCCGAATCGCACCGGAATTGGCAACGAGGGATCGCCGTGAATACCCGGATTGACAGGTGTACCCGGCCGGACTAAGGTCAATGCGGGCGCGGAGGCTGTCCGAGAGCGTCCGCGCCGGGATAGTGTTATGAAAGGAAGACTCTTCGCCCTCCTGCTGCTTTTCTGTTCCCTCGAGCCCGCCCGCGCCGGGGAAGAAGAGCTGATCCTGACCTTTCTGGGCGATATCATGATCCATCCCGTGAACTACTGCCTGGACGATTACACGGTCATCTATGCCGCGATAGCCCCCTACCTGCGTCGGGATAACCTGACCTTCGCCAACCTGGAGTTCCCCGTGGACGCTTCCCGGCCCTATGCAGGCTATCCCTGCTTCAACGGCTGCCCGGCCTACGTGGAGGCGGCGGTGAATGCCGGGGTGGATGTCTTTTCACTGGCCAACAACCACAGCTTCGACCAGGGCAGGGAAGGGGTTTTGCAGACCCTCCGCACCCTGGAGGGTCTGCGGCGGTCGCCGGGGAGGCACATCAATTGGTCCGGGCTGCGGGGGAACCTGCTGCGGCGCTTCTCCCCCACGGAGATCCGGACGGACGGCTTCAGGATCGGCTTTCTGGCGGTCACCCAGATGGTGAACCGCTCTATGCCCCACGGCTATGTTCAGGTTGTGGACTACCGCAGCCCCTCCCGGCGCCGGGAGTTCCTGGCCTCAGTGCGGGAGCTTGCATCCGGCTATGACCTGTTCATCCTCAGCTATCACGGCGGGATCGAGTATGCCCTGCAGGCGGAGCCTGAAAAGATCGCTTTTTTCCGGGAGCTCGCGGCAGCCGGGGTGGACATTGTCTACGCCCACCACCCCCACGTACCCCAGGGCACCGTACGGGTGCCCGCCGCGGGCGGGGGCGCCGCCTTGATTCTCGCCTCCACGGGCAACCTGATCTCCGGCATGACCTGGAGCATCGATCCGGCGCACCCCGAAGATCCCCGGGCCTTTACCGGGGATTCGGCCCTCTGGCAGGTCCGGGTGGTGCGGCGGGCCGGAACGGTCACGGTGGACCAGGTGCGGCCCCTGCTGGTTACCAATTACCGGAACCCCAGAAACGAGCTGGTGGTGGTGCCCTTCTCCGGGCTGCTCTGCCGCGAGCTGCCCGCACCCTGGCGGGAGTATTACCGGCGGCGCTACCACCTGCTGCGAAACCACTTGCAATCTGCCTGCCTTTCCTTGACAGCCCTTGAATAGGCGCTACAATTGAAAAGAAAAAACGTCAATCAACTTGAGGAGAGCAATATGCCACAACCCACTGTCTCAGAATACTACAGCCAGAGAAAACCCTCATCCATCCGCATGGCCCAGATCGCTTTTGCCCAGCGCAAGGACAAAGTGAAAGCCATCAACCTGGCGATCGGCAATGTCAGCCTGCCGGTCCATCCCGCCATGGCCCGCCGCCTGAACAGCCTCGGGAAGGATTCCCTGGAGGCCCAGGTGATTAAATATACCCCCACCCTGGGACTAAAGCAGGCGAATCAAGCCTTTCTGCACGTCCTCGCTTCCGGGGGCTTTTCCACCGAGGGGCTTTACTCTCAGGTGACCGACGGCGGCACCCTGGGTATGGAGCTGATGATCCTGGGGATCTGCGGGGAAGCGGGCAGCAGCGAGCGCCCGTTGATGATGATCGAGCCGATCTATACCAACTACCCCGCCCTGGCCCGCCGCCTGGGCCGCGCCACGGTGAGCATCCGGCGCACCCTCCAGGAAGACGGAACCTTCACTTTGCCCGACCTGGGGGAGATCGAAGAGATAATCAAAGAGTCCCGCCCCGGCGGTCTGCTGATCATTCCCTACGACAATCCCACCGGCCAGATGATGAGAGCCGAGGCGCTCAAGGAGCTGGCCAGGCTGTGCGTTCGCTACAACCTGTGGTTGATCTCAGACGAGTCCTACCGCATGCTCTACTATATCGACGGCGAGCCGGTGAGTGTCTGGGGCATTACGGAAGAGGATGTGCCGGGCATCAGGGGCCGGCGTATCAGCATCGAGACCGCTTCCAAGATCTGGAACGCCTGCGGCCTGCGCATCGGCGCGTTGATCACAGACAGCAAGCTTTTCCACGACAAGGCCCTGGCGGAGCAGACGACCAACCTCTGCGCCAGCAAGATCGGCCAGGAACTTTTCGGCGCCCTGGCCGAAGAGAGCTTCGCGGATCTGAATGCCTGGTACGGGAAGCAGTGTGCCTACTACAGCGGCATGAGCGCTTCCTTTGCCAAGGCGCTCAAAGAGACCCTTCCCGGAGTGATCGTCTCCAGCCCCGACGCGGCGCTCTACTCGGTGGTGGATGTGCGCAACCTGGTCAAGAAGGGCTTCGATTCCATCGAGTTCGCCATGTACTGCGCCACCCGGGGCAAGGTGGTTGTCGAGGGTGAAGAGCTTACCCTGTTGACCGCCCCCTTAAGCGGCTTCTACACGAACAAGCCGGGGATGGAGAATCCCGGCAAAACCCAGATGCGCATCGCCTATGTGGAGCCCCCGGAGAACATGACCCGGGCACCCCTGCTCTTCGCCGAGCTTCTCAAAGCCTACGAGGCGGAGCGCTCCTGATCTTGAGCCGCCCGCCGGCCGACAGGCGGCCGGCGGGCGGGCAGCCGGCGGATAGCTGGCGGGCAGCCGGCCGGTTCAGGCGGCGCAGATAACGGATATCTCCACCCGGGCGTCTTTCGGCAGGCGGGCGACCTCGACGGTTTCCCGCGCCGGGAGCACCTCGCCGAAATATTCCCCGTAAACCGCGTTGAAGGCGGCGAATTCACTCATATCCTTGAGAAAGCAGCTGCACTTGACCACGTCCTTGAGGCTGAAGCCGGCCGCTTCGATCACGGCCTTGAGATTCTCGATCACTTTACGGGTCTGGACCGTAATGTCATCCGCCGCCATCTCGCCGCTCTGTACGTCCAGGGGAATCTGGCCGGAAACGAAGAGCAGGTTGCCCTGCTGCACGGCCTGGGAGTAGGGCCCCACCGCCTTGGGGGCCTTGTCGGTCTGGATTTTCTTGTTCATGTGATGTCCTCGTTCTCTGTATTTTTTTTTGTAAAGATGGGCTTCATGCTAACGTATCGCCCTCCGCTAGTCAATTAAAGGCCTTCTCCGACCGGGGGAACTTGCGGCCTGCGGGCCGGCGATGCGCTTTCGCCTGCGGGACGGCGGAAACAGTCAGGCCCCGGGGTCCCCGGCGTCCCCGGCGCCGCAGACCGGGCAGGCGGGATTTTTTTCCAGGGCCACCTCCTGAAATTCCAGCGGCCCGCCGTCGAAGAAGAGCAGCCGGTTCTTCAACACGGCACCGCCGGTCAGGTACTTGCAGGCTTCAAGGGCCTGCAGGCTGCCCAGGACGCCGGCGGTCGCCCCCAGGATGGGGAAAAGCCCCGCGGCGGGCGCCTCCGGAACCAGGCAGGCCAGGCAGCCGGTGCGGGGAGGGTGGATAAAAGTTATCTGTCCGCTCAGGCCGCTGACCCCGGCGTGGATCAGGGGCAGGCTTCTCTGCACGGCGAAGCGGTTGAGCACGAAGCGGGTCTCGAAATTGTCCAGGCAGTCCAGGATGAGCACCGCGTCGCCCGCCAGCTCGGCGATGCTGCGGTCGTTTATGTGCGCACTCAGGGGCAGGACCTGCACGTGGGGATTCAGGCGGGTCAAATTGCGCCCGGCGGCGGAGGCCTTATCCTGCCCAACGTCTTCGGCGGTGTAGAGAAGCTGCCGGTTGAGGTTGGAGAGCTCCACTTTTTCGCTGTCGCAGATGCGCAAAGTGCCGACTCCGGCGGCGGCCAGGTAGAGCGCCGCCGGGCTGCCCAGGCCGCCCGCCCCGGCGATAAACACCACCGCCCGCCGCAGTTTATCCTGAGCCGCTTCGCCCCAGCCGGGCAGAATCAGCTGGCGCTGGTAGCGTTCTTTTTCCTTTTCGTTCATTCCAGCCATGCATTAAGTGTTGACATCATCGTCGACTGCGTCAAGTACAAGCCGGCAAGGTTTTTTTGCCAAAAATATTTCCAGGCATTATCTTAATTGATAGTGTGCGAGGAATTATCTAGTGGAGGTCCAACTATGACCAGGCAGGAGTTGTTGGCGCGCCTTCAGGCGCTGCTAAAAGAAACCGGCACCGGGCTGCTGGCCACGGTGGATGCCGAGGGCCGACCGCGGATGCGCTGGATGACCCCGGCGCTGCTCGCCGGACGGACGGGGGCGCTCTTTGCCCTGACGTCGCCCCGGTTCGCGAAAGCCGGGCAGATATCCGGGCATCCCCAGGTGGAGTGGATGTTCCAGTCTCCTTCTCTGCGGGAGGTCATTACGCTGCGCGGGCGCGTCAACCTGGTGGACAACCCCTCCATCCGCTCCGAGGTGCTGGAAGCAGTGGGGCCCCGCCTGAGGGCCTTCTGGAAGCTCAACCAGGACGAGCGGGACCTGCTGGTGCTGGAAACGGTCCTGGAAGAGGGGAGCTGCTATACCCCCTTAAGCGGTGAGAAGGTCACCGTCCATCTGGATTGAGCGCGCGGTGCGCCGGGGGAATAAGGGAGGCGACTATGGCGGAAAAATACAAACAGGAGTTTTTACGGAAGCTGCTTGTGGAGATGCTGCGCATCCGCAGGTTCGAGGAAAAGGCGGCCCAGATGTACGGGCTGCGCAAGATCGGCGGCTTCTGCCACCTCTATATCGGGCAGGAGGCCGTGGCCGCGGGCGCCCTGGCCGCCCTGGACCTGGGCGTGGATTACGTGCTCACCGGCTACCGCGACCACGGGCACGCCCTGGCCTGCGGGATATCCGCCAAATCCCTGATGGCGGAGCTCTACGGCAAAATCGACGGCTGCTCCCGGGGCAAGGGCGGCTCCATGCACTTCTTCGACGCCGAGAAGCACATGCTGGGGGGCAATGGCATCGTGGGCGGGCATATCCCCGTGGCCACCGGGGTGGCCCTGAAGATCCGCTACAAGAAGGAAAAGGGCGTGGTGCTCTGCTTCTTCGGCGACGGGGCGATCCACCAGGGAGCCTTCCACGAGAGCCTCAACCTGGCCAAAATCTGGAACCTGCCCATCGTCTATATCTGCGAGAACAACCAGTACGGCATGGGCACGGACTTTCGCCGGGTCTCCTCGGTGGAGGATTTGTCCCTCATGGGCGCCTCCTACGGGATCAAGGGACAACAGGTCAACGGCATGGATGTCCTGGCGGTCTACGAAGCCGTCAAGGAAGCGGCCGGCCGGGCCCGCAAACAGGGGGAGCCGGGTTTTTTGGAGATCAAGACCTACCGCTACAAGGGGCACTCCATGAGCGATCCCGCCAAGTACCGGACCAAGGAAGAGTTGGATGAGTACAGGCAGCAGGACCCGATTTTGATTCTCAAGGACAGGCTCATGGCTTCCGGTCAGCTCACTGAGGAGGCCTATAAAAAGATGGATGACGGCAGCAGGCAGGAGGCGGAAGAGGCGGCGGTCTTTGCCGAGCAGAGCCCGGAGCCGCCCCTGGAAAGCCTTTACGAGGACGTGCTGGTTTAGGCCGGTGCGGTAAATAAGGAGGAACAGGTGCCGGTTATTACCATTCGTGAGGCGTTGCGCCAGGCCATGGATGAGGAAATGGCCCGGGATGAGAACGTGATCCTGTTAGGCGAGGAAGTGGCGGAGTACAACGGAGCCTACAAGGTCAGCCAGGGGCTGTTGGACGCCTATGGCCCGGAACGTGTGATCGATACTCCCATCACCGAGGAAGGCTTCACCGGGGTGGGCATCGGCGCGGCCATGGCGGGTTTGCGGCCGGTGGTGGAGTGGATGACCTTTAATTTCGCCGCCATGGCCTTCGACCAGATTCTTAACAATGCTTCCAAGATGCTCTACATGTCCGGTGGCCAGCTCAACATCCCCGCGGTGTTCCGCGGACCCAACGGCCCGGCGGAGTATCTCGCTTCCCAGCATTCCCAGGCTTTGCAGTCCTTTTTCACCCATATCCCGGGGCTGAAAGTAGTCGCGCCCTCCACAGCCTACGACGCCAAGGGGTTGTTGAAGACAGCCATCCGGGACGACAACCCGGTGATCTTCCTGGAATCGGAGCTG
>Ga0272442_10006708_pt1 | contig 15084 bp, 12 predicted proteins | sample SSMForm2O_FD_200262 | JGI IMG/M metagenome (GOLD analysis project Ga0272442, IMG submission 200262) | Marine sediment archaeal communities from Little Sippewissett salt marsh, Falmouth, MA, United States - SSM-Form-2O | ecosystem: Environmental > Aquatic > Marine > Wetlands > Sediment ...
AGCGCCGGTTTTTTCGTTTCCGGAACGTTTGACATGTATGATGTTGCTGCCACGGCGCTCGGTGCGGTCAGCGCGTATCTGCTATTAAGTATGATGAAAGAGAAGGGTGACCGGAAATGAAACTATCACGGAAAGGGTTCATGAACACGCTCCGTTTCCTCTGTCTGGCGGTGGTGATCATCGTGGGATGTCTTGCCGTTATCGGCTCGAGTGATGACGGAACGACCACCAGTGCTGCCGAAACCGAGGAAGTGGGGGCCTTCGATTATGTGGTGACCGAGTATGTCGACGGTGACGGAAAAATCACACGCATGAATTCGACGAAGTATGACGATGAGGGGACCTCCCTAGGGAGCCGCGACGAGTTTTACGATGATGAGGGGAATCTCATAAGGGAAGAAGGTGACGACGACGGAGACGGTCAGAATGACTGGTCCTACGAATACGTCTATGATGACGCCGGGAACATGACGGCGGCGGAATACGATGAAATCAGCGAGGGTACGAAACGAAAAGCGCACTTTTTCTACGATGACAAGGGAAACCTGATCCGTCGTGAAGCCGACAATGATTATGACGGGTCAACCTTCGCGGCCGATGAGATATACTCCTATGAGTATGCCCTCTTCGGGGACGAATGGAAGATGACGAAGGAGATGCTCGACGAAGACGACGACGGCGACATCGATTACACAAACGTATTCTTTTACGACGAAAACGACAACCTGGAACGCCTTGAGTATGGATTCGGTGAGGAGGCGGTCGAGGTATATACGGCAACCTACTTTACCTATACCGGGATAGACGGTGACTGGTACACCCGGACATCCAAAACCGATCTCAATTTTGACGCGAACATCGATTTCTCCTATCTCTACGATTACGATGACCAGGGAAACAAAAGCAGTATGAAAAGCTACATCGGTGATTGTGATGACGATGGCGTGATGATTTCCGCCACCTATTACGTCTATGACGATACGGGCAACCTGATTGAAGAATGGTATGACGAAAACGGTGACGGAAACGATGACGAAGTCATGTATACGAGCTATTATGACGATGGGAGACTTTGGCGCCAGGAATACGACCGTGATCTGAATGACGAAATCGATCTTACCTACACCTGGACGTATGAACAGGTGGAGGTGGAATAACATACCGCCCTGCCCGGTCCGAAAGATCTTGTCGGAGGGGTTTCCTGGGCAGTGATAAGAGAATAAAAAACGCCGGCCCCGGGGCCGGCGTTTTTGCATCTATCCTGTCGGGCTGCTATGACTTTTTCGGCGGTTTCGAAATAAGGGTAAGGGCGGCGCCCAGCAGGCAGGCAACACCGGCAATCACAAAGGGTGTCACCCAGATGGAGGGGTCGCTTCCCCCCTTGGCAGCGTCCTTGAAGAACCCCGCGATCTGGGGACCGATCACGCCGGCGATTCCATAGGATACGAAAATGTAGCCGTAGTTCAGCCCCACGTTTTTGTTGCCGAAGTAATCGGCGGTAACGGCGGGAAAGAGGGCAAAGTTTCCACCGAAGTTGAACCCGATAATGCAGGCACCGGCGATCAGGCTTATTCCCGCACCACCCATCTTGTAGAAGAGAAGCATGATGATTCCCTGAAAGAGGCACATCAGGAAAATCGACATCTTCCGGCCGATCTTGTCCGACACGGTTCCCCAGACGATGCGGCCGAGGCCGTTGAAAATGGCATACCATGCCATGGCCGTTCCCGCCACGGCCGAGGCCGTCGCGGCAGCCATACCGCCCGCCGTCAGCTTGTCGATTCCAAAGAGTTTAATACAGTATATGACCATCAGGCCGGCAATTGCCGAAAAGAGAAAGGTCAGCCAGGTCATGTAAAACTGCGGGGTTTTCAGCATTTCTCCCGGTACGAAATCAACGAGTCCCGATGCCGATGCAGCGGATTGTCCCGGATTGTTCTGAGGCGGTGTCCATCCGGCAGGCGCATACCCGGCCGGGGGGTCAACCATGACGATGCTTCCGACAAGCACGGCAAGAAGAAAGATGACGCCGTAGAGGAGAAACACACTCTGCACGCCGCCAAGGTTGAAAAAATTAAGGGTGTTCAGGAGATTGAACCATGAACCTGCCGATTTGACCCATATGGTGGCGCCGAACCCGAAGCCGGCAACGGCAAGGCCGGTGACCATGCCCTTCTTATCGGGAAACCATTTAACCCCCACGGCGATAGGAACCACATAGGCAAGACCGATCCCCGCGCCGCCGATAATTCCGATGAAGATCAACTGTGATGCGAAGGTGTTACCGAAAAACCCGCCCAGGATATACCCGGCTCCGAGTACGATTCCCCCCAGTACCGCCAGTTTCCTCGGGCCGATTTGCCCGATCATGCGCCCCGATAGAATCATCACCACGGCAAAGACCAGGAGGCCGATTGAAAATACCCAGGCGGCCTGGCTCGCACTGAAATTATAGCTCCCCCCCTCTGCGGTAAGCTTCGGTGTAAACACCGACCATGCATAAATGGCGCCGAGGCACAACTGGATCAATATCGCACCAACTACCACATACCACCGATTCATCACTTTCTGCTCTGCCATGAACTCCTCCTTTTTTCATGATGAAAATGAACATTCCCCAGCATAACAAATAGATGTGACCACTACCGAAAATAAAGGCCCTTGTCAAACAAAAAACGGGACGGGCTCTATAATTCCTGCAGATCCTGCCGTGAATTGACGTTGAGAAACATGGTTTCCCACGAATCGAATGATTGTATGACGTCGGGGGGGATAATAAGGGTTTTCGACTTTTTATAGAACCCGGTTATCTTGAGCCGGTCTTTCCTGATGAGGTTTTTGATGTGGGGGAGGCACCTTTTTGAATAGATGGCATGGAGCGGCTGGAGCCCGTCGGGCGGATTGGGCACGACGATATCATGGGCACCGATACTGTCGATCATGTAACCTATGAAGGTTTCATCGATGAAGGGCATGTCACAGGCGACCACCAGCGCGTGGTCGGAGGACGCATGAAAAAGCCCCGTATAGATCCCCCCCAGGGAGGATTTTCCCTTGATGAGATCGGTGACGATCTTCACGTCGAAGTCGAGATAGTCGAGGGGTTCGTTGGTCACCAGGATGATTTCGCTGAAATGCCGCTGAAAGAGCCTGATGGTCCTTTCGATTATCCGCTCGCCGTTGATTTCGATAAAGGCCTTGTTGCGCCCCATCCGGACGTTTTTTCCGCCCGAGAGTATAATGCCCGTCATCTATTGTGGTGCCTTTTCACTGTCTGTGCACAGCTGCAGAATATCGGCGATGACATCCTGTGTATAGTTTTTGAGCCCCCAGACCTGTGCCAGCGTGGAGGCATTCCCGGCGATTGTTTCAATGTCCGCCGCGGAGATTCCCGCCTCTTCGAGGGTGACCGGACTGCCGATGGATGCAAACCACGTCCGGAGCAGTTCGATACCCTTCATCCCGGCGGCGAGATCGTCCGTTTCGGTCACGTCGAAGATTACCCGCGCGAGCCGGGCGAACTTGGCGGGGTTTTGTCCGGCGGCATGGCGCATCCAGCCGGGCAGCACAATCGATAAGCCCGCCCCGTGGGCGATATCATATAGTGCGCTGAGGGAATGTTCTATCATGTGGGCAGGAAGGCTTACCCGTCCCATGCCCGCCGTTACAAGCCCGTTGAAGGCAATCGTGGCCGACCACATTATCCGGGCCCGCGCATGGTAGTCTTCGGGATTTCCCAGGATCACCTCGGTGCTTTCCATAACCGTCTTCATGATCGATTCCACGAGCCGGTCCTGGAGAAGGCTCTCCGGTTCGGTGTTGTTGAAGTATCCCTCGAGCATGTGGGTGATCACATCCACGGCGCTGTAGGCGCTGTAGGCGGGGCTGAGGGTAAAGAGGACCGTGGGGTCCAGGATGGACGTCTTCGGCTGGATAAAGGGTGAGCGGATACTGAACTTCCGGGCACCCTCTTCCCGGGTGATGACCGCCGCCGGATTCATCTCCGACGCGCTCGCGGACACCGTGAGTACCGTCAGGACCGGGAGGGCATCCCTGATGGGGGCCTTGCCGATAAAGAAATCCCATACGTCGTGGTCTGCCTTTACCCCTGCGGCAATGGTCTTTGCCTCGTCGATAACGCTCCCGCCGCCCACGGCGAGCACCACGTCAACCTTTTCCTCCCGTGCCCGGGCAATACCCTGCAGGGCATGGGAAAGGACGGGATTGGATTTGACGCCCGAAAATTCCACCACATCGAGCTTTGCTTTCCCGAGTGATGCCATGACCTGGTCATAGACGCCGTTTTTTATAATACTCCCCCGGCCGGAGACCATCAGCACTTTCGTCCCGAATCGGGCGACCTCCTTCCCGATTCTGCCGATCTGGCCTTCCCCGAAGATAATCTTTGTCGGGTTTTCAAAAACAAAATTTTGCATGACATTACTTCCCTTTCAACGGTGATCGTATGGTGCCGGAAACGAAATCTGACAACGCCGTCATTCCCGCGAAAGCGGGTATTCAGGTTCAGGCCGGGTTCCGGCTCACGTCCGGCAAGACCGTTGCTGTCTGTAATTGCCGGCGCACCACCATTCTTTCTGGTAATACATGAGCGACATGGCTATGTCAATCCGCCAATGCCCCCTCTCTCCCCGCACCAAAAGCCTTTTTGACTTGTCGATTCCAGTGTAGTATGTCTCGAGGCTATTACCTGTGAATGAGGGCCCGACATGAGGGTGAAGAATATTTCGAGACAAGGAACCAGCCCCGCGACGGGGATGACGGTGAAGATGTGATGAGCGCCGGCGACAGAACCACCTGGATTCATGCAGTACGGGAGGGAGCCCTGGGTGCATGGCCCATATGCCTCGGCTATCTGGCGATCGGTCTCGCCTTCGGAGTCATCGCCCAGAAAGCGGGCTTCAATCCGCTGGAGATCGGTCTCATGTCCCTCCTTGTCTATGCGGGAAGCGCCCAGTTCATCGCCGTATCCATGCTCTCAGCCGGTGCCGGATTCGTTCCGGTGGTCCTGACCGCCTTTACCGTCAACCTGCGCCATCTCCTCATGAGTTCATCGCTGGTGGTCTATCTCAACCGCATCGGGTTCGGGTGGCTTTCTCTTTTTGCATACGGGGTTACCGACGAGAGCTTCGCCCTCAATCTCGCCAGGTTCAGGGTTGACGAAGCGTGGGACTGGCGGCGGGCACTGGTCCTGAATCATACTGCCAACCTCGCCTGGATCGCCTGTACCGTGGCGGGAGGATATTTCGGCAGATTCATCCCGCCGGGCGCCTTCGGGATCGATTACGCCCTGAGCGCCATGTTTATCTGCCTCCTGGTCTTTCAGCTGCGGGGCCGCCTCTATTTCGTGGTGGCGATCATCGGGGGTGTTTCAGCCGTGGTGATTTCGCTGCTTATTCCCGGCAACTCCTATATCATCGTCGCATCGGTCGTTGCCGCGACGGCAGGCGTGATTCTGAAACGGTCGCGACTGTCCTTCCTGAGGGGGGAGGAATCATGATCGATATCGATTATTTTTTCATCGTACTCGGCATGGGGATCGTCACCTATGTGCCCCGGTGGATACCCCTGGTGGCGCTCTCCCGCCGGCAGCTGCCCCGCTGGTTTGTGGAATGGCTCGATTTCATCCCCGCGGCTATCCTGAGTGCCCTCATCGTTCCCCTCTTGGTGACTGCCGGTGAGCCTCGTCACCTCGATTTTTTCCGACCCGAGCTGCTGGTCGCCCTTCCGACCTTTATCATGGCGCTGAAGACGCGATCCCTCGGCGGAACGGTCGTGGTGGGTATGGTGCTCTTCTGGCTTGCCGGCAAAATTTTCTGATAGAAGGGAACAATCGTTCGTGGTTTACGTAAAACTCTTTCTTACAGCCGTCCTCTGGGGCGGCACCTTTATCGCCGCACGGGTCGTGTCCCAGGATGTAGGGCCCTTCAGTGCGGCCTTCTTCAGGTTCTTCATCGCCTCGGCCTTTCTCCTCTTTTTCGCCGTCAGGCTCGAGGGAGGACTCCCCCGGCTTGCAAAGGGGCAGGTCTTTTTGATCCTCCTGCTGGGGCTGACGGGGGTTGCCGCCTATAACGTGTTTTTCTTTTCGGGATTGAAAAGTATCGCCGCCGGACGCGCCTCGCTGATTATCGCCACGAATCCCGTTTTTATCGCCCTTTTCGCCGCACTCCTTTTCAGGGAGCGGCTGACCCTGCTGAACGGAGCGGGTATCCTGCTGTGTGTGACGGGCGCCCTTATCGTGCTTTCGAAGGGAAATCCCCTGATCATTTTCCAGGGCGGCCTCGGCAGGGGGGAACTCTATATCGCGGGATGTGTGGTAAGCTGGGTCCTCTATTCGCTTATCGGCAAAGCCGCCATGAAGGACCTCTCGCCGCTGGCGGCAGTAACCTTCTCCTGTCTTGTAGGAACGGCCGTCCTCTTCGTGCCGGCCCTCAGAGAGGGCATGGCCGGGCAATTCCTCGCCTATGGATGGTCGAACTGGTGGGGGATGTTCTATCTCGGTTTCTTCGGGTCGGTCCTCGGCTTTACCTGGTTTTATGAGGGGATAAAGAAGATCGGCGCATCCCGGGCCGCCGTCTTTATCAATTTCGTGCCCGTGAATGCCGTGATCCTGGCATACCTGATTCTGCACGAGCGGATCTATCCGTCACTGCTCATCGGTGCCGCCCTGGTCATCGGCGGCGCCTACATGACCAATAAACGTGACCGGATATTGTAGGGCCTGTCCCATTATATCCGCTCGGGGTATCGCGTCTCCCTGAAGACAATAGTGACGGTTGTTCCGTGTTCCTTCTCGAGGGTCATGGTGCCGTCGATCTGATCGACCAGGAGGTTCACCATCTGGAGCCCGAGCGTTTCGGTATGCTGGAAGTCTACGTCATCAGGGAATCCGATGCCGTTGTCGCTGACAATGAGCATGAAAACTCCCCTGTCTCTGTCGCGACGCAGGTCCACGGAAACGGTGCCGTTCCGTCCGTCGGGGAAGGCGTGCTTTATGGCATTCGACAGCAGTTCATTGACGATCAGTCCACAGGGTACCGCCGTCTCCATGGCGACGTACATATCGGCGACGCGGGACCGATAGGTGATAAGTGCCGGATCGGGCCGGTAGGCCTGATAGAGGTGCGTGCCGAGGTCATCGATATAGCGTCCGAAGTCAACATGGGCCATATCGTCGGACCGGTAGAGTTTTTCATGTACCAGGGCCATGGACCTGACACGGTTCTCGCTGTCCCTGAAAAGTTCCAGTGCCCTTGCGTCGCTGATGTGACGGGACTGGAGACTCAACAGGCTGGCGATTATCTGCATGTTGTTCTTGACCCGGTGATGAATCTCTCTCAGCATCACCTCTTTTTCCTTCAGTGATTGTCCTATCCGTGCTTCCGCCTCTTTCCGTTCGGTGATGTCCAGCAGTTGCACGATAATCTTTATCTGTCCGATGGAATTGTGTGTGACGGCTGAACTTATTTCCACACGGCGTTTGCGCCCGTCTTTCCTGATGATATTGAATTCGTACCGCCGGGGAGTCAAGTGTCCTTGCTGGTGCTGAAGATACCGTCCGGTTACCAGTGCCCTGGTTTCGTCATCGAGAAAGCGGCGAAAATCGGTATCGAGCAGCTCATCGCGGGAGTGTCCCAGAATGGTGCACAGCTCATCGTTGACGTATTCGAACTGGAACGAGTCGTTGATAATCAGGATGGCTTCATGGGAGTGTTCTACAATGGAACGGAACCGTTCTTCGCTTTCCTTCAGCGCGTCGGCGACCCGCTTCCGGTCGGTAATGTCGCGGGAACTGAAAATTCCTCCGATGATCCGGTCATCTCCGTCATAGAGAAAGTTGCTGATCGTTTCGAGCCACACATAGTTACCGTCGGCGTGTCTGACGCGGTATTCCGTCCTTGCCGGTTTCGAAGTCGCCAGTGCTTCCATGTAGGTTGTGGCGACACGCTCGATATCGTCGGGATGGATCAATTCCAGCGCCGATCTCCCGACCCGGTCATCGGGAGAATGCCCCAGGACCGACCTGTGGGAGGGACTCGCATAGATGATCTTCCCATGGGTGTCGGTGAGCCGGATCATGTCCATCATATTGTTCGTAATTATGGACAGCAGATCGGTGCTGTTTTCGAGATCCGTCCTTTCATCGGCGGGAACGTCGGGGTGTTCCGCCTGAGGGGAGTGCTCTTTCGGTGTTTCGTCATGATCCCCGGAGGCCGTTACCGTGTGCACGTGATAATGAACGAGCAGCCTGTCGGCGATGTCATGCAGGGTCACGATTCCGATAAAGTCCGAATCGTCGAAGACGGGAAGGGCCGTTATGCACCGTTCCCGCATGATTTTCAGGGCCCTGCCGATGCTCTCGTCACTCCTGACGGGCGGTAGGGGTCTCAGGCAGTCCCGCACGGTTCCCCGGCATGATGCCGTCACGTCGCGGGGAGAGAGGATCCCCTGAAAACGGTCACCGTCGCATACGACAAGATACTGCTTCTGCCTCAGCCTCTTTCTGACGGCCTGCAGGAGCTCCTCCACGCCGACACGCTCGTAATGCCGGCTCACGACATTGCTGATTCTCATTTCCATATCAGTTCCAGGTGGTGTAACAAACCGGTGCCCTTTCCCGCCGATGATGGAAGGGGACCGGGAATCAATATCAGTACATCGTAACCCGGAAGGATTGTATATCAGGCAGGAGGAGGGGCATTACGCGGAGACATGAAACCATTTCAGAAATTGTACAACACACTTATCGGGAAAGAGGATGCAATCCGGACAGTAACAAAAGAACAGGCGGTTGGTCTGCATGGCCAATCACGGCAGAACGGAGCCGCGCTTTCTACGGAGGCACTATAATCTTATATTTCGGAGAAAGCAATATTTGATGACTTCTCACGAGGGCATCAATCTTTACCGTATGAGAAAAACCGACTTTTTACAAACGTAGCGCTATTCTTGTCCTTGACAAAAGGGGATGGAAAGAACAATGATTGACAGGGAATAGAAACAAAGCTATTAATATCCCTTTGATTTGAGTAGGATTAATAAGCAGTTGGCGGGTTGGTGCCTGAGATGATCAAGGCGGACGTAATTATTGTCGGCGGTGGTGCCACGGGATGCGGCATTGCGCGGGACCTCGCGCTGCGGGGGATCTCCCATTGCCTTGTCGAAAAGGGCGATTTTGCCTCCGGGGCGACGGGAGCTTGTCACGGTCTCCTGCACAGCGGGGGACGTTACGTGGTCAATGATCCCGAAGCGGCGGCAGAGTGCATCGCCGAAAACATGATTCTCCGGAAAATCGGTCAAAAGTGCGTCGAGCGGACCGGCGGCCTCTTTGTAAGGCTTCCGGGGGATTCCCGGAATTTCAGGGACCGGTTCCTCCGGAGCTGTGATACCGTGGGCATCGAAACAGAGGTCCTCTCCGCGAGTCGCGCCCTTGATCTTGTGCCGACCCTGAATCCGTCCATCGAAGAGGCGATCAAAGTGCCCGACTGTTCCATCGACCCCTTCAGACTCTGTATGCTCAACATCGTTACCTCTCAGAAAAAGGGCGGTACCGTACTTATCCACCACAAGGTTAGGGACATCATCAGGGAAAAAGGCCGGTGCGTGGGCATCAGGGTGCAGGAAGACGCAACGGACACTGTTACCGAAATAAGGGGTAAAATAATCATCAACGCCGCCGGTGCATGGGGAGACAGCGTCGCGAAACTGGCAGGAAACTCCGTTCCCATGACCCTCTCGAAGGGGAGCCTCGTCGTTACCAACCACCGGCTGACCAACATGGTCATCAACAGGCTCAGGCCCCCCTCCGACGGTGATATCATCGTTCCCAACGAGGCCGTCTGCCTGGCCGGAACGACCTCCATTCCCGTCCTCGATCCCGATACGCTGGAGATAGAATCCCGCGAAGTCGATATCGTGGCGACGGAGGCGGAAAAAATGATTCCAGCTTTCGGGACCACCCGGCTGATCAGGACTTACGCCGGTGTGCGGCCGCTCCTCAAGGCCGACGGTGCCAACGGGAGGACCATCTCCCGGGGTTTCAGGATAATCGATCATCACGACGGCATGTACAGCATTATGGGAGGAAAACTCACCACCTACCGGCTCATGGCCGAGAAGATGTCCGATGCCGTCATCCGCCACTTCGGCATGAAGACGAAGTGCAGGACCGCCGAAATCCCTCTCGAAGGGCAGGACCAGCTCAGCGGATATCCCCTTTCGAAGCGTTTGAAAAAACTTGAAAACATCCTCTGTGAATGTGAACTCGTTTCACGGGAGGACGTGGAACGCGTCGTGGCCACAGTGGGTACGCGCCATATCGGTGATATCCAGCACCGGACACGCCTCGGCATGGGACCCTGCCAGGGCGGATTCTGCACCTACCGGGCGCTGGGGGTGATCCAGGAATCCGGCAGGATTGGTCCCGACGAATCGATGAAGATGCTCAAGGAATTTCTCCAGCGTCGATTCAAGGGGATCAGGCCGGCCCTCTGGGGCGATCAGCTGAGAGAGGAACAGCTTGTGGAAAGCATCTATCTCGGAATCCTGGCAATGGAGTGCGAAGAATGAACAGCGGTTTCTACGATATCGTTGTCATCGGCGGAGGGTTTTCGGGACTGATGGCGGCCATAACCCTGGCAGACGAGGGGAAGCGGGTCGCTGTCGTGTCACGGGGAAACCCTGTCTGCTGTCTTTCCACGGGATGCATTGATGTGCTCTCCGGCCACGAAGACCCCATCAGGGGAATCGCCGCGCTGCCGGATGAGCATCCCTATCACCTCGCGGGGGAGGAAGCGACCGTCAGAGCCCTGGGAATGTTCAGTGACATCATGGCGGGAGCGAATCTTCCCTACATGGGCGATGTTCACGAAAACAGAACCATCTTCACGCCCCTGGGCACCCAAAAAACCACCTGTCTCGTGCCCCGGTCCATGGAGAGCGCCCACGACCATGGCGATGACTATTTCCATGTGGTTTCGTTCAGGGGGATCAAGGATTTCTATCCCAGCTACATCATGTCACGCCATGCGCGGGCGGGCTCTTCCGTGTACGATGCCGGCGTATCGGCCACATCGGCCATCGCCGAGCGATTCGAGGACAAGACCTTTCTCAGAAAATTCATCTCCTGGCTCAAGGGGCTCGACATTCCCGCGGGGAGCATCGCCATTCCCGCCGTCCTGGGAACCCGGTCGGCACCCCTGATCTTCGATGAAATATCCCGGGAGATTCAGCGGCGGATCTTTGAAATTCCCACGCTGCCGCCGTCCATGCCGGGGCAGCGTCTCTTCAGCAGATTGAAGAATACCTTTCTTGCCCGGGGTGGAAGCCTTTACTGGGGCAGGGATATCGCCAGCGTCGAACGGCTGGGCGACCAGATCGAGGCGGTCACCATCGCCAGCGCCGGAAGGCCGTCACGGGTTCAGGGAAAGGCCTTCATCCTGGCGACGGGTTCCTTCGTGAGCGGCGGACTCTATGCCACCATGGACGGCGTAAAGGAGACCGTATTCGGTCTGCCCACCTATCTGCCCGATGGAAGAAGCACCTGGTTCAACGACAGTTTCTTCGTACCCGGCCACGCCATCGAGAAATCCGGTATACGGGTGGATTCGACCTTCAGACCGCTCCACGCGGGATGGTCCAATCTCTTTGTCTGCGGGAGCATCCTGGCCTTCTCGGAGGTCATGAAATACGGCTGCGGCCACGGTCTGGCAATCGCCACGGGGGTCGCCGCCGCCACTATGTGTGAGAGGCAGGTATAGCGGCAGGTGGATTCAGACTTTCAACATTGCATCCGGTGCACCATCTGTGTGGAGAATTGTCCCGTCTTCACGGTGAATCCCGAATTCCCCGGTCCCAAACAGGCGGGTCCCGACACGGAGCGCTTCCGGTGCGACGATGAAAAATCGATCGATACGTGGATACGGCTCTGCAGCCAGTGCAAGCGCTGCGAGGTCTCCTGCCCTTACGGGGTCAGCCCCGCCGACATCATCCTGAAGGAGCAGCTCCGCTACAGCGAGACCCATTTCCGTCCCCTTACGGCACTTCTCTTTGCCCGCACCCATGCCCTCGGTGCCGTGGCATCCCTCGTGACCCCCCTGGTGAACCGGGCGGCCTCGCTGAGGCTGGTAAAATATATCCTGCGGCTCTTCGGAATGTCCACCTATATGCCGCTGCCGGAGTACCGGTTCCATACCCTGGATCGAAGCAGACGGCGCAAGGGAAAACGGAAAAGTCCGCGAAAAGTGGTCTTCTTCTACGGGTGCTACCTGAATTACAATCGTCCCGACATCGGCCGGGGCATCCGGGACCTGCTCGTTTCTTTCGGCCTCCGGGTGGTCATGCCGAAGCAGGTCTGCTGCGGGCTCCCCGCCCTGGGGAACAGCGATTTCGACAAGGCGCGACGCTATGCCCTGAAAAACGCCGCTGTCCTGGCGGACTATATCGACGAAGGGTACGACGTGATCTACGCGTGCACGTCCTGCGGGCTTACCCTCACCCACGATTATCCCGGCATACTGAACGTGCCGGAAGGAAAAAAGATCGCCGAAAACACCTACAACCTTCACGAATACATACTGAAGCTGATGGATGAAGAGTACCTGAAACTCGATTTCAAGCCGGTGCGCCGGAGAGTGGCCTATCACATTCCCTGCCACCTGCGGGCCCTCGGTATCGGGTATCCCGCCGCGCTGCTCTTCGAAAAGATCCCCGGTCTTGAACAGACCATCCTCGAAGACACCTGCTGCGGCCTGGCGGGCAGTTACGGATTCAAGAAAAAGAACAGTGCCACTGCCATGGAGCTGGGAAAAATCGCCGCTGCGGCCCTGCAGGCAACAGCGCCCAATGCCATCGTGGCCGACTGCGGCGCCTGCCGCATGCAGCTCCAGCACTTCACCCGTCTTCCCGCCCTCGACCCGTCGGAGATCCTCATCGAATCACTCCGGCCGAAAGGGGAGAAGCCATAGCGCGGGTGCCTGTTTCGATCCGTTACGTGGATTGACGGAAACCCCGATGGTGAGACATTGAACACAGTGTAATCTGATTGCTTCCCGGAAGCTCACAGGTACTGATTTTGTTATGCAGTAGATTCCTGATGAAATAAGTTATATTGAATGCCTCCGGGTAAAACAATTTCCTGCCTCCAGCATTGGTGCAGGAAGGTTTTATGGACCAGTGAAAATCCCCTGATCCCTGAGAAGGGATGAGACAAGGCGGTCCTGAACATCGCGGCACGGCTGAGAAGATCAATCGAGATTTCATAACAAGATGCGCTGAAAAGGAGCGAGACATGAAATCGATCTACTTTGATGTCAGTATTCCCAGAATTCTCGCCACGAAGGCACTGGCGGGCCTCTTCCCTTTTCTTTACTACAGCCGGGTATCGCCGGTGCGCTATGGCGATATCCCCGAGCGTGATCTTCCGGGCTCCCGGTGGGTGCGCGTAAAATCGATCATGACGGGCATCTGCGGTGCCGACATCTCCATGTTTTTTGTGAAGGCGAGCCCGAAGATTTCCATAGCGGCTTTACCCGGTGTTCCCAGGGCGTTCATGGGGCATGAGGTGATCGGGAGAATCGTCGAGATCGGCAGCGACGTGAAGGGAATGAGTATTGGGGACCGTGTAACCCTTCAGCGCTATCTGCCCTGCTGTTCCATGAAGGAAATCGATCCTCCCTGTGCGCAATGCCGGGAGGGAAACTATACGCTCTGTGAAAACTTTTCCGTCGGTGCGTTGCCTGAAAACCTGGGGGCCGGATTCGGGGAACGATTCATCGCCCACGAGTCGCAGTTGTTGAAAGTGCCCGATGGAATCCCTGACGAAATTGCCGTGCTCATCGAACCCACGGCGGTTTCCCTGCACGCCGTCCTGAAACGACCTCCCCGACGGGGCGAGAAAGTGCTGGTCATCGGCGCCGGTACGATAGGATTGAATGTCGTCCAGTTTGCCAAGGCCCTGGCACCGGAATGCACGGTGTACATCCTGGAAAAGATCAAATTCAAGAAGGACCTCGCGTGCGCACGGGGCGCCGATCTTTCCATTGAAGGTGATCCCTATGATACGATTGCCCGGGAAACAGGCGGCAAGCTCTATCGTGGGCCCCTTGGCAACAGCACCATGCTGGGCGGGTTCGATCTTATCTACGACTGTGTGGGCTATTCAAGAACTATCCACGACTCGCTGCGATGGCTGGCGGCGAAAGGTGAATACGTGATGGTCGGCAATCAGTTGGAGCCCGTTCATTTTGACCAGACGCCGATATGGCAGCAGGAAATTACCATGATGGGCATCAATGCCCATGGCCATGAACGGTTTCAGGGTCGGGACGTCAGCAGTTTTGAACTGGCCATTGACATGATTGAAAAAGGAACAATCAACCTGGAGGGATTTGTGACCCACCGGTTTCCCCTTGCGGCCTACCGGGAGGCCTTCAGGCTTGTCAGGGAAAAATCGGCAGACGTGATCAAAGCAGTTTTTGAAGTCGCATAGCCCCGATCATAGAGAATTAGCTGTCTATAAAGGAGCGCAGGGTTTCCCTGCTGGTAAAACGAGGCGTGAAGCTCAGGTCGCGCTTTATTTTGTTAATGTCCATGGAAAGGGGGTAGCGAATATAGTCGATTTGAGCTTTCCCGAAGGGTACGAGCCTGAGGCGAAAGAGAATCTCCACGAGATTGTAGATCAGCCAGGGGTGGAGGGTCACGAAGGGCTTCTTCAGAAACTTCGCGAGTTCGGAATAGCGCAGTCCCTCGTCGGCCGCAAGATTGAAGGCGCCCGATACATCGCATACAGCCGCCTGGTAGAATGCCTCGGCAGCGTCGTCTTCGTGCACGAACTGCATGATGGGGTCATAGCCCCTGATGCCGATGATGACGGGATCTTTCATTGATTTTGCGGTGGTGCTCCTGCAGGTGGGGCCCATGACGATGCATGGCCGCAGCACAACGACCCGGCATGCGGGAGTGGCGGCGTCAAAGTCCGCCACCAGCTTTTCTATCGCCGCCTTGTTTTCCGAATAGGGAAACCCGGGGGTCGATCGGATCGGGGCGTTTTCCGGCAGGTAGTCCTGC
>Ga0272442_10006709_pt1 | contig 15081 bp, 22 predicted proteins | sample SSMForm2O_FD_200262 | JGI IMG/M metagenome (GOLD analysis project Ga0272442, IMG submission 200262) | Marine sediment archaeal communities from Little Sippewissett salt marsh, Falmouth, MA, United States - SSM-Form-2O | ecosystem: Environmental > Aquatic > Marine > Wetlands > Sediment ...
GAAGTGAAAGGAATAGAAGGGAAATGAGAGTTGGTATTGGTTATGATAGCCACCCTTTAATCCCAGGGCGTAAGCTGGTTTTGGGAGGTGTTGATATTCCCTACGATAAGGGCTTATCAGGGTGGAGCGATGCTGATGTAGCTATTCATGCTCTGATAGATGCTTTATGTGGTGCTGCTGCCCTTGGTGACATCGGTACTCAATTTCCTTCGGGGAAACAGCAATATAAAGGTATATCCAGTTTAGTTTTGCTGAGTGAAATTCATACACTACTTGAAGAAAAGGGCTTTAAAGTGGTTAATGTCGATACTACTATTGTTGTGCAACGCCCCCATCTCGCGCCTTTTATTCCTGAGATGAGAAAACGAATCAGCCAGGCTTTGGGCATTGAATTAACGCAAGTAACAGTGAAGGCTACTACTACCGATGGCTTAGGTTTTATTGGTAGAGAAGAGGGAATAGCTGCTCAGTCTGTAGCGTTAATTCGAAGGGAAAATTCAAGAGGCTAACTTACTATCACATCGTAGTCTGGCTCACCTTCTTTCCAGTAGACTACAAATTTGATTGCTCTCCCCTGTGTCAAATACTCTTCACTTTCTCGGCGTAGCTTTTTAAAATCCATTGATTCTAAAAAAACCTTAAGAAGCTTGATATTATTTTCCACTTCCTTGTCTTCTTGTACGCTTTTCATATATTTGTTCACCAGTCTCCAGAATTCCTCTCTGGCTACAGTTTCTATGCAATGGGAGAGGCTGGGTAGAAGTTCTATACAACCCATACCCTAATTTGTATCACTAACAGGCAATGTTTTCAAAATTTGACAACATTAATGGAGGGTGTTAGGATAGTTATTGACATATGTTCATAATACCTAACGTAAGTGAGGTGGTTTCCATTGGCTAGGCCGGTGAAGCTACGCTGTGTTACTCAATTGCCGAGCACGGGTTTCTTTAAGCCGGTGGGACTTCAAACAGGTGATTTACAGAAAGTCTGTCTTTCAGTGGAAGAAGTCGAATCTATTCGGCTTAAAGATTTTGAAGGCTTGGAGCAAGAGGGTTGTGCTCAAAGGATGTGTATCTCCAGACCAACTTTCCACCGGGTATTGGGGTCGGCTAGAAAGAAACTAGCTGATGCCTTGATTAATGGTAAAGCGATTCAAGTGAAGGGTGGGAATTTCGGATTACCTCAAAGTCGTTTTAGATGTAACAATGATGGACATGAATGGAATGTGCCTTTTGAAACTCTAGCGAATGGATTTCCGTTATCCTGCCCCACGTGTTCCAGCGTGGATATTCAATCCATGTCTTCAGTTGCTTTTGGTAAGCGGCGTGGTAGGCGATTCCGTGGAGGAAGAGTTTAACGGTAAGGTGTGAGAAGGATGAATGTAAGAAAAGGAGGTGAGTGAAAATGCCATTTGGAGATGGAACAGGACCAGCAGGGCTGGGCCCAATGACGGGCAGAGCAGCGGGTTTTTGTAATGGGTTTGGTAGACCTGGATTTGCCAATCCTGTTCGTGGAAAGCGATTAGGATTTGGTAATAGGATGTCTTACGGGCGTTTCTATGCTGGGCGTTATAGCTGTTTCTATCCTTGGCGGGCTCGAGGTGGATGGTGGAAAAAGTGGAGACCATATTGATGCCTTTGCTGAGGAAGAATTTTAAGGAGGTGATAGAATGTGGCCTTGGTTTGGATGGAATCCTCGGAGAGGGCCTATATCCGTACGTAGAATGCCTTATGATTACCCTTGGGGGGCCATATCTAAAGAAGAAGAGGTGAGGATGCTTGAAGAACAGGAGAGGTGGCTGACGAATGAATTGAATGATGTGAAGGAGAGAGTTGGAGAACTACGAAAATAAAATTAAGGAGGTGAATTATGCCAGGATTTGATGGAACAGGACCAGGTGGAATGGGCGCGATGACGGGGGGTGGAAGGGGTTTTTGTAACCCTGGAGGCTCAGGTAGGTGGTACGGTTTAGGCAGAAGAGGAGGAGGTTTTGGGTTTAGGGGAGGCTCTCCTCCGTGGCCTTTCGTTGGTATAGGTAGGGGGGGGTTACCTAGAGGTGCATATCCGGGAGTTGTTGGGATGCCAACGTCGCCAGGCTACCCTTCCTATAATAGCCCTTCGACGATGCCCTATGGGGGCAATCCTTACGCTCCACAAATGACTCGGGATCAGGAGCTGGATTTTTTGAAGACCCAGACAGAAGCAATGAAGGAGCAATTAGAGCAAATTGGTGCTAGAATGAAGGAACTGGAAACAGAAGAGTAAGAAGGAGGTATATCATGAAAATCGCAGTGTCGGCAATAGCCCCTACTTTAGATGCTGAGGTAGACCCGCGGTTTGGAAGGTGTCAATACTTTGTTGTTGTCGACCCGCAAACTATGGAATTTGAAGCCTTACAGAATTCTAGTGCCATGGCTTCAGGTGGAGCTGGTATCAGCACAGCTCAGATGGTCGCCAATAAAGGGGTACAGGTGATACTTACTGGTAATTGTGGACCCAACGCTTATCGGACATTATCCGCTGCTGGCCTTCAGGTGATCACTGGTGCTACCGGCAAGATAAGGGATGTTGTGCAGGCTTATAAGGATGGTAAATTTCAGCCAATCGTTCAGGCTAATGTAGATAGCCATTATGGTATGGGTAGCGGTTCCGGTATGGGGGGAGGTCGAGGAATGGGTATGGGTAGAGGAATGGGGCGTGGAATGGGGATGGCATCTATGACAGAATCAGTACCTCAAACCACGAATGCAGAACAAGAGGTAGAGATGCTTAAAAGCCAAGTACAGGTACTGGAGCAGCAGCTAAATGAAATACAACGGAATATTGAGAAGTTAGGCAAAAAAAATGAATAGGAAGGTGAGTTATGCCCATTTATGAATATGAGTGCGCCCAGTGTGGGCAAAAATTTGAGGTTCATCAATCGATTGGGGAAGGAGGCTCTGACTTAAGTTGCCCTGAATGTCATGCCTCTAATCCTAAAAAGCTCTTTTCTTCGTTTTTCAGCCCAGGTGCCAATAATGCTGGGCTTGATGAGCCTTCGGGGACAACTTACCCCACTTGTAGCTCTGGACTTTGTGGGTTGTAACCTTAAAGAGCGGACAAAGCTAATTCTTATTGGAGGTGTTATTATGCCTAGAGGAGATGGAACAGGCCCTTATGGTGGAGGGCTGGGTACAGGTACAGGCAGAGGTAGGATGGGCGGGAATCGTCCTGGAGTAGGCCCTAGCGGGAATTGTATCTGCCCCGCTTGTGGGGCAAGGGTTCCCCACCAGGTGGCTGTTCCTTGCTATAACCTGAGTTGCCCTAAATGCGGTGCAAAGATGGCAAGAGAGTAGGGTGGTAATTTCCGTTGCTAGTGGTAAGGGTGGCACCGGGAAAACACTGGTGGCTACAAATCTAGCTCTAGCGTTACGTGACAAGCGCAGGGTGCAGTTATTGGACTGTGATGTGGAAGAGCCTGACGCTCATATCTTTCTTCATTTGGCTATTAACCAAAGTGAATCTGTAACGATTTCTGTGCCCAGAATAGATGAGATGAAGTGCACTTATTGCGGTAAGTGCGCTGAAGTTTGTGTGTATAATGCTATTGCTGTGCTAAAGGAAAAGGTGCTTGTTTTCCCTGAGTTATGCCATGGTTGTGGGGCATGTTCTTATTTGTGCCCTGAATCGGCTATCTCAGAGGTGGGAAGAGAAGTAGGAGTGGTGGAAACTGGAGAGTCAGGAAATATGGAGTTTATTCAGGGACGACTTGCCATTGGAGAACCAATGGCTCCACCTATAATCAGGGAGGTGAAGAAGCATATTGATCGTATAAGAGAGGTTGTTATAGACGTTCCTCCGGGAACGTCTTGCCCTGTGGTAGAAGCAGTTAAAAATAGTGATTTTTGCCTCTTGGTGACTGAGCCTACTCCTTTTGGGTTAAACGACCTTTCGCTGGCAGTGGAGTTGATGAAAAAATTACAAATTGTGTGCGGCGTGGTAATTAATAGGGATGGTGTGGGAGATGGGAAAACTGAGCAATACTGCCAGGATCAAGGAATACCCATCTTGCTGAAAATTCCTTTGGATAGAAATATTGCCAGACTATATTCGAAAGGAGTTCCGTTGATAGAAGGCATGCCCGAGTGGCGTAAGGCCTTTGTTGCTCTTTTTCAAAACATAGAAAAAATAGTCGCAGCTAGTCAGGTGATGAAATGATAGCTTGTTAGGGAGTTGTCGTAGGGGGTGAAGCAGGCCTTAGGGAGTAGCAAATATATAGGGGGAATTTGATTTTGGAATTCAGTCTGAGAAAATTAAACTGGGGGAATTTGCACGGTGTGCCCAATATTTGCAGGAAAGGAATGGCGAAGTCTGTCGAATTCGCACACAATGTGGGTAATGGGTTGGAGGATAAATGAAAGAGCTTGTGGTTCTTAGTGGCAAGGGAGGGACTGGGAAGACAAGTCTGACAGCTTGCTTTGCCTCTTTAGTTCCAAACAAAATATTGGTTGACTGTGATGTCGATGCTGCGGACCTCCACCTCATACTCAAACCACAAATTAAAGAGGAAAATGAATTTTGGGGTGGGCAAGTTGCCTTTATTGATAGGGGAGAATGTACAGAGTGTGGGCTTTGCCAGGAAGTATGTCGTTTTGGGGCTATAAAGGATTACTTTGTTGATAAGATTTCTTGCGAGGGCTGTGGGCTATGTTTTCAAATCTGCCCAGTTGACGCTATTGCTATGCGAGCCTCTATGGCTGGGCATTGGTTTATTTCTGAGACAGACTATGGCACTCTCATCCATGCTAAGTTAGGGATTGCTGAGGAAAACTCTGGCAGGCTAGTAACCTTGATTCGGGATAGCGCCAGGCGCGTAGCAGAAAAGGAAAAACTCGACTATATTATCAACGATGGCCCACCAGGTATTGGTTGCCCAGTTATTGCTTCTCTATCTGGAGCAAATTTGGCGCTCCTGGTAATTGAGCCAACATTATCAGGGATTCACGACTTTGAACGCATAATTGGCGTGTGCCGTCATTTTAGCGTTCCCATCATGGTTTGCATTAACAAATATGATATCAATGAGGAGAATTCCTGCCACATTGAGGACTATTGTCATAGAAATGGGGTAGAGGTGGCGGCAAAAATTCCTTTTGATAATGCAGTGACCGAGGCAATTGTTCAAGGTTTACCTGTGACAGAGTATTCCGATAACGAAGTGACTCGACAAGTGAAAGAGCTATGGCAAGTCATTTCAGTAAAACTAAATGGCTAGGAAGGAAGAGATGCCAATTTATGAATACAGGTGTTTAAGTTGTGGGAAAATATCGAGGATCTTTCTTCGGAACCCTGAAAACGGAGATTATTGAGTGTCCGATGTGTGGCAGCGAGAATAATGAATAGCTCTATACCAGGTATAACTTGTTGTGGTAGAATGGAGCGCTGCGAGGCACCACCTTGTTCTGGGGATGGTACTTGTAGGAGGAGTAACTGAAAATGAGATATGCAGTACCCGTGGTAAGTGGAAAAGTAGCTGAGCACTTTGGTCATTGTAGCCATTTTGCCTTGTTTGATGTCGACGAAACAAGAAAAGCGGTTGTAAACAGAGCGCTAGTAGCTTCGCCAGGGCATCAGCCTGGAGTCCTTCCGTCGTGGCTGGCTGGGGAAGGAGTTTCTGTTGTTATAGCTAGTGGTATGGGGTCCAGAGCACAAAATCTTTTTGCAGAGAACCATATTGAGGTTGTTATTGGCGCGCTGGGGGGTGAACCGGAGGAAGTCGTTCTGGATTACATTAGAGGTACATTGGCTACTGGTGGTTATTTGTGTGACCATTAGGCATATAAATATAGGAGGCAAATGTTATGGCAACTGAAGGCTTGGTAAGGAAAGCATTAAATGAAGTGCTTGTTCCTGGAGTGATGCGTAACGTGATACAGATGAACCTGGTGCGCAGCGTTGAGATTGAAGGGGGTGAAGTTAAAATCATTTTGGCTTCGACCGCTATCTCTGCCCAGTCTCAGGATTGGCTAAGAGATAAAGTGATCACAGTAGTTAGTGAACTCTCTGAAGTGAAAGAAGTTGTTGTTGATCTTGTAGAAGCCAAACCCAAGGAACTTAACCAAATTCAGAATATAATAGCTGTGATGAGCGGAAAAGGTGGAGTGGGCAAGTCTTTGGTAGCTGGTTTACTGGCTGTTGCTTTTGCTCGAGATGGCAAGGAGGTTGGCGTGCTTGATGCTGATATTACTGGCCCTAGTATCCCTAAAATGTTTGGGTTGAATGTCCATCCTGCCGGCAACGAAACAGGTATTTTGCCGATACTATCGAAGTCTGGAATTGAGGTTATGTCTATGAACCTTCTATTGCCCAATGAAGATGAAGCAGTTATCTGGAGGGGCCCTCTTATGTCAAAAGCTATTACGCAGTTTTGGGAGGAGGTGCTTTGGGGTAAACTTGATTATCTTGTGGTTGATTTGCCTCCTGGCACTGCGGATGCCGCGTTGACAGTATTGCAGACCTTACCGCTTTCCGGCGTAATCGAGGTTTTTACTCCTCAGGAGTTGACGGGAATGATAGTGAGGAAGGCAGTGAAAATGGCGAGGAAGTTGGACGTTCGTGTTCTGGGGGTAATAGAGAATATGAGCTATCTATTGTTACCCGAAACGGGTAAAAAACTGGAGGTTTTTGGCCGGAGCAAGGGAGACGAAATGGCTAAGGCCTCTGAAGCACCATTGTTAGGGCGATTGCCTATTGATCCTCAATTGGCTAAATTGTGTGATGAGGGAAATATTGAGAGATATAATTCGGATGCCTTGTCACAAATCTTTGCCAATGTAGGTGCTGCTCTAAACGAGATAAAGTGAAGTGCTAAGCCAGGAGTAATGACAGTGGAAGGTGACAATTCATTTGAAGAATTGGAGAAATCTGTTATGCAGGATATGCGGAAAGCCTATTCTGAGGAAGCGATCGACCATTTTCTTAACCCGAGAAATCTGGGGCAGATTGAATCACCAGATGGATTTGGCAGAGTAACTGGTCCTTGTGGGGATACCGTTGAGATATATCTCAGGGTAAATGGAGACAAGATTATAAATGCTACCTTCCTGACTGATGGTTGTGGCCCCAGTATTGTCTCTGGTAGTATGGCCACTGAGTTAATTAGAGGAAAGACTATTGTTGAGGCTCAGAACATAAGCAAGGATGATATTCTGAATGCCTTGGGAGGACTTCCTGAGGAGAGCCAGCACTGTAGCCTCTTGGCAGCAAATACAGTCAAAGAAGCAGTTAGAGATTATTTAGCTCTTAGGAATGAACCCTGGAAAAGACTTTACAAAATCTGCTAGAACTTGGAACGCATAATGAATTTATTGTCCATAGCACAGCTTTGCATTGGGGATATTGCTCTTGTTTGACTGGGACTAGTATGCCATTAGCATACTAAGCGAAAGTGACTTTTACTTCATCTCCTACTTCTAAACCAAGGAGATCGTAGGCACTTCCATTTGTTAGCGATATTTCTAGGTAACCACTACTGTTTAGGATAGCTATCAACCTCTTCCCCTCTTTGTAGTAACGTGATATGCCTTGGATGTATTGTCCTGCTGCTTCAATAACGATATTTTCCTGTAATAAATCGGTGTTTCTTATATTGGTGATCAGGTTGCCGAAATTGTCGATATGTATGATGTGGCCTGCCAGGTTATTTTGTGGATCAAAAGATGGTTTTGGAGTAGGGAAAACGTGAAGAGAGGTAATCCTTTCTCCAAATTCATAGATCGATATGCCTAGAGATAAGCCTGCAGCAACCGGTGCGAAGATATCTCTCCCATGAAATGTAGGGCAGACAGGCTGCCGCCAAAAACGTGGTTCAGTAATAGCCACAGCTTCAAATCCCTTTTTGAAAACCACCTTTCCAAGATTGTTGGAATGGTGATTCAAGTGTTTTTCATTGGGGGATAATTCGTTAATTACATAACTGAGAATACCATTATCAGGAGCAACGAAAAGAGATGAAGGTGTTTTCAGTATTATTCCACGTCGTTCACTTCCTACACCAGGGTCAACGATAGCTATGTGGATGCTTTGCTCGGGAAAGTAGCGATAGGCGATATTGAGGATAAAAGCAGCTTGTGTAATATTCTGCGGTTCAATGGAGTGCGTAATGTCAACGATGGTGACTCTCGGGTTAGTACTCAGAATGACACCCTTCATGGTAGCAACGTAAGTGTCGTTGAAACCGAAGTCAGTAGTTAACGTTATGATTGGATTCATCCCCGATTATGAAGCGGAGGCAACTATGAATATTGCCAAGGTAATGAAAATGACAGCCAAGACAATGGTGAGTTTAAACAAAGTTTTTTCTATTCCTCGTCGTGTTCGATAAGTTGACTCAGCTTGTCCAAAGATACCTCCTAGGCCTCCTCCGTGGAGCTGAAATAGGACAGTGGCAATTAAAGCTATAGCCACTAATATTTGAGCAATGGCGAAATATTTAGGCAACTTGTTTTCCTCCTAGTTCTTGTACGAGAATCTCATTTACCAAAGTAGGATTGGCTCTTCCTCTTGTGTTTTTCATTACTTGCCCTGTGATGAAGGTTAAGGCTTGCTGCTTCCCAGCCTTATAGTCTGTCACTGCTTTGGCATTGCTGGCTATTACTTTTTTGACTGCATCTCTAATTCTAGTAGCATCGCTGATTTGGCTGAGTTCTTTCTCCGCTACAATAGTGCTAGCTCTTTTGCCGCTGTAGAACATTTCTTCAAATACCATTTTGCTGGCTGGGCCGCTGATAAACCCTTTATCTACTAAGTTAAGCATCTCTACTAACTGAGTTGGGCTTATATTGGTGGTTTCTATGCTAGCGCTGGTTGCATTAAGCAGTCGACTAAAGTCACCTAGAAGCCAATTGCCGACCAATTTTGCCTTGCCCTTATCCATTAATTCAACGCAATTTTCAAAGTAACTTGCCAATGCCTTGGAGCTTGTTAAGATACCAGCATCATATGGCGATAGTCCGTATTGCGCTGTGAATCGTCTTTTTCTTGTTTCAGGTAACTCGGGTAGCTTTGCTCTGATTTTCTCTATCCAAGTTTTATTAAAAAGTAGTGGAGGCAAATCGGGTTCAGGAAAATAGCGATAATCATTAGCATATTCTTTGCTCCTCTGACTTACCGTTACGCCTTTTTCATCTAGCCAGCCTCTGGTTTCTTGCACCAGCTTGCCGCCCTCTCCGAGCACAGTCCTTTGTCTCTTGGATTCATGTTTCATGGCTTGGTAAACTGCCTTGAAGCTATTCATGTTCTTAACTTCTACCTTGGTCAACAGATCCCTGCTACCTTTGGGGCGAATGCTTAGGTTAGCATCACACCTGAAGCTGCCTTCTTCCATGTTGCATGTAGACACTTCTAAATAACGAAGGATGGAATGTAACATAATAAGATAATCGCGAGCCTCTTCGGGGGAGCTGATTTCTGGTTCGCTGACAATCTCCATCAGAGGTACCCCGGAGCGATTGACATCTACTAGGCTATAACCCTCTTTATGCCATAACTTGGCCACATCCTCTTCAAGATGTACTCTGGTAATGTTAATTCTCTTTTTGGTTCCGTTTTTGCCAATATTTAGATGGCCTTGCTTTCCTACAGGAGCATCGTACTGGGAAATCTGGTAGCCCTTCATCAAGTCGGGGTAAGAGTAGTTTTTGCGATCAAATTTAGTGGACTTATTGATAGTGCAATTCAGGGCAAGCGCAGTCATCATAGTATATTCCACTGCTTTTTTATTAATAACAGGTAGAGTTCCAGGCATACCCAGGCAGATAGGGCAAACGTGAGTATTGGGTGGAGCATTGATGTAATCGGTACCGCAAGAGCAGAACATCTTACTCTTGGTTAATAGTTGAGCATGAACTTCCAAACCTATGACAGTTTCATAATCCATAAACGTAGAAATAGTATAGCAAGCATGCTAATTGGACACAAGAAAAGGTAGACTGTTTTGCCAGAGGGGAGGCGTCCCGCTTCGTAAAGCGGCTTGAATCCTGGATGAAAACTGCAGCCAATGCTTGAAAATATCGCAATTACATTGTCTCTGTGTATTCCCGTGTGCTGCCTCGCGTCACTTTACCCTTCCTTTTTTGGCAACAGTAGTAAGTGGCACAATTCGGACTCTTCAAATCTTTGTTTAAGTAGAGTAGAATAGGTGTTCTGGAAATTTGCATGTTTTGGGAGGCAAGAATTTGGAAATTAAGGTCATAGCTGGTGATATAACTCAGATAGGGGCTGATGCTATTGTAGTAAATCTCTTTGAAGGTGAGCAACCTGGTGATGTTACTGCTGTTGTTGATAAAGCTTTGGATGGAGCCATAACTCACTTGGTTAAAAATGGTTGCATCAAGGGTAAATTTGGGGAGGTTAGCATTATTCATACCCTTGGCAAGCTACCAGTGGGGGTCGTGGCTGTAGCTGGTTTAGGCAAGGACCAGGATTTTGATTTAGAGAAGATGCGTGGTGTAGCTGGTGGGTATTGCCGCTCCTTGAGAAAATTGAACTGCCATAGGATAGCTACTGTAGTCCATGATGTTGCTATTGGTGGCATTAACCCTGAAGTTTTGGTTGAGGCAATAGTAGAAGGCGGCCTCCTCGGACTTTACAAGTTTGCTAACTATAAAAAACTTGAATATGAAGATGTTGCAGGGATAGTGATAGTGGAAAGGGATGGAGATAGAATTCCAGCGCTAGAGCGGGGGGTGCGTAAGGGGGAAATATTGGCGGAAGGTACCAGTTTAGCGCGTGATATGGTTAATGAGCCAGCCAACTATATGACACCAAGTCGAATGGCTGAAATAGCCAGAGAAATAGCTAGTGAAGGTAAGTTGGAGATTAATATTTTTGACTCGGGAGATATGGAGATAATGGGGATGGGGGCGTTGTTGGGGGTGGCAAAGGGAAGTAAACAGCCTCCAAAATTAATAACCCTTGGTTACAAGGGGGATGAGGGTTCTAAAAATGCTATTGGGTTTGTTGGCAAAGGCGTAACTTTTGATTCTGGTGGAATTTCCATTAAACCTTCGAAGGATATGGGTGAAATGAAAGGTGATATGGCTGGTGGTGCTGCAGTGGTTGCGGCGCTCGGGGCCATCGCTAAATTGAAACCGAAGATTAATGTTGTTGGTATCATTCCGGCTACTGAAAATTTACCTAGCGGTAGCGCACTAAAACCGGGAGATGTGTTGAAGGCGTTGAACGGTAAGACAATAGAGGTGATGAATACTGATGCTGAGGGGAGGCTTATTTTGGCTGATGCACTGAGTTATGCTGTCAAGCAGGGTTTGTCTCCTTTGGTCGATTTAGCTACTCTGACAGGAGCTTGTGTTGTTGCTTTGGGTACTGGATATACTGGCACTTTTAGTAACGATCAGGAGTTAGTGGGTAAGGTTCTTGAGACTGCGGACATGGCAGGGGAGAAGCTGTGGCGATTGCCTTTACCTGAGGAATACAAAGAACAGAACAAAAGCGAAATTGCCGATATTAAAAATATTGGGAATAGGTATGGTGGGGCCATTACTGCTGCCCTTTTCCTGAGTGAATTTGTTGATAAGACTCCATGGGTTCATCTTGATATAGCGGGCACTGCCTCCAGTAGTAAGGAAAGCGGTTATGTAATAAAGGGGGCTACCGGTGTAGGAGTAAGAACTCTGGTTGAATTGGCCCTGTTACTTGCCGAGGGAGGGATGCGTATATGAAAGTGAAATGGCTGGGGCATGCTTGCTTTTTAATTGTTTCGGATGAAGGGTTGAGAATAATTACTGACCCTTATGCCGTGGAGCAAAACCTCAATTATTCTCATATCAAAGAAGTCGCTGATGTCGTTGTGGTAAGTCATGACCATTCTGACCACAATAATGTTTCAGTGGTACAGGGAAAGCCGGAAGTGCTCAAAGGTAGTGGTGTAAGAACTGTTAAGAGTATTCAGTTTAGAGGGATTGCAACTTATCATGATACTGCGCAAGGTGAGCAGAGAGGAGCTAATACTGTTTTCTGTTTTAGCGTGGATGAGATGAATCTTTGCCACCTGGGTGACTTAGGGCATGTACTTAGCCCTGGGCAAGTTAAGGAAATTGGTAGTGTAGATATATTGTTTATCCCTGTGGGTGGTTTTTATACTATTGGCGCTGCTGCCGCTAATCAAGTATGTGATCAACTAAAACCGAAGGTAGTAATCCCCATGCATTTCAGAACGCCCCAATGTACTTACCCTATAGCTGGCGTTGATGATTTCCTCCGCGGTAAGGAAAATGTGAAGAAAGTAGATTTAAGCGAGGTAGAGTTCAGACTTGAAAAACTACCCAGAATCACAGGGATTGTAATTCTGGATCCGGCCTCGTAGTTAGGAGAATCAGAGCATCAGGTAATAATCTGTAATTAAGACAATGATTTTCAAAGCATCCGATTTCGTTTTTACGCCTCCAGCACGGCTTTCATGGGCAAGGCGTGTGTTAATTAAACCTTGTGCTCACTTTCCCTTGCCTTATCCTGTAACTACAAGCCCTGAGATATTGAATACTATCATTGAAGGTATAAGGAAAGTTAGCGATGCAGATATCTTCATTGCTGATGGAATGCCTGAAGGAGAGTCGATATATTCTGCGTATCAGGATTTAAAATATAACTTTAACAATGTGCTTATGCTTGATGTTAGAGATTCCATTTTTCTGGAGATGGAGAACCCTTTAACTGAATTTTTTGCTGTGCCTACTTTTTGGGCGTCTAATTTAGTCTTGAGGAGCGATTTTTTGATTAGCGTGGCTCCATTTAAAGTTTGTGGCAATAGAGGTTATTTTAGTGTGGCAAACTTACTAAGCTTATTGCCGGTGAATAAATATCGGAGAGATGGGTGGGGTAATTGGAGTGCCTTACGCGAACTTGAAATAGAGAAGGTGCTTACTGATCTCTATTTCACTATGCCTACGGATATAGGGGTTATTGAGGCTCGGCAGAAATTTTTCTACACTGATGACCCAACAGAAGGAAAGGTAGAGGAGTGCGGCAAAATTTTTGTTGGTGACCCCTATGAAGTTGATCGTGAGGCTTCGCAGTTAGCTGGTGTGCGGTGTGAATATTTGGACCTGATTGATGAAGGTAGAAAGCAATTTGAGAGTTGAGGCATTAGTGTTTTATGTGTATCTTATGTCAAAGCTGGCAAATTGCCCTAAATAAGTTGACCAATTTGTTTCTATTTTTCCAATTTGAGCCCCTGGTGGTCCTATTTTAAGTTGCTTTATTAATTTTTCCAATTCCTGTTTATTTCCCTCGGCTTGAACCTCCACGGTATTTCCATTATGTAGGTTGCGTACATAGCCTTTTAATTCCAGTTTCTTAGCTGTATCATGCACAAAATAGCGAAAAAAGACACCCTGTACACGGCCATATACTTTAACTGAAAGGTGAGCCATCTCTGCCATTTCAAAACCTCACAGTATCAAGAGCAAAAATGATAATTTCTGCAACAAGGATGGAGCTAGCCTAAATCTTTCTTTCAGTTCCCCCTTGGGGTAAAATTCCACACAAGCTTCAGCTGCCATGTGATTATTTCTCATAATCTTCAGTGTTTGTCGTTCTCTTTTTCTTGATTACCTCCACTTCTGCGGGTGATTTGAATTCGGAGCTTACGCTAGCCTTCTTAGCTCCCTTTTTGGGTTTTTTGGCCTCTCTTCGTCTGTAATCTCGTTTACCCATGGCTGCACCTCAATTTTTCCCAGGCAGAGCGCGCTGCTTCTATTTCAGCAGCTTGCTTATTTTTTCCGGTGCCTCTGCCCAGTACATTATCCTCTATAAGTACCTCTATTGTAAATTGTTTATCGTGGTCAGGTCCAATTGCTTCTATCAATCGGTATACAGGAGCTGAAGGTTTCTCATTTTGAACAAATTCTTGTAACAATGCTTTGTAATTTGGGCTTATCCCTCCATGTCTTGTTTTCTCCATGAATGGCTCAAGTTGCCTGAGGATAAACCCCTTGACTTGGCTTAATCCCTGGTCGAGATAGATAGCTCCAATTAGTGCTTCTGTGGTGTTTGCCAGGTTGCTTTGTCTTTTCCTTCCACCGCTAACCTTTTCCCCTTGTCCCAATAAGAGCCAGTCGCCGAGTTTTAGTGAAACAGCTACCTTAGCTAGCGCCTGGCGACAAACCAGGGAGGCGCGAATTGTGGTGAGCTCCCCTTCGGTTAGCTCGGGGAATTCACTATATAACTCGGCAGTCACTATGAAATCGAGAATGGAGTCACCCAAAAACTCCAGCCGTTCATTACTGGGTAGAGCGAAATCGGGGTTTTCATTGAGATAGGAGCGATGGACAAATGCTTGTTTTAACAAAGATTGGTCATTAAAGAATATTCCCAGGGCTTCCTGACGGGCATTCCAATTGGCCATCTTGTAATCTCCAGATTAAGTATAGCAACAAAAAATCAATTAGAATAGGCGGAGGTGTACAAGTTAAGGCACGGAGACTGATCCAAGCTAACCGAGCGGCTTGTTGAACATAACTTCAACCGCTCTCATCAATCTCTTGTCTAGCTTACCCCTGTGGAGTATATTGACAGGGAACTTGTTAAAATCCATAGCCCAGTGCTTACCTATGTGTCTCGGCCAGCATAAATTCTTGTTGTTGTTGTTGTTGTTCAGTTATAATTGCGTTCGTTGGGGATTAGTCTAGTGGTAGGACGACTGACTCTGGATCAGTTAGGCCAGGTTCGAGTCCTGGATCCCCAGCCAGTGGAGAGCTAGTGAAGCTGGGTGGTTGTTGGAGAACAAGGATGTTTTGTAGTTGCCTTTGCTGAAGAGGTGTTAATGATCAGAGTCATTACTGTTGGTGTGACTGGTAAGTGTTGGATGACGGAAGTTCTAACTATCTAGTGGAAAAGAATTTGCTAGCCGAACTTGCAGGGCAGGTGAATTCTGGAGATTGTTTTTGGAGCTATATTTATCTTCACTATTTCCAATAAGACTGAATTGAGAGGGTTATGCTACATATATGAATTACCGTAGTGATGTAAGGAATATAGCTATTATTGCCCATGTTGATCATGGTAAGACTACCCTGGTAG
>Ga0272442_10006710_pt1 | contig 15079 bp, 13 predicted proteins | sample SSMForm2O_FD_200262 | JGI IMG/M metagenome (GOLD analysis project Ga0272442, IMG submission 200262) | Marine sediment archaeal communities from Little Sippewissett salt marsh, Falmouth, MA, United States - SSM-Form-2O | ecosystem: Environmental > Aquatic > Marine > Wetlands > Sediment ...
GAGAAAAAAGTAAGAAGAAAAAAGTAAGAAGAAAAGTTGGAAGAAAAAACGTAAAAAAGCCCATTAGAGCCTTTTTACTGCCCTTCCCTTGCCTTCCTGTAGCCCTTCATGGCTTCGGCAAAGGCTTTGAACGGCGGGGACGGCCTGCCTGGTCTGGACCTGAATTCGGGGTGGAACTGGGAGGCGAAGAAGAAGCGCCTGTCGGGGATTTCGGCGATCTCCATCCTGTTCTTGTTCTTGCCGGAGAAGACTATGCCAAAGGACTCCAGGCGGTCAACGAATTCGGGGTTGACTTCGTACCTGTGGCGGTGGCGTTCTATTATGTAGTTGCTTCCGTAGATCTTTTCGGCGATTGAGCCTTCTTTGAGGATGGCTTCGTAGTCACCGAGGCGCATTGTACCGCCAAGGTCCGCAACGCCGGTCTGCTCGGGGAGGATGTCGATTACGGGGTAAGGGGTGTCCTCATCGAACTCGGTGGAGTTTGCGCCTTCGAGGCCTGCAACGTTTCTTGAGAACTCGATTACGGCAAGCTGCATGCCCATGCAGAGTCCCAGGAAAGGCATGTCGTTTTCACGGGCGAACTGGATTGCCATGATCTTGCCTTCGGTCCCGCGTTCGCCAAAGCCCCCGGGGATCAGGAGCCCGTCGTACTGGAGGAGGTTTTCGAGTTCTTTGGGGTCGTTTTCAAAGTCCTCGGCATCGACCATTTCGATGTCGGCTTTGCATCCACACTCGATTGCCCCGTGCTTGACGGCTTCGAAGATGCTCAGGTAGGAATCTTCAAGGTGAGTGTACTTCCCGACTATTGCGAGTTTCACCTCGTCTTTCATGTTCCTCATCCTGGCAACCATTTCCTTCCAGGCAGGGTCTTCAAAGTCGGATTCCAGTTTGAGGCGCTCCATGAGTTTGGTGGTCAGGCCCTGCTCCTCGATTACGAGGGGGACTTCGTAGATGTCGTTAGCGTCGTGGGCGCTTATGACCAGTTCCTGGGGAACGTCACAGAAAAGGGCGATCTTTTCCTTAGCAGCTTCGTGCAGGGGGGTCTTTGACCGGGTAACGATTACATCCGGGCTCAGCCCGAGGGTCCTCAGGTCCTTTACGGAGTGCTGGGAGGGTTTGGTCTTCTGCTCGCCCTGGAGGTCTTCCATGACAAGGGTCACGTGGATGAAGACGATGTTTTCTGACGGCTCTTCCCTGTGCATCTGGCGGACGGCTTCCAGGAAGGGCATGCTCTCGATGTCTCCCACGGTCCCGCCGATTTCCACCAGGCAGATGTCAGCCCCGCTCCGGGCCGCAACCTTCCGGATCCTGTTCTTGATCTCGTTTGTGATGTGGGGAATGATCTGGACGGTCTTTCCCAGGTAGTCACCTCTCCGCTCCTTTGCGATGACCGCCTGGTAGATCTTGCCCGTGGTGAAATTGTGGTCCCTGGTCAGTTCCGTATCAAGGAACCGTTCGTAGTTCCCGAGGTCCAGGTCCACCTCACCTCCGTCTTTCAGCACGAAAACTTCCCCGTGCTGGTAGGGGCTCATTGTGCCTGCGTCAATGTTGATGTAGGGGTCGATCTTGATAGCCGTAACTTTATAGCCTTTGTTTTTCAGGTTCCTGCCGATAGACGCGATGGTGATGCCTTTTCCAAGCCCGCTCATCACACCACCGGTAACTACGATATACTTCATGGGTCAGCTTCCTCAACTATTTTAGAGATTAATAGAGAATTAAAGTCAATAGGAGTATTAAAGGATAACATCAATCCGGAGGACAAGGTCAATCCGGAGAATAACACCGATTCAAAGAATGACATTGATAGTGAAATTGAAATCAGTGTTGTGAGTAACATTGCTGGCAACATTATATAATTTTTAATATCATACCTGCATAAGAACACAATACCAATAGGTTCATAATATAAAAAAATAGTCTTTAGTCCTTTTCCTGTATTCTTATATTTCAGTCTATTCTCAGCAACCGCAGCCTTTACCCAGCCATTTTAGAGTTTGCTCAACGATTTAAGACTTATTTCAACAATTTCAGATGCATACAATCCCTGGTTCCAAAATTTTAAGCGCATATCACCCATTTCAACAGTTTCAAGTGCATGCTGCCCATTATAAGCAGCCCCTGGCTTTTATTTAACTCCTCGCCACTCCTCACCATTCCTCGCCACTCCTCTTCACCCCCTCACCCACTCTGCCGGGGCTTTCAAGTGTCTCCAAAAAAGCCTTTTATTCAGAGGAGGCTCAGCCGTCTTCCATAATTTTCAGCAAAAGGTAGGTTATACAGGTTACAAAAAGGATAGAAAACACCAGGGCCTGTGGGAAACTGACACTGAAATCGATTCCCTCAGGCAGAACGAAGTAGAGGGAAAAAAGGGAAACAAGCAGCAGGAAACCTCCAAGAGCCAGGCTCAAAGACAACTTATCAGCCTCTCCGACTGGTTTTTTGGGTTTGTTCCCGGCTTTCCGGGATTGTGAACCTTCACTTCCAAGGAGCTTTTTCAGGACCGAGGCGGAAAAGCCTCCGACTCCGCTTCCGCTGCCCTTCGGGTTCGAAGCCTTCTTTTTAGGGGTGTCCCCTCCGGGCCTGTAAGGCCTGAGCTCATCGTTATCTTCCCAGACCTGGATTTCATCCTCCGGCTCTTTTGGCTTTTCTTTCTTTATCCCGAGCTGGACGGGAAACCCTTTCTTTTTCGAGCCGTAACCTGCCGTAATGAAAATCTTCCCTTCGGTAAGCACCTTTCCGTCCCTGGGGATCCTGGCAACTGCGGAAACGTATTCCTTTTGCAGGACATAGGGGTTGTCCCTCAAAAAAGTAATATTTCCTTTCAAATCCTCGCTAACCGAGAAATGGATGTGGGTAGGTGAACCCTGGTTTGTGACCAGGATTTCGAAAGTCTGCTCTTCCCCGGGAGCCAGAGGGATTTCAATGCCCTCTATCTCAAATTCTATAGAGTTAAGTTCCTGCCGGTTGATTACAACGTTCTGGACTATCTGCTGCAAGTTCAAAACCCCTCAAATCAATTTCTGAGGTCAGGGGGGAGCAGGTTAGGAATCCCCTCATCTATCGGGTAATGCTCACCGCAAGCAGGGCAGTAGAGGGTCCCGGATATGACCTCTTCTTCATTTTCTTCCACCACGTTCAAAACCAGGTCGCCTTTGCAGACCGGACAGGCCAAAATTTCCATCAGATCCTTTTTCACTCTGTTTTCACCATCAAAGCAGCTTGTGAGAATAGCAGGAAAGGGATTTCCCTTTAGATTAAAGTATCTATTTTTACGTTATTGAAATAAACTTAGTTATTTAGTTATTTTACTTTATTAATCAACTTATTTTTTAAGTGTATTAGAGTCAAACCTGTTTCTTACTGGTTTCTGTATAACTTACAAATTATTTACGATTTGGGGTTTCAGGTCATTTGAAAGTTAAAGTCAGGATACGACACGAAAAGAATTACGAGAATTTGCAAAATCAAACTTTGTTTTTAGAAAGTCAGAAAAGATGAAAAAAATGTTCACAGTGTTACACCAAGAGTTACAATTTAAAAAAACTAAGGTTATGGCAAAACTCCAAAACAGTCCAACATTGAATTTATATTAACATACAGTAACATTTCATAATGTTTAAATAGCGAAACTGCCATTGGAAATCTTAAATATTGAAAAACGTAAAGGAGTTGGTAGGGCCGGTACTGTGTGAAAATAATTGTTACTTTGAGAGTAACAATCCCGGAAAACATGGGAAATAAACGATGGAGTAATAAGATGGCATCAAAAGCAAAGGATAGGAGCGCAGACCCCGCCACCCGGGCCATGCTCCAGATAGCCGAAAAGGAAGGAATAGAAACCGCCTGGGACCGTTACGAGAAACAGCAGCCCCAGTGCAGCTTCGGACAGCTGGGAATTTGCTGCAGGAACTGCAACATGGGCCCCTGCAGGATAGACCCCTTCGGGGAAGGAGCGGAAAAGGGAGTCTGCGGAGCCACGGCAGATATCATCGTCGCAAGAAACCTCCTCAGGATGATCGCGGCAGGCGCAGCCGCCCACTCTGACCATGCCAGGGACGCCGTGCTGACCTTCAAGAAAATGACCGAAGGCGAAGCCGGAAGCTACAATATAAAGGACGAGGCAAAACTAAAAGCCCTTGCAGCCGAATATGGCATCTCCGTCGAAGAGAGGAGCAAGGAAGATATCGCAGCCGAACTTGCCGATGCCCTTGTTGCCGAGTTCGGAAAACAGGAAGGTCCAATCCAGTTTACCCGCCGGGCTCCCATAGAAAGGGTTAAGCTCTGGACGAAACTCGGGATTGACCCGAGAGGCGTTGACCGGGAAATAGTGGAATGCATGCACAGGACCCATATCGGTGTGGACAACGACCCTGTCCATATCCTCCTTCACGGGCTCAGGACCAGTCTTTCGGATGGCTGGGGCGGGTCCATGATCGCGACGGACGTCCAGGACGTGCTCTTCGGGACCCCGACTCCGATCAAATCCACCGTAAACCTCGGGGTGCTTGCCGAAGACAAGGTTAACCTCGTAATGCACGGGCACGAATCCATCCTCTCGGAAATGATTCTGGAAGCTTCCGAGGACCCCGAAATCCTGAAGCTTGCAAAGGAAAAGGGAGCAAAAGGAATTAACATTACAGGCATGTGCTGCACCGGAAATGAGAACCTCATGCGCCACGGGATCCCCACCGCAGGAAATTTCCTCCAGCAGGAACTTGCCGTCATAACCGGGGCTGTGGAAGCCATGGTCGTGGACGTGCAGTGCATCATGCCGGCACTTGGGACACTTACCAGCTGCTACCACACGAAATTCATCTCCACCTCCCCGAAAGCAGACTTCCCGGGAACCGTAAGAATGGAGTTCCACGAAGAAACCGCCTATGAGACTGCAAAGGAGATTGTAAGGACAGCGGTCGAAAACTTCCCGAACAGGAACCCTGCAAGAGTCAACATCCCGAATGAGAAGCAGGAATGCATGGTCGGTTTCAGTGCCGAAGCCGTCCTCACCGCCCTAGGAGGCACGCCGGCTCCCCTCATAGACGCGATTACCGGCGGAGCCGTAAAGGGCATAGGGGCAGTCGTGGGCTGCAACAATGTCAAGATAAAACACAACTACGGGCACGTCAACCTTGTAAAGGAACTGATCAAAAACAACGTCCTGGTAGTTACCACCGGCTGCAACGCCATTGCCTGTGCCGAAGAAGGCTTGCTCAAACCCGAAGCTGCTGACCAGGCAGGAGAAGGGTTAAAAGGCGTCTGCAAAGCCCTGGGAATCCCCCCTGTCCTGCACATGGGTTCCTGTGTGGACATTAGCCGTATCCTTGTGCTAGCCGCAGTCGTGGCAAAAGCCCTTGGCGTGGACATCAGCGACCTGCCCGCAGCAGGGTCAGCCCCCGAATGGATGAGCGAAAAAGCCGTCAGCATCGGGACATACGTGGTCTCTTCCGGAGTGTACACCGTGCTCGGGACAGTGCCCCCGGTCCTTGGAAGCGATGCGGTAACAGGACTCCTTACGAAAGGGCTCAACGGGGTAGTCGGAGCAAGCTTTGCCGTGGAAGCCGACCCCTTCAAGGCTGCTGACATGATGATCGAGCACATCGAAGATAAAAGAAAAGCCCTGGGGCTTGCACCCTGAAGAGGTGGACCTGATGAAGGAAGTCATGATCCGTCCGGAGCGCTGCATGGGCTGCAGGTCCTGCGAGATTGCCTGCGCCGTGGAACACTCCGAAAGCAAGGACCTCTTCACGGCTATAGGGGAAAGCCCGGTACCTCGCAAGCGAATTTATGTCGAGTATATCCCGGACTTTGCCGTTGCGGTCCCCATAACCTGCCGGCACTGTGAAGATGCTCCCTGCACAACCGTCTGCCCCACAAACGCCCTTACCCGGGACGAGGTCACCAGGAAAGTCACCCACAACCCGGAGCTTTGCATCGGCTGCTGGACCTGTTCCATGGTCTGCAATTACGGGGTAATCGGGAGGCAAAAAGAAGCACGTGTTGCCGTGAAATGTGACCTCTGCCCGGACAGGGAAATCCCTGCCTGTGTGGAAGCCTGTCCCACCGGCGCCCTGGTCTTCGCCGAAGTTAAGGATTTCTCGGGGATCAAACGCAGCCAGGCCGCCCTGAAACTGGCAAAGGGAGTACAGACCGGAATCGTTCCCTGAGCATACCCTATCCGGAAAACATATCCTGGAAAATGCAATCCGGAAAAAACCGGAAGAATTCGGTAACAACGGAAAAATTCTGTAATACCAGAAAAATCCGGTGAATGGAGGTGAAACCCACGCAAGAAAAAACCCCGCTCACGGGCAGCTGCCACCCAGGCAATTGCCATCCGACAATCTGCCCCTACTGCAGCCTTGGCTGTGGTTTTTATCTGGAGCTTGAAGAAGGGAAAGCCGCAGGCATCAGCTATATGCCCGAACACCCGGTAAACGAAGGAAGCCTCTGCCCGAAAGGCAACACTGTCCTGGAAGTCCTGAACCACCCCGACCGCCTTAAATACCCCATGAAAAAGACCGAAAAAGGCTGGGAAAGGATCGGATGGGAAGCAGCCCTGGACCTTGCGGCGTCAAAACTGAAAGAGTCCCTGGAAAAATCCGGGCCCGATTCCCTGGCATTTCTTGGTTCTGCCAAGTGCAGTAACGAAGAAAACTACATATTCCAGAAAATTGCCAGGCTGCTCGGGACGAATAACGTGGACAACTGCGCAAGGCTTTGCCATGCTTCAACCCTGACAGGCCTTGGAAAAACCCTGGGCACGGGAGCCATGACAAACCCGGTTTCGGACCTTGCCTGCTCCGAGTGCATTTTCGTTATAGGGTCAAATTTTGCAGAAAACCACCCTGCCGTTTCCCGCCGCGTCCTCCGGGCAAAGGAAAAAGGGGCTGTCGTGATCGTAGCCGACCCCCGCATAACCCCTACGGGCTGGCTTGCGGACCTTGCACTGCGGCTGGAACCCGGGACGGACGTTGCCCTCCTGAACGGGATGATGCGCGTAATCATCTCCGAAGGGCTCTTTGACAGGAGATTTGTCCGGGAAAGGACCAGGGGCTTTTCCGAACTGGAAGAAAGCCTGCAAAGGTATGACCCCGAAACTGTCTCCGGCATTACAGGCATCCCTTCGGCAGACATAATAAAAGCTGCAAGGGCTTATGCGCGGGCAGGGACGGCGTCAATCGTCTACTCCATGGGGATCACCCAGCACGTTTCGGGAACGGACAACGTAACAGCCTGTGCTGACCTTGCCCTTATCTGCGGGCACATAGGGAAAAAAGGAGCAGGGATCCTTCCCCTCAGGGGACAAAACAACGTCCAGGGAGCCTGCGACATGGGAGCCCTGGCCGAATTTTTCCCCGGGTACGGGAAAGTCGAAGACCCCTGCGCAGCCGGACGCATGCGGAGCCTCTGGGGAGCAAAAAAGCTTTCCGAAAGCCCGGGACTTACGGTGACGGAAATGCTTGAAGCCGCAGGGAAAGGAAAAATCAAAGCCCTCTACGTTATGGGAGAAGACCCGGTCAACTCGAACCCGGACTCCTCACAGGTGAAAAAAGCCCTGGAGAAACTGGACTTCCTGGTGGTACAGGACATTTTCATGACCGACACTGCCGAACATGCCGACCTGGTCCTCCCTGCGGCTTCATTTGCCGAAAAAGAAGGTAGTTTCACCTCCACGGAAAGGCGGGTCCAGTGGGTAGAACCTGCCCTTAAGCCTCCCGGGGAAGCCAGGGCTGACCTGGATACCCTTTTCGGACTTGCGGAAAAACTCGGGCTGGACTTCACCTGCAGGGACGCCGGAGAGGTTCTGGAAGAAATTGCCGCTGCTGTCCCGGCTTACGGGGGAATGGCAAAAGAGAGGCTGAAAAAGGACTTCGGGCTTATCTGGCCCTGTCCCGACCCCGGACACCCCGGGACCCCTGTCCTGCACACGGAAAGTTTCAGGACCTCGGACGGGCTTGCCAGGATTGTCTCCGTGGAACACAAGAGCCCTGCGGAAACCCCGGGCCCGGATTATCCTTTCCTGCTTACCACAGGGCGCACCGTGCTCCACTACAATGCAGGTTCCATGACCAGGCGGAGCAAGTCCCTGCTTAAAAAGGAAGCCGAACTCTACGTGGAAATCAACCCTGCCGATGCCAGGACGATGGATATCGCGGAAGGGAACAAACTTTTCCTGGAAACACGGCGGGGAAGCACGGAGGTCACCGCCAGGCTGACCGAAAAGGTAAACCCCGGTGTGCTCTTCCTGCCCTTCCACTTCCCCGGAACAAATGTCCTGACCGCCGATGCCCTGGACAGGGAAGCAAAAATCCCCGATTTCAAGGTCTCGGCCTGCAGGATCAGGAGGGAGTGAAAAATGCCGGAAGCCGTGTATGCTGACCTGTCCCGCTGTATTGCCTGCCACGCCTGCGAACTTGCCTGCGAGCGGGAAAACAAAAGTTCAAGGATTTCCGTACAGGTAGTAAGGGGCCTTGCTGCCGTTCCCGTTTCCTGCCGCCAGTGCGAAACCCCCCTCTGCGCTGCCGTCTGTCCCGGAGAGGCCTTGAGCTACGGGGAAAACGGGCTTGAGTACGATGCCGAAAAATGCATCGGATGCAGGCTCTGCGTCCTTGCCTGCCCCTTCGGGACTGCGGAATTAAGGGCCGGAGTTGTGGAGCGCTGTGACCTCTGCCAGGGTAAAGAAATTCCTGCCTGTGTGGCCACCTGCCCTGCAGGAGCTCTCTTCCGTGCCGAAGTCGAAAGCCTCGGAGGAAATACCAGGACCAGAAGGGCGGAAAGAATTAAAAAAGCCCTTGGAAACCTGCCTTTGCCTGCTTGCGGGAGGGAAAACAGATGAAAGAAAGTACGAGGATGCTCGTTCCCGATGCAGAAAAGTGCATCGGGTGCAGGGCCTGTACGACGGTCTGCCCCGAAAAACTGATTTCCTTTTCCGAGGAAAACAACACGCGAAGTATAAGCTTCCCTGCAAACTGCAGCAAGGACTGCGAACTCTGTGCCCTTGCCTGCCCAGAAAAAGCAATAAGCTTCATCTTCCCCGATGGAGCGGAAAAAAGCCGCACAAACCAGAAAAGCCAGGTTCCACCCGAAAGCCTTACCCTTGACTTCGAGCTTGCACCCTGCCAGAACTGCGGTACTCCCTTTGCAACCATAAAGGAACTTGAAAAAGTGAAAGAAATCATTTCTGAAAAAGTTCCCCTTCCTCCCTCAGGAAGCTTCTGGACGGGGCTCTGCCCGGGCTGTCGCCAGGCAGTATTCAGGGAAAAGCAAGCAGAAACCCTTATCCAGGCAAGAAAGTTTTAAAAATAGATAAGCCCGGCAGTATTAATTCGGAAAGTTTATTTGGCCAGTTGATTGAACCAGCATTTGGACAGTCGACTGAGCCAGCAGATTCAACAAGTTGATTATAGTCAATGACCCAAATTCTTTCACCAATCCCGGGTGAAAGCTCAATCACGGAAAGCACGGAAAACACGGAAAAGGAAATATGTGTACAATCCTTCCGTGCTTTCGGTGTCTTCCGTGCTTTCGATGTCTTCCATGCTTTCGGTGTCTTCCGTGGTTATAAATTAAGTGTAAAGATTTACTTCTGGGACTATAGAACAGTCAATCGGACCAGATGATTCAGCAAGTTGATTCTGTCCGGGCTTAACCATATTTATCCGGGTTTTTTCGAATTACTCCATTTAAGCCTCATTTTCCTGCACTCCGACTAACGATATTTTCTTCCGGAATTTATGACCTTCTTTATAAAGATCGTTCTATAATGTATATCAGACAACAATTAATATAGAGTGATTATATAATATACTCAGCATAGAATAATTTTAAGCCGGAATGCGAGTAGATAAATACACGCATACGCCGGAAAGAAAAAGCCGACTGTGCCGGGGGAGCTAATTGTAGCGTAGATCCCGGAAGCGGGAATGAAGGCGAATTTAAACGGGGAGTTTGGTATGGAAACCGGAAAGTACAACAAAGTAGTGATTGCAACCGACGGTTCGGAACTGGGCAGGAAAGCTGTCCACAATGGAATTGAAATTGCAAGACTTAGCGGGGCAAAAGTCTATGCCGTTTATGTGGTAGCTTCGGGAGGAGGTCACAAAATTCCCAGGGATGTGGGATGGGAAAAGGCTATGATGGAACACCTCAGGACCGAAGGGGATGACGCTGTAAAATTCATCGAAGAAAAAGGCAAAGCTGCCGGTGTCGAGGTGGAGTCAGTAGTCCTCGAAGGGGACCCCGGGGAAGAACTTGTCGAATTTGCGGACAAGAACAACGTCGACCTTATCGTAATGGGTACTCAGGGAAAATCCGGAATCCAGCGCTTCCTCCTTGGAAGTGTGGCTGAAAACGTGGTCAGGCACTCAAAGCAAGCCGTGCTCGTAGTGAGGGGAGAAAAAGCCTGAGAAAGCTTAAATGGAAAAACCGAAAGCAAAGTCGGAAACAAAAACGGAAGCAGAACCGAAAGCAAAGTCGGAAACAAAAACTAAAAAATAAAAAAGTAATCGGGCAGCGTCCCCTTAGTTATCGGGATAAATTGAAGTACCTGCCCAACCCTAATAACTGCCGATGATAGGACTTTTTCTTCAGGTACTGGATTTTGCCCTTCCCATACTTTTTATGATTTTTTTGGGGCTTGTAGGAACCGCTGTGCTTGTGGAACTGGGCCTCATGAAGAAGTTTTCCAGGCTTACCAGCCCGATTTTCGCCCATACGAACCTTCCCGATACCTGTTCATCGGCCTTTGTGGTGTCCATAGGGTCCACGGTTGCCGCAAACAGCATGCTCCTTCAGGAAAAGGAAAATGGCTGCCTGGATGACAAAGAAATCACCCTCTGTGCCATGATGAACAGCACCCCTGCCTATTTCCGGGAACTCTTCACCTACCAGGTGCCGATCGTGCTTCCGGCCCTGGGACTTGTAGTGGGCGGATTTTACGCCTTTGTCTTCATATTCACTGCGATATTCAAGGTCCTGGCAATAGCCGTTGCAAGCAAACTCTTTCTCAAAGGAAATTCCTGCAAGCCGCCGGAAAGCGAATCCAACGGGAGAGTCTCCCTGAAAACAGCGCTTAAGAGGGCGCTTCGAAAAGAGTATAAAGTCTTTTTGAAGATTGCCGGAATCTACCTGATCGCCACGACCGCCGTATTCTTCCTGAGGGAACAGGGAGCTTTTGAGATATTCAGCGTGCTCCCCCTTGCCGAACTCTTCAAAATCCCCCCCGAAGCCATTGTCCCTCTGACAAGTTACGTTGCAAGCCCGATCCTGGGAATTTCCCTGCTCGGCCCGATGATCCATGCCGGGGAGATCACACAGCTACAGGCAATGATTGTGCTAATGCTGGGCAGCATGTTCATGCTCCCTATCTTCGCCCTCCGCAGCCAGATCCCAAAAAAAGTGGCAATCTTCGGCCCCCGCCTGGGTTTCCGGATAGTTGCCTACTCCACGGGGATGAGCATCCTGGTAAGGTTCGTAATCCTGATGGGACTGCTCAGCATCGCCCCTTGAAAGCGAAAATCAAGAAAATTAGGGCAAAATAGAAGAAACGGAAGACAGGAATGGAAAAAAAGGAGATGAGATTAAAAACGAAAAGAGGAAACGAAAAATGAGAAAGGAGAGTGAGAAAGGAGAGTGAGAAAGGAGAGTGAGAAAGGAGAGTGAGAAAGGAGAGTGAGAAAGGAGAGTGAGAAAGGAGAGTGAGAAAGGAGAGTGAGAAAGGAATACGGGAAAAAACAAGCTCAAACTTACTTGAATACACTGGAAAAATATACTAAAAACAAAGGGGGTGAACGGGGTTTTTGAAGGAGGTTAAAATATGTTGGATTTGGTCGTTGTAAAGTGTATTGATGTTGAGCGATACCCGTTCACATTTCACAGTGAAGATAAAGCCCTATATAAACGTTCCGGAATCTGCATAAAGGAATGCCCTTTTGTGTCAAAATTTAAAAAAATTCCAGATTTTCAGAAATTCTTTTTCCATCTGAGACTGATATAAATTTAATGCAGAGAATATATTTTCATTCAGCTACGAACTTGCTTCTTCAAGAAATGTAACCGAATTCATTTTCCTGCAATTAAACCCGGACTCTAGAATTATGGATTACCGAATCAGTCATTTTTGAATCAACTATTCCCGAATCAGCAATTTTCGGAATCAAGAGCCCCGGAAAAGAAAAGTCATCCTTTCTGCTATTATTTTATGAAAAAGCCATATATATAATAATTAATATAGTATAATAAGGAGCAGGTATGCACTATGAAGAGTAAATATGCACCAGACTGCATGCACGCACCGATAAAAAGGGCGGGTATGCTCAGGGAAAAGTTTCAGGAAGCTGAAGCTGAACGCAGGGCCGAAAAGGAATAGTAATTGAGGGATAAATATGAGAGAGGGAACTTACAAAAAAATATTGGTTGCAACCGACGGTTCGCAACTCTGCAAAAAAGCGGTTGAAACAGGAATCGATGTTTCAAAGATGAGCGGAGCTAAACTCTACGCCGTATATGTGATCGTCCCCACTACCCATTCTGCCAGGGACTTTGGCTGGGAAAAGGCTGCCATGGAGCACTTCAGGGCCGAAGGTGAGAAAGCCACGGGCTTTGTGGAAGATGCCGCCAGGACTGCCGGGGTCGAGGTGGAATCCTTGCTTCTGGAAGGGCACCCCGCAGAAAAGATTGTAGAGTTTGCGGAAGAAAATGACGTTGATATGATCGTAATAGGCACTCTGGGGAAAACGGGACTCGACAGGTTCCTGCTCGGAAGCGTTGCCGAAAACGTAGTAAGGCATTCAAAGATCCCGGTACTCGTGGTAAGAGGTTAACCCCCAAATAAAAATAAACTGAAAAGGAAAAGAATTCGAAGCTGAAAATAAGGTAAAACAGAAAATGGCAAACAGAAAATGGTAAACCAAAAATGGTAAACAGAAAATGGTAAACAGAAAATGGTAAACCAAAAATGGCAAACCAAAAATGGCAAACCAAAAATGGTAAACCGAAAATGGTAAACCGAAAATGGTAAACCGAAAATAAGAAAAATATTGAATTCAAAAAAACGGCTCTGTAGAAGTCCTCTAAAAAAATGGCACACCCCGGTTGGACTGGCACCCCAGGTCCCGGATTCAACCACCCGACTCAAACCGGAAATAGTTTGAATTCACAGGATTTCCATAAAGCCCCGGAACTTAAACTGAAAAGAAAAAATGAAGGTTATTCAGGCCCCTGCTTCAGGACTTAATCAGCAACCGGACACCTCGAGCATTAATGTACCCGCCCAATCTTGACAATTAACAGCGAGAGAATCCCGGAATCGGACTTTTTTTCCGGGTAGCTGATAGGACTTTTTTTCCGGGCAGCAAACTTAGCTTCCCCGGAAATCTCTTTCCCGGAATTTTTCGTTCTAGAATTTTCTTTCCCGGGATTTTTTATTCCCTTGACTTTTGGTCATCCTGCAGCATTCAGTTGCTGCTTTTGAGTAAATTAAAAACAATGGCTGGCTTTGAATCCTTAATTAAACCCCATACAACCGGAATTAGTTGTATTGTGTCATTTTTGTCCCGGGCGCCGAAGGCGGCCGGCTTTTCCGAAATAAAAATGAGGAAGGAGAAGAAAGTAAACGAAAAGAAAAAACACATTTGAAGTGTAAAAAGGGCAAGAATTTATAGTCAAGTACCTTAATTATTTCATCAACCTAAATTGAAAGTTAAACCACAGAAAGCACGGAAAACACGGAATTAAGGAAATTAGGACAATCTTTCCGTGCTTTCCGTGTCTTCCGTGGTTTTAATGTACACATAAATGAAAACATTTACAGTAGGGACTATAGATCAAAACCACAACAGACACTTTCGGTAATATTCTTTCCAATATCTCTTTTGTTTCTTTTTAAAGGGCCGCCAGGCAAGCTGGCGGAGGCACCCTATGACATCTAATTGAAAAAAAATGGTTCAGAGTTCAAGTGAAATGTTTCCCTTAACAGGCAAGCATTCCTCTAACTTATTCAAAAAACGTTTCGACAAAAATACCTGCAGGAAATTCCGGTCAGGTTTCAAAAGAAAAAGGGAACAGGCTTTAGTCGGTTGCTTTCCAACCGATTAAAACCATACATTCAAGTCTTTGTTCAAGCCTCCAGAGAGCGATTTAAAAAGCAACTCTCTTAAAGCCCATCATATTCAGCCTTTCACACTCTTAGCCTATCACACTCATGTCCGAAACCCGGATAGATGGAGTGATCATGCCGCCCACTTTCCGGACATCAGTGCCTGCACCTGTGATGTTTTTCAGCAGGTCGAAGGCGTTGCCGGAAATCATGAGGGACTTGATCGGCTTATCGAAAGCGCCGTCCTTGATGGTAAAGGCGTTCCTGGCTTCTACGGAGAAGTCCCCGGAAATCGAGTTTGCGGTATGGGCCCCTATCACCGTGTTTACGAAAACGCCGGAATCGGTATCGGCAATGAGGTCCGTTTGCGGATAATCGATTATGAAGTTTCGCAGGCCCACGGCAGGGGGACTTGTGTAGGAACCCCGCGCAGCGTTGCCGGTGCTCTTTACTCCTTCTTTTCCGGCAGTGTAACTGTCATAGAGGTAGTTCTTGAGAACTCCCTTTTCAAGCACTGTAGTGCGCTGGGAGGGAACACCTTCGTCGTCCGAAGCCGAGGTCTCTATGCCCGCATCGAAGAGGCCGTCGTCATAGATGGAAAGTTCGGGGGCTGCAAGTTCTTCCCCTAGCTTGCCTATCAAACCGGACCTGCCCTTCTGCACGTTGTCAGCGTCAAGGGAAGGGGCAAAAGCGGCTTCCAGAATGTCTGAAAAAGCGAAGGGATGGAATACTACATTTGTTTTCTGGGCTTCGATCGCGATCCCGTTCCCGGAGCTAAGGGCAAGTTCCGAGGCGTGCTTCCCGAGAGCCTGGAAATCAATATCAAGAGATCGGGATACGTCAAAATCATATGCAGTGGAAGTTTCCCCGTTTACGGTGATTACATCCACGAAACCGGAAACTGCGGTAGATTCCTCTTCGATTTCCACGCCGTTAGTGTTCAGGATGAGCTGTCTGCTCTTTCCCCTGGTAAAAGCTCCG
>Ga0272442_10006711_pt1 | contig 15078 bp, 14 predicted proteins | sample SSMForm2O_FD_200262 | JGI IMG/M metagenome (GOLD analysis project Ga0272442, IMG submission 200262) | Marine sediment archaeal communities from Little Sippewissett salt marsh, Falmouth, MA, United States - SSM-Form-2O | ecosystem: Environmental > Aquatic > Marine > Wetlands > Sediment ...
CTAAAATTAAAAAAATTGGGTCCATTTTTGGTAGACATGGATTCTGAAGGAAATAATTATTTTAATTCAATAGATACAATAATTGAAGAAAATAGAAAAAGAGTCTATAGGCATTTAAAAATTCCAGAGGATTTCAAATATACAAAGTTATATTGATTAGTAGACGTTAAGTCTTAATCAATATATATAAAAATTGGGAGGTATTGATCATCAAGGAGTATGATATATTAATAGAAAATGCAAAAATAGTTGATGGAACCGGTTCCCCCTGGTATAAAAGTGATATCGGAATTACGGGGGATACAATAAAAAAAATTGGTAATTTGAAGAACAGTTACGGCAAATATAAAATAGATGCTATAGGAAAAGTGGTATGCCCCGGTTTTATCGATACACATACCCATTTTGATCTGGCACCATTTGGGTTTGGAGAGTTTCGTGATCCTTTACTTAAAATGCGATTATATCAGGGGGTTACGACGCAGATTGCAGGTTGTTGTGGTAATTCAATGGCGCCGATAACAGAAAAAAACAAACAGGAATGGTTTGCACAAAGAACTTCAAGGGCTATCAAGAGAAGCAATGAAGCAAAATGGCTAACCTTTAAAGGTTTATTCGAAGAATTAAAAAAACAGAATTTAGGTACCAATTATGCTTATTATGTTGGACACTCAACTTTAAGATTTAATGTTTTGGGTTTCCGTTCAAAAAAAGCTGACAATAACGACATAAAAAAAATGAAAAAATTACTTCGTCGATCCATTGAAGAAGGAGCTATTGGTTTAAGTACAGGGCTGGCTTATTCTCCTGGTATTTTTTCAGATACTGAGGAGCTTGTAAAATTATGCTCTGTTTTATCAGATTATAATGCAATTTATGCCTCTCACATAAGGAGTGATACCGATCAATTTCTGAATGCTGTAAAAGAAGTAATTGAAATTGCAGAAAAAAATGGTATTCCCGGGCAAATCCATCATGTTAAAATCCGTAAAAGAAATTCTTCAAAAGAAATGATTGAAGAGTTTTTTAGAATAGTCTATGAAGCAAGAAAAAGAGGAGTGGATATCACCATGGATCTTTACCCTTATATTGCAAGTTGGTTGGGAGTTGATGCTTTAATGCTTCCTTCCTGGGGTAGAGAAGGTGGGATTAAAAAAACAATCGAACGATTAAATGACAAAACACTCGTTTTGAAAATGAAAGAAGATACTTCTATTTTAAGGCATTGGGCAAGCGAAAAAGAACTTGAAGAGGATAGTAAAAATATTGTAATCGTGGCGGCTCAAACTTGCAAGGAATTTGTCGGTAAATCTTTATTTGAAATTAGTAAACTTATGGAGAATGATCCATTTGAGGCAGCCGTTAAAATTATTAAAATGACAAAGACTGAAGCATCAGCCGTTTATATCAGCATGAAAGAAGATGATGTCATTCAATTTTTAAAAAGTCCGCTTTCCATGATTGGTTCGGATTCTGTACCGACCAGAATGGGTTGGAGCGCTCACCCCAGAAATAATGGTACTTTCCCCCGTATTTTGGGGAAATATGTTCGTAATGATGGCGTGATAAGCCTGGAAGAAGCTGTATATAAAATGACCGGATTAAGTGCTACAAGATTTAGGTTTGATGATAGAGGATTATTAAAAGAGGGATTAAAGGCAGATATTGTTATTTTTGATGAAAATAAAATTATTGATACCGCTACTTATTTAGAGCCATTTAATAAACCAAAAGGGATTGAATATGTAATGGTTAATGGATGTATATCTATTGAAAAGGGAGAATTTACCGGAAAAGTAAATGGAAAAATATTGAAAAGAAAATAATAAAAATAAATTTTATATGCCAATTGATCGTTTCTAAATAGTGTACTCAACATAAAACATTAGAAAACTATTCAATGGAGACATAAATTTTTTTATAAATATCCCCTGTTCCTATGAAGAAAAAAAGAGGTTAGTTTGCAAAATAAAAAAATTATTCTTTGCGGTATCCAAGATAAAATATTGTATAATAATCTTTAAAATAGTTGAGATGCTAGTTTTTATTGATTAATTTAAAGAAGTAATTTAATAATATCCCTTTTTATAATTTAGTTCAAAAAAAATAAAGCACTATTTAGAAGCTAGAATTATCTGCAAATGGAATAGATACAAAATTTGTGACAAATGCCCCGAAAATTAACAAGGTACCTGATTTTTTAGAATATGTGATAACAGCAAAAAAATAAAAGTTAAATGTAGCCGCTGCAAAACTTGCCAACTATTCCTTAATATATTCCTTTAAATGGGATTCCTACAGCTGCAGGGATATTTTTGGGAGGATGACTTCCTCAATGAAGGTAAATTTTAAAAACAGAAGGAAAAGAAGTTGTTATTGGAAATGATATCATAGAGGAAGAAAATATATTTATTGATTCCGCCTGATTGAACTTCAATTAGAGTAATAAAGGGAAAATGATGAATAAAATAAAAACAGAAATCCTGGTTGCAGTAACCACAATTTTGGGATGGATTGGTGTTGGTACTATTGTTTTTCACCGATTGGAATCTTGGACATGGATTCAGTCATTTTATTTTTCTATCGTGACCCTAACGACAGTCGGTTATGGAGATTTGATTCCAACCACCGATGTAAGCAGATTAGGGGTAGCAATTTATATTTTGGTTGGTGTTGGTACGGTTATTACATCATTGGGCATCATCGGAACTGAACTGATAAGAGCCAGAGAACAACAGTTTATCAAGAGAAAAGAAAAAAGAAACAATATGAAATTTTGAAACCAACCGGCGTATTTATGAGATTTAATTTTCAATTGAAAATCCGGATTTTAGAGACTTAAAAGATTTGACAAAACAAATAAAAGAAGGGATATTAAAATTATTCAAGAAATTGAAGATATTTTATCCATGCAATTCTCTTAAAAATATTTGATTGAAACTTAAGATAGGATTATCTTTAATAACAAAAACATATTTTTTTAGAACTTCTATTATTGTCCGATATCGTAAAAGAAAGCCCAAAAAAAGATATCATGATAATACATTTATCAAAATGTTTAAAAAAATATTTTTTAATGAAATCTACCAATGAGGAAATTAAAAAAAATGGATTTACATAATTCACCGGATAAATATATTAAAAAAATAACCAGCTTGTTTAAGAGCCATGCCAACACAGAAAATGCGCCTCAGATGAAACGTTATATGAGGAATCAATTTGAATTTTTCGGTATCAAATCGCCTTTAAGAAGGGAAATATGTTCTTGCTTCTTTAAAACTGAATTTTGGCCTGATTATAAAGAGGTCGGTATTGTAACAAGGAAGTTGTGGCAATTGCCCGAACGGGAGTATCAGTATGTTGCTGTTGAACTATTAGGAAAATACAGAAAACAAATTTCGCAGGAAATCATTCATTTGCTTGTTTATATAATAACCCATAAATCCTGGTGGGATACGGTGGATGGCATTGCTAAAAACCTGGTGGGTGAATACTTTAAGCACTTTCCTGATACCAAAGGGGAGATCATTGATCAGTGGATTCAATCAGGGAATATCTGGTTACAGAGAACGACTCTGCTACACCAGCTGGGATACAAAAGAAATACCGATATTCATCTTTTATTTGAATTAATTGAACGGTTAAAAGGTATTGATGAATTTTTTATTCAAAAAGCCATTGGATGGTCTCTGAGAGAATACTCCAAAGTCAATCCGGAAGTGGTTAAAAAATATATTAAAGACCATCAACTTTCTCCCCTTAGCAAAAGAGAGGGAATGAAAGCTATTCTCAGGAGTAAGAGGTAGGGATAAAAGTTTTATTTCTCTTCCCACGAACCAAATCCAAATACTTTTTTTGTCAGTTAAGCTTTTGATTTGGGAAATCATTTGTGCGAAAATGAGTTTTCTAACTCTAAAGAAAAAAATCATATTGAAGAAATTTATTAATTCACCATAGAGGATTTTTAAATAATTTGTAGTATGCTATAAGTATAATATGAATTACCTAGTAAAACCATTTTATGTGGTTGAATATATATAATTTTATTAATCTAAAATCTACAGAAAAGCATCCAAGAAATCACCATATTGTCTATTTATTGTTATAATCCCTTAATTTGTCTAAGAGAAGAAACAACCCCACACCAGACGTCAAAGCACTTTTAAAAAAAGAATGCATTTATGATATAGAATCATATCGGATAAAAAGATCAATGCTAAACATATAAAATCCCGCAATTGAAATTGATAACCATTAGGAAGAGTATTAAAAAAGAATGATGCAGGCATGACTGTAAATTACCCATTTAAAATAACTTTAAAAACTAAACCAACTGTAACATATGATACGGAATTAAGGATACAATTACAGTATCTTATTTTTAAGAGCGATTCATGACTAATTAATATAAGGAGGAATGTAAATATGAACATGTTTTGTTATCAATGTCAGGAAACTGCGAAGGGAAGTGGCTGCACCAAACGTGGTGTTTGCGGTAAAAGTGCAGATGTTGCTAATATACAGGATTTATTGGTTTATTTAACCAAAGGAATCTCTGTGTATAGCGTGGCAGCAAGAAAGTTAGATATTGAGAATAAAAAAGTCAATCAGTTTATTATTAACTCATTGTTTATGACGATTACCAATGCTAATTTTGATCAACCTGTTTTTGTGGAAAAGGTAAAAGAAGGTTTAAATTTAAGAGAAGATATGAAAAAGCAATTTTTAGATGCAGGAGGGGTTTTCCCTGAAAATTTACCTGATTGTGCTACCTGGAAAGCGGAGACTGAAGTAGATATCGAGAAAAAATCAAATGCTTCCGAGGTCCGTGTGCTCGCTACCGAAAATGAGGATGTGCGTTCATTACGGGAGCTTTTAACTTATGGTATAAAAGGGATTGCAGCCTACAAGGAACATGCTGTTAACTTGGGTTATGAGAATGAAGCCATTGATGCTTTTATTCAAAAAGGTTTGGCCGCGGCAACAGATGACAGTCTGACTGTTGATGAGTTAGTTGCTCTGGTCATGGAATGCGGTAAGAATGGTGTGGATGCCATGGCATTATTAGATAAAGCCAACACCGAAACCTATGGAAACCCTGAAGTGACTGAAGTAAATATCGGGACCAGAAATAATCCCGGGATATTGATCAGTGGCCATGACATGAAAGACATGGAAGAATTATTGGAACAAACCAAAGGAACGGGCATCGATGTTTATACTCACGGGGAAATGTTACCCGCAAATTATTACCCGGCTTTTAAAAGATTCGAACACTTTGTGGGTAATTATGGAAATTCCTGGTGGAAACAGGACGAAGAATTTGAAAAATTCAATGGTCCGATACTGATGACTACCAATTGTATCATTCCTCCCCGTGATAGCTACAAGGATAAAGTATTTACGACTGGAGCGGCAGGGTATCCAGGCATGCGGCATATAGCGGATAGAGAAAATGGAAAGTCAAAAGATTTTAGTGAGATTATTGCGTTGGCAAAGCAGGGTTCTCCTCCTGAAGAAATTGAAAAGGGAAAAATCGTAGGTGGTTTTGCTCATCATCAGGTGCTTGCTTTGGCAGATAAGGTAGTAGCGGCAGTTAAAAGCGGAGCGATTAAAAGGTTTTTTGTTATGGCTGGTTGTGATGGTAGAATGAAAAGTCGAAATTATTATACCGAATTTGCACAAAAATTACCTCAGGATACGGTCATTTTAACTGCAGGTTGTGCAAAATACCGTTACAATAAACTTAATTTGGGTGATATAGGTGGCATTCCCAGGGTTCTTGATGCCGGGCAGTGTAACGATTCTTACTCTTTGGCAGTCATCGCTTTGAAATTAAAAGAAGTGTTTGGTTTGGATGATATCAATCAACTTCCCATCTCATACAATATTGCCTGGTACGAGCAAAAAGCAGTGATTGTCTTATTGGCTTTACTTTATCTTGGGGTAAGGAACATTCATTTAGGACCAACATTACCCGCATTTTTGTCTCCTAATGTTGCTAATGTTTTAGTGGAAAAATTTAATATTGGTGGCATTGGTACGGTTGATGATGATATAAAGATGTTTTTCAGTTAAGAAATAAGTGATCCAAACATTCTCCGGTAATTTACAAAAATTAAAAATTGCCGGAGAATGTATATATAAAACGAAGGAGAAAACGTGAAAAGGATAGCAATATTATTTAGAAAAATGCATCGATACCTTACCATTCCTTTCGTAGTTCTGACTCTTTTGGTGATGGTTTTTACAAAAGGCATGCCCGTTAATGAACCGTTATTTCGATTACAACGGATTTCCATGCTAATACTTGCTTTTACCGGTGTATATATGTTCTTTTACCCCTACTTAAGGAAATGGTTTAAAAAATAAATTTCCCATAAAGCAGTTATGAGTTCAGTTTTTATAGATAATTTTCCAATTTATGAAGGTTTTGAATGATAATATGCCTTGTATCGTAGTCAATCAAGCCTTCTTTTTTCATGAGAATTAATTCCCGTGATAGAGAAGGACGGGTAACACCAAACTGTTCTGCCATTTTATGTTTGGGCATATCCAGGGGAATGGTTAAGTTTTTGTGTTTTTCAAATTGTTCAATAAGATAAAGACATAATTTTTGGCGTATGCTTTCCCCCGATAAAAAATGTAACTTATGATCAAGTATCAATATTTTTTCAGATAATAAGTGAAGCAAATTACTGAGAAATTTTCTATTTTTAAAACATATTTCTATTATATTTGCCTTGTTGATAAACATGATTCTGCTATCAAGAGAGGCAACCACTGTGGATGGGAAAGTTTTTTTCGACGAGAATATAGCCACTTCACCAAAGACACCTCCGACCGGGATTTTATTGACGACAACTATTTTCCCCGAGGGATAACTTTTTTGGATTTCGACTTCCCCTGAAAGGACAAGACCAATTTTATTTAAAGGTTCTCCTCTAATAGCGATGATTTGACCGATGGAATATTGAACCGTTTTAGAATGTGAAGAGTCAATAAAATCAGTCATTTCCTGATTTTCGAAATCTGCAAACAGACTATTCTTTGGTAAAGCGCTTTTAAAATCAAACATCTTTCGATTACCTGCCATTTTGAATCAAATTGCTTTGGTACACATATTTTCATTATTATAGAGCATATCAGCTATAATGAGAAATAAAATGGTTTGTTATTGATGGATTTTCAGTAAAAAAATTGATAAATTCGGAACTGTTGGATAATTTTTCTATTTCCAAAGCATTACATGGCCAGTGAAGATAAATATTATTAGTGGTAAGAACGAATGATTGATTAACCGGAGAGTTTTTATTATAATGTCTTGCGGTTATCTTAAGGAGAAGAAGAGGGGATGCTGGCAACTATTGATGGAAGATTATCCCCAAGTCCTTGACATTCAATGTTATGAATAGCTCCTAAGATTTTTCTTTTTTTAGACCGGAAAAAGAATCAGCTTTATAGATGATTCCTTTAAGAAGAATGTCTGCAGACGATAAATTAGTTGCCAGAGGCACATTATGGATGTCACAAACTTTAATTAACGCTGAAATATCAGGATCATGGGGTTGTTTTGCCAGGGGATCTCGCAGAAAAATAACCAGATCAACCTCTTTGCTGGCCACCAAGCCACCAATTTGCAAGTCACCACCTTCAGGTCCAGACATCATTTCTTGCACTTCCAGTTCTGTTTTTTCATTGATTAAATGACCGGTTCCTTTTGTTGCTAAAAGATCACATTTTTTCAAAAACACTTCATTTTTATTGGCAAAGGCCAATATGTCAGCCTTTTTAGCATCATGAGCAATTAAGGAAACTCTAAATTTTTTTACTTCTGGTAATTTTTTTTGGTTTATTGGAACAACGACTGTTTTGCATGATTTATACATGATTTTCTATTAAACTCCTTTTTTATTTGATTTTTTTAAATGATCATTCATTTGGATAATTCAATTAGGTTAATTATCGTTTTACATTCAGGATTGCCGGGTACCAGGCACTGTATGAGCATTTTCCAATTTAGTTAGTGATTTACAATTCTATGCTCTTGTTTAGATCTTTTTGAGTTATAGAAATTCCCAAAAATCCAAAATTTCTGTTTTTAATATTGTAAGAACTCATTATTTTACAATGATTTGATAGTAAGTCCAACATGGTATCATCATAAGCAATAGTTTGATTTGAACTTCTTTTATAGAGCTTGCTAAATTTCATTTTGGATTCCTTTCATTGATTTTTGACGCTTAATCTAAAAATTTCTTTCAATTCCAGCTTAATGTTCTTTTAAAAAAGAATACATTTATTTTGTTACAAAAAAGTTAAGGATGTGTTAATGTTTGATGAAATATTCCGATGCTTTCATTCCGTTACGGTAAAAAATTGAAGGGTTGAAGTAAAATAATAAGGATGTTGGTTGTATAAAAGGGGGATGACGATAACTTTTTTCTTGATTGCTTTTCAATTGATTGATACAATATTTCCACATGGATTGTCGATTAAAATAAAAGCATGTTCTCTATCAAGAAACATGCTTTTAAGATTTTTATATTAAAGTTATTCTATTCGGTCTCTTCCATTAGCTCTACGATGATACCATCGGGATCTTTGAAATATACCCATTTAACACCTCTATAATATCCGCCTCGTATAGTTAAAGGTTCATATAAAAATTCAACACCATGTTGTTTTAATTTTTCAACATACGCATCAATATCATCAACTAACAAAGCCACATGATGTGCGCCAAGTGCATTCATGGGTACCGGTTTTTCGATGGGAGATTCCGGTTGATATTCCAGAAATTCAATGACATGGCCTTTGGCAATTTCAAATAGGCAAATCCTGGTCACTGCTCCTTCCACGCCCACAGCCTTACCATTGCTTTTTTCGGCGCAGGGTTTTGTGGGGGGTTCAATCATTTTCAATCCCAGAATATCACGGTAAAATTTGACGGTTTTTTCTAAATTTTTAACAGTGATACCAATATGATAGATTCTTTTGATTTCCATTTTTTCTCCTTTTTATTTTTTTATTCAATAGTCTGCCATATTATCCTATTTTACAGTTAAGATGAAAATTATCAAATATCTTTTTTAAACGGTATAAATCTTTTTTATCAGGTGGCATCATTTCGTTAAGCGTGTATGCCCTATCCAGTTCGTTATATTTATGGATTCCAAATCGATGATAAGGCAATAATTCAATAAACTTGACTTTGGGCAGGGTGGCGATCATTTTTGCTGTAGCTGTTATATTTTTTATATCATCATTAATCCCCGGTAGAACTGGAATTCTCACATTGATATTAACTTGATAGTTCTGTAATCTAAGTAGATTATCCAAGATTATTTTGTTTCCTACTCCTGTGAATTGGCGATGTTTTTCATTGTCCATATGTTTGATGTCGTAAAAAATATAATCCAGATTATCAATTACTTTTTTCAGGACATTGAATGCGTAAAAGCCACATGTTTCAATAGCCGTAGATAAGCCTTTTCTTTTGCAATTCTTGAGTATCTCAGTTGCAAAATCAAGTTGCATTAAGGCTTCTCCACCGCTCAGGGTTACGCCTCCATTTGAATTTTTAAAGAAAACAATATTTTTTTCTATTTCGTCCATTACTTCTTTTACGGTCATTTCTCGACAGTTTAACCGCAGGGCTTCTGCATGACAATTCTCTACACAAATACCGCAAGTATTGCATCGATCCCTATCAATTTGAATATATTTATTTCTAAAAGAAAGAGCGTTATTTGGGCATGTATCAATGCATGAACCACAAGCAATACATAGGTGATCATAAAAGACCAATTCCGGTTGGGTCGTCAAGCCTTCGGGATTGGCACACCATTGACATCGCATAGGACACCCTTTGAAAAAGACAAGTGTTCGAATGCCTTGGCCATCGTGAATGGCATAGTTTTCTATGTTAAAAATTTGACCCTTTACTTCGGAGATATTCATGCTTTCCCTCCAAAAACAGTTCGGGAAATCAATTGGTCCTGCAATTGCCGGTCAAGATTCGTAAATCTTGCGCTATAGCCGGCTACTTTTACAATAAGGTTGCGGTACATTTCCGGATGTTTTTGAGCTTCTCTTAATATCTTATTGGAAATGACATTGAATTGGACTTGATAACCTCCATGTTCGAAATATCCCTTGATAAGCTGTGCGAATTTCATTTTACCGTTTTCAGTTTCAAACTGTTGAGGACTGAATCGCATATTGTATAATGTGCCCATAGCTGCATTTTTATGCCCGATGGAAGCTACTGATTTCATGGCAAAGGTGGGCCCGTTTTTATCCATTCCCGTAGCAGGTGAATTGTTGTCTGATAGTGGTTTACCTGCTTTTCGGCCATCAGGCGTTGCTCCGACAACATAACCATCAGGTACATTGCATGTTGTGGTTTGGGTTGATATGCCGTAACAACCGCCTCTGGGGCTTTGGTATTGAGAGATGATTCGATTGGCAACCTCCAAAATATTATAGGCAATCTTGTCTACGGAATTTTTAGCATTGCCATATTTGAATGCTTTATTTTTAAAAAGTAATCTTTCTCGTTCATAACCTTTAAAATTGGCTCTTAGCATATTTTTCATTTCTTCCATTGAAAATCTTTTTTCATCGAAAACATATTTTTTAAGGGCAAACAAAGAATCAGTTGCAGTGGCAAGGCCATGGAGCTCTATTAATTGAATATCGTGATCCATATCACCTTTTCCTTCAAAGACATCACTGGCAAGTTCTATCCGGTTGGATATCAGGGACGAAAGATAGGGAGTGGGTGTCCATTCTCTATAAGTGTTACAAGTGGATTTCATTAGGCATGGAATAATGGACATATAGAAACGTAACTGCTCAATATATGCTGACCAGAAATCGCTCCAATAATCAAATCTCACTTTTTTTTGTAGATAGACTTTTTCACCGGTTGCAGGATTCAATCCGCCATGCAGGGTGATTTCGAGTAGTTTAGCTAAATTGATGACGCATGTGCCACCGGTAGATGGCAAGCATTTGCCGGGTATGGTCGGTTCGACGCAGCCCATGATGGCCCAATTCCTGGCTTGTTCCAACGGGATGTGATTATGGGGAAGATGTTTCAGCAAAGGAATGGCAATTTCATCGTTAAAGAAACCTGGTAGGCCACCGCCATGCCTTGCCAGTGTATTGATTGCGGCCATAAAAAATTTTTCCGTTGTATTTTTATGTATTCTTACGACAGTTGTTGGTTCATTTTCCTTTAAATCTGCAGTTGCCTCAAGCACAAGATAGGATAATTCATTGGAATTATCATTGCCGTTTATATCCTGACCACCCAGGGTTAATGTTTGATACATGGGATACCCCGTATTGAATTCAGTGGAGCCCCAGTCTCGAATTTTGTTCATTGATATTGATTTCAAAAATAAGCATTCGATTAATTCCAATGCTTTTTCCCTGGTCATAAGGTTTTTTCCCACATCTCTTTTGTAAAAAGGGTACAGTAACTGATCAAATCGACCAAAGGAAATGGATTGACCATTACTCTCTATTTGAATGATTAATTGAGCAAACCATAATGTTTGAAGTGCCTCGTGGAAGTTTTGAGGCGGATTTTCGGGCACATTCCTACAAATTTTTGAAATTTCAATCAATTCTTTTTGTTGGTGTTCATCGCTTTCTCTTTTTGCCTTTTCTTCAGCTAAATCTGCAAATCGATGTGCAAATTTTACAGAAGCATCAAGTACTATAATAACAGAGTTTAAAAAATTAATTTTATTTTCATTTATTTCATGCTCCAAGGCTTTTATTGCAATTCTCCTGATACCTTTCACCCCGATTGTTAGAAGCTTGTTGTAATCAGCAATGATATGCCCGTCGCCAGTGGTCGTATGATAGAGATTCCCTAAGACCTGATTAATGCTGCAATTGTTCAAATTGTAATGGTCTTTTATTTCTTTCGGTAACGATTGTTGGATTTTTTCCAGGCACATGGTTTGATGGTTCTTTTCTCTCCAGTACTCATTCATTTTTCTAATAATATTCTTTTTTTCTTCTGCGATGAAAAAAGGATCTAGTCTGCGATTATGAAATGAATCAAGCTCCTGTACCAGCCATTTCATTCCAAATTCTGGAAATATAGGAGCTGCTTTAGGATGAAAGGCCTGGTTGCCAACAATTAATTCACCATGATCTATATAAATGCTCATTTCTTCTAAAATGCACTTCAAAGCTTTTCCCCGTCTTATGATGATCGGTTCTCCTTCGGTTTGCATATAGGACTTTGTTATGGCCAACCCGCGTTCAATGCATATTTCGTTTTGACTGTTGATAATAATATCTTTTAATTTGCTTATTCTATCATTCATCATTTTATCTCCTTACTAAGCAATATAGGCTTGATTATACCTGTGTCCCTCCATTAACGTTTAATATATGAGCAGTAACATAATTTTGGTCAAAAGAGGCTAAAAACATAACAGCTTCGACAACATCGGAGACATGACCGGTTCTTTTTAAAAGCGAGAGATTGATTTGTTCCTGGCCTAAAGGTGTTTCTAATTCATCTTTGGTCATTTCAGTCAGCAGCATTCCCGGAGCGACAGCATTAACGTGTATATTGTATTCTGCTCCATAACGAGCGGTGCATTTGGTTAGACTGATAACACCTGCTTTGGAGACTGCGTAATTCAGGGTTGGGCCTGCAATTTGTCCGGACATGGAAGAAATATTAACAATTCTACTGGTTTTATTTTTCATCATATAATGAAAAGCTTCTTGAGTAACAATGAACATGCCTTTTAGATTAACATCCATAACTTGATCCCAGTCATCATCCGTTAATTTGAGAAAAGGTTTCATCCTGCTTATACCGGCATTATTGACCAGTATATCGATATGTCCAAATTCAGCAAATGCCTTTTGAAACATACCCTTTACCTGGAGACGATTGCTGACATCTGCTGTGCAGAAGAGTGCTTTCTGCTTTTTTTGTTCAATGCATTTTTGCGTTTTTTTTGCTGAATCAGAATATTTTAAATCATTTAATACAATATTTGCACCTCGTTTAGCGAATTCTATGGCAATTTCAGCACCGATTCCCCGTGCAGAACCAGTAATAAGAGCTACTTTTCCTCGAAAATCAGTCATCATCATTTTCCTTTCTTGTTATTTTGTCAACTTTTTAAAACATGGTTTATATTTATATAGTATATAGATTCAGGTTCCCGCCGGCAACACCAATAAAAAAATATTATGTTCTTATTTTTACACCTAAGGAGGAAATGAATGTCCATTTGCTTCTGATGCAGAGAATATAGTGGTCTACCTTTTCCAAGGAGATGCAGAAAGATCAATTCAGATGATAAATAATTCATTTTAAGGGTGGAAATTCGATGAAATTGTCGTAAAATAAGACATATAATTTAAATAATGACAGGAGGATAAATGATGAATAATATTTTAGTTATTTTTCATTCTCAAAATGGAATGGTGGAAAAGATGGCTGAAGCGGTAAAAAAAGGAATTGAAAAGACAGAGGGATATTCGGTTAAATTAAAAAAAGCACAGGATGCAACCTGGAAGGATTTAAAAGAGGCTGATGGCATTGCCATAGGCACACCCGATTATTTTGATTATATGGCCGGAACGGTGAAAGATTTTTTTGACCGGACTTTTTATCTTAGCCAGAGTAAAATTACGGGGAGTTTGGTTGCAAATATTCCCTGTGTTTTCTTTGCCTCGGGAGGAACGGGAGGAATGCCTGCCATTGAGAGTATGAAATGCATTGCAGAAGCTTTTAAGTTAAAAGTAATAGATTATGTGGCCTTCAATCCCAAATTAACAGAAGAAAAATTACAAAAGTGTGAATCATTAGGAGAGAAATTGGCACAAGCTGTATCAAAAAAAGCAGAATAGGCTTTTATGCGAACAGATTTTCTAATAAATAAAAGTATTTCACCGGTTAATGAACTTTTTACTGCAAGAGATTGTTGTTGAAAAAAATGATTATTTTCTTGGATTTTTCTATGATCCGGACAATAAATGATGAATTGAAAACAAAATTATTTGATTAATCCGGAAATAAACTTGAAGGTGATTTCAATAGAAAGGAGAACTGGTTATGCCTATTTTACAGGTAGAAATACTCAAAGGAAGAACAATCGAACAGAAACGAAAAATGGTGAGAAAGGTCACTGATGCGATTACAGAGACTTTAGACTGCCCCGAAGAAGCTGTCCGTATTATCATCAGGGAGATGGAATTTGATAATTTTGCTAAAGCGGGCATCTTAAAAGTTGATATCAAATAAGAGAGACAAAAAAATATTCAGCTGAAAATCTAAAATAATTCGTGATAATAGTTGACATATTACTATGAATTTCGTATAATAATAATACGATAATCGTAACAATAATTGGGAAAGAGAGGAAACAAAATGGTCATAAAAGATGAAGATTTAAAGATGGGAATAGAAATTGATGATCTTTTTGTCGGTTTGATTGAAATCATGTGGGAGCATGTTTCCGGAGCATACGTTTCTTCCGAAACGACTTCTTTTAACATTACCGAGCATTACCTGATTGAATTGCTTGGGAAAAGACAGGATGCCTCTATGAGCGAGTTATCCCGTGTATTTCATGTGGTTCCTACGACAATGACCAGCATCGTCGATCGGTTGGTAAAAAAGGGTTACCTCAAACGAGTTCATTCAGAAAAAGATAGAAGAGTTGTTTTGGTAAGGCTTTCAGAACAGGGAAGGGAATATTATCAACGCCACCGGGAGGAGTCTGTACGATTATTCTCAAATTTGATTACCAACTTACCGGATAAGGGAAAGAAATTTTATAAAAGCCTCAGGGGATTAAATGAAAGTTTGCTTTATTTAAGAAAAAATCATAAGGCATAATATTTACCTTGCTATTACAATAAATTCAATCATTTAAAAACAAGGTCATGTTTTCTTGATAATTCAATTCTTTAAAAAAATTAAAAATAATTTGACAAACATTATAAACTATGATATATGAATAATGCGGATATCGTAACAAAACGATTTTTTTTAAATTATTATTACTAAAAACGTATATTGCA
>Ga0272442_10006712_pt1 | contig 15077 bp, 5 predicted proteins | sample SSMForm2O_FD_200262 | JGI IMG/M metagenome (GOLD analysis project Ga0272442, IMG submission 200262) | Marine sediment archaeal communities from Little Sippewissett salt marsh, Falmouth, MA, United States - SSM-Form-2O | ecosystem: Environmental > Aquatic > Marine > Wetlands > Sediment ...
AACAACATCGTGATGCATTTTTGCAAGACCGAGAGATGGTTTTTCAACTACGATGTTTTTTGAGGTTACCTTTCCCCCATCTGCATATACATCTAATGTCCAATTCTGAGTAAAACGAACGATATCTGGTAATGTATCTTTTACACCTACACAAAATGAGTAGCTGTTGCCGGTTACTTGGGAGTTTGTTAAATTAATGTAAGTATATTCATATTCACTTACTTCAGTCCATTCTTGTGTAGTCTTGTCATATTTCCATTCATAGTAGTTTGATTCATCTTGATCTTCAGTTGATGGGATTGAGTCGCCATTATAAAATTTTAGAGTTATTGTTTGGAAAGTTTGTTGTTGATAAGTAATTTTTACAATGTGCCAAACACCTGCTACAATTACAGGGTCGCCAAATCGAGTTTGTGGTTCTTCTCCAAGCATATTTATCTCTATGGTAGCTTCATCCTGTGCTGTAGTAGAAGAAAAAAAAGGCATCATTAAAACTAGAATTAGTGCAGATATAATCAGATATTTTTTAGCATGCATCTCATCACCTTTTTTATTATAATTCTTATGTTTCAGTCATTAAATGATAATAAATCGTTGCATTATAATTTCCAGGATACTGACCCAACGGAATTGAAATGGCCCACTCAATATCACTAGTCGTCAAAATTGTATCATCATTCTCTGCAGTATGATACGATCCAACACCACCGTAATACCACTGTTCAGTATCGCTAAATTGGGCAAGTTCTAGATCTCCACCGCCAGTCCATACAGTATTATTATCTATTGTATAGGATGGGTTTGCTTTGTGAACTAAATCGCTCACATTAACTGATAAAGAATAATTACCATTCGACCTAGTTTCCATAGTGATATAACTATCATTATAAGCTATTGTATTGGGGCTTCCAGTAATAGTAGGCCATCCAACACTAATTATTTCTGTATAGCTATAAACTCCAAATTCGTCAATTGTTTCACCTGTAACAGCGTTATCATAAGACTTGTAGCCACCTTGGTCTTCTACAGTTATATTGAAATTCCAAGACCAAGTATCATTAAAACCAGGACCATCCTCCCAGTTGCCATCCCCTGCTGCATATCTAAACTGATAATTAGGGATAAACGCAAATGTCAAATTGTAACATTCGGTATATCCGGCAACGCCCTCAGAATCCGTTTCCTCGGTTTCAGTGCAATCTTCTGAAACTATTGACGCTTCATCATCGGGCCAATGCAACTCCCAATTACCAGGAGCAGAAGTATTATCATAAGTTATATTGAGATTAATATTACCACCAGCAGTTCCATTATAATTACTTGTAGTATCATCACCTAGATCAGCCCAAGCATTGATCCAAACATACTCGATATCATCCCAGCCTTGATCACTACTAATATTTACAATAAAACGATACTCATTACTATTATCAACATCAATCTGTTGATTTAACTTAGACTCCCAAGTACCACTATTATTATACTGAAAATCATACCAATTAACCCTAGGTTCTTCTTGTAATACAGTTACATTTAACGTAGTTGTATTGTCCCAACTTTCGCTTATATCTCCAGGGTCTGCCCTGCCAATCATAACAATTGGCCCAAAAAGAGCTATGTTGCTTATTAAAGAAAACATAAATAGTACCACTGTTAAAATTGAAAATAGTGCTTTTTTACCCATCATTTTCCCCACCATGCAATACATCAAAGTGCATTTTAAGTAATTAAAAAAAGAAACAGAATTAGCCCTAATATAATTTTCGTATATATTAGGAATAATACTTTGCGAAGGCGAAATGCCTATATTAATCTAAACTATTAATTCTTTAAATCTTACTACGTCTCAGTATACAAGTGATAATAGATCGTAGCATTATACTCGCCAGCATGCACGGCTAATGGAATTGAAACAGCCCAACCTATATCATTAGTCGTAACAATTGTGCCATCGTTCTCTGCAGCATGATATGAAGCAGCTCCACCATAATACCACTGTTCACTAGAACCATCAAATTGTGTTTGTGCAAGATCCCCACCCTCAGTCCATATAGTACTATTGTCTATTGTATAGGAAGGGTTTTCTTTATGTGTTAAATCAGTCACATTAACTGATAAAGAATAATTACCATTCGACCTAGTCTCCATAGTAATAAAACTATCATTATCAGCAAACGTACCAGGATTTCCAGTAATAGAAGGCCATCCAACACTAATTAAATCTGTATAACTGAAAACTCCAAACTCATCAGTAGAATTACCGACGAGAGGATTATCCCAAGAATAATACGGGCCTTCTAAATCTACCACAGTTATATTGAAATTCCAAGACCATGTATCATTAAAACCAGGTCCATCTTCCCAAGAACCATCGCCAGCAGCACTCCTAAATTGATAACTGGGGATAAACGCAAAAGTCAAATTACGACAATCAGTGGTAGCAGGATTACCAATAGGATCAGTTTCACTGGCCTCAGTGCAATCTTCTGAAACCAAAGATGCCTCACCGGCAGTAGGGAAAGTCATATTCCAAAAAGCCGTTCCACTAGTGTTATCATATGTCAAATTAAGATTAATATTACCACCAGCAGTCTCATTGTAATAACTAGCCTCACTACCAAGATCAGCCCAAGCATTAATCCAGACATACTCAATATCATCCCAGCCTTGATCACTACTAACATTAACAATAAAACGATACTCATTACTATTATCAACATCAATCTGTTGATTTAACTTAGACTCCCAAGTACCACTATTATTATACTGAAAATCATACCAATTGACCCTAGGTTGAAGGTGAAAAACAGTAAGGTTCAACGTCGTAGCATTATTATCATCTTCAGAGATATCAGCAGCATTACCAAACGAAACCAACGGCCCTACTAAAAAAGCGCTACTTAAAAAAGATACAAACAGCGTTATAACTAACATTATAGACAATATTTCTTTTTTACCCATCATATTTTACATCCCACCTCTATTGACTAGAGCACCATCGTAGAAAATAACTGTTATATTAATAAGGTTTATTTGCAGGTGTATATACAGATGTATGTGCAGGTGAATCACCAGCTGATAAAAGAGACAAATTATGCGGATGCATGTGCAGGTATGCAATTAGCTATTGATTTGTTAATTAAATTGGTAAATAAATTGCTTAAAAACTTGTATTAAAAACAATTAAAAATTAAGGAAAGCCAAAGAATAATCCCTGGCGAAGGCAAAATGCCAATATTAATTCAAACTTTAATTATTTAAATCTCTATGTCTGAGTATACAAGTGATAATAGATCGTAGCATTATAATCACCGGCATGTGCGCCTAATGGAATTGAAACAGCCCAACCTATATCATTAGTCGTAACAATTGTGCCATCGTTCTCTGCAGCATGATATGAAGCAGCTCCGCCATAATACCACTGTTCACTAGAACCATCAAATTGTGCTTGTGAAAGATCTCCACCCTCAGTCCATATAGTTGTATTTGCAATTGTATAGGAAGGGTTTGCTTTATGTGTTAAATTAGTCACATTAACTGATAAAGAGTAATTACCATTCGACCTAGTCTCCATAGTAATAAAACTATCATTATCAGCAAATGTATCAGGATTTCCACTGATAACAGGCCATCCAACACTAATTAAATCTGTATAACTGAAAACTCCAAACTCATCAGTAGTATTACCAATTATTGGATTATCCCAAGAATAATATGGACCTTCTAAATCCACCACAGTTATATTAAAATTCCAAGACCAAGTATCATTAAAGCCAGGTCCATCATCCCAAGAACCATCGCCAGCAGCATTCCTAAATTGATAACTAGGGATAAACGCAAAAGTCAAATTACGACAATAAGTATTACCGGGACTACCCTCAGGATCAGTCTCATTAGTTTCAGTGCAATCACCTGGAACCAAAGTCACCTCACCGGCAGTAGGGAAAGACATATTCCAAAATGCTGTTCCACTATCGTTTTCATAAGTTAGATTAAGATTAATATTACCACCAGCAGTCTCATTATAATAACTACCATTATCATCACCTAAATCATGCCAAGCATTGATCCAAACATACTCGATATCATCCCAGCCTTGATCACTACTAATATTTACAATAAAACGATACTCATTACTATTATCAACATCAATCTGTTGATTTAACTTAGACTCCCAAGTACCACTATTATTATACTGAAAATCATACCAATTAACCCTAGGTTGAAGTTGTAAAACAGTAACATTCAACGTTGTAGCACTATTCTCCTCATCAGTGATATCGGCGCTGTTACCAAACAAAACAAATGGCCCCATTACAAAAGCGCTACTTAAAAAAGATATAAATAACATTGCTACTAATATTATCGGCAATATTTCTTTTTTTCCTGTCATCTTTACATCCCACCTCTAATTTATCATCCTAGTTTAGAGTGCTATCCTAGTTAATATCCATTAGATTAATAAGGTTTATTTGCAGGTGGATATACAGATACATGTGCGAGAAGGTTATTAGCTAATTATAACTAGATATCTAAAATAATGAATTAATAAATAATAAAGGGCATTAAATTAAAAATCGTCTTGTATGATTTTTGTAGCAATTCGTGCGGTATATACTCCGCCAAAAGTACCAAACGGAATAAAAACATCAAATTGGACATCAACAGTTTGACTCAGATTGTTATTATTAAAAATTCCTGAATCATTAAAAATATCAATAGCGTTAATTTCTTCAATTCCTGCAAATATTTGATCTGTGTTAATATCGTCATTAGGATCAGCACTCGCAAGTATGTCTACATTATTTGCAATTGGAATAGTTGAGTCCCATGTTTCATTATATAGATTTTCTTCAAAATAAATTGTCATATCAAAATCATAGTTTGATGAATAAGTTATTGTTACAATATTAGATGAATCGCTGAAACCAGGAGAGGCAATTACATCTAACCAGTTATCCGATGGTGAAATTGAAGTATAACGATATATTCCATATTCGTCAAGTTTCCAATCAGATAGACTTGTTGAATCTCTTGCGGTTATATTAAAATTCCATGAATTTTGATCATTTGTTGAATTTTGAGAAGTATCCCATTCACCATCACCATTGGCCCATCTTATTTGATTTCCAGGAATAAAACTGAAATTTATTATTCGAGTTGTATCGCTAATTTTTTCTTCAGTGCAATTTCCAATAACTATTTGTGATTCATCATCTGGCCATAGCATACTAAATTCTGCAATTCCTGTTGTATTTTCATACTGAAGTTTCATATTTAAATTTCCACCTAAGTTATCGGATTGATTATAAATTGTGGAGTCACTACCTTTGTCAAACCATGCATCAATTGTTATATAATCTAAATTAGCCCAACCATTTGGCTCGGTTATGTTTATCTGAAAAGTGTATTCATTGTTAACTTCGAGCAAACCAGTTTCATTGTTTAATTTGGATCCTGTCAGATTTATTAGTTCATAACTATTAATCAATGGACGGGAATAGTTGTTATAATAGCAAATTGCATCAGCAATTATTGGTGAAGGTTCATCAGATATACCTGATTTCTTTCCAATACTATAAAATTCATAATATCCATTATAATTTGGGAAATCAAAATTCCATTCCCAAGGGCTATTTTCATCAGGATTTGTAGGATCGTTCCAAAGTGTCCAGTTTATACCATTTCCTAATATACCTTTATTGTAGATATCTATCATATCATTGCCAGATAATAGAGGGCTTGTATCACCCCAATAACACAAATCAGCAATTCTTCCATCGAAATTTCCACTAACTTCAGCCATGTCCCATCCGAGGGGTGATCCATCATCACCGCCGATTGCAGGACTACCTGTATGGCTTGATAGTTCAGCGCCAATATTGAATCCATCTGTATCTGATGCAACTAAATTGCCGTTCAGATACATATACATCTCTTCATCGACCATATTTACAATTATTCCAACATGGTATAATGTACCTGTAGTGATTGTTGTATACATATAATCAACAACACCAGTTCCACCACCTTCACCCATTGTGAAATAGAGCCTATCTTCTCCAGACTCCTCATGTGTATATATGTTTAACCAATTAGTACCGCCACCTTCCTCCCAAATAATTCTACCATTACCTGTTGTGTCAATTGTGTCTGCGAAAAACCATACACTAATAGATCGGTCATATGTTGTCCCATCATTAATGTCACCCTGATTCGGTACACTTGTATAATCATCAGGAACATAATCACCACATTGTGCAGCTGGGCTTTTTGGAATTATGTTATCGACCCATACAGGATCATCTCCACCGTCAGAGTTGCCATCACCATCAATTATATCTAATTCATTTCCATCAAGCATCCATCGATAATCTGGATTTAAATTGTTTATTGTATCATTATATTGACCTGTTCCTGCGTCCCAAGAACTATTGTCATCACTCCACCTATAATAAAGTGTTACATTATCAACATCAGTATAATTGGTTGCACTTATTGAGATTGGTCCCAATGAATGTTGATATGGTGAAATTGAATCAACAGATGTATTCAAAGGCTCAGTTGTAAAATGAAATATGTCTTCATATGAATATCCCAAGTCATCTGTAACAACAACTTTCCACCAATATGTCATGTTATAAATAGAGGCTCCATCGTAGTTATTCCATTCCACATTAGCAGGGGAGGTTACATCTACACTACTATTAAGCTGCCTCTGATCCCACGGTCCTGATGAATTATCGTAGAAATAAACGTCAACTAATCCGCCATCAGGATCTGAAACAGTTATATTACATATAGGTTCTAATCCTATGCCTGTTGATCCATTAATTGGACCAGGATAATTGATCTCAGGCAGATATCCAGTTGTAAATGTGTAGGTTTCATTTGACCAATCAATTCCATCACTTACATTGACATACCATGTATAAGTTGTACCATATGTTAATCCTGAAATCGAACAATTCTTACTACCATTTCCTTCAGCACTTGATGAATTATCCTGACTACCAATATTTGGACTTGTTTCAAATGTCCAATTTAAGGAATCGCCATCAGGATCTTCAATTGTTACGTTAATAGATGTTGTAGAAATTGGGATATTTGTAGATGTATCAGTTGGATTTTCCCAAGATTGCGTAGGTGGATTTTGTGTTGCAGAGGTAAAGTGATAAATTTCTTCTGTGGAAAGACCTTTACTATCTATTACATTTACTTTCCACCAATAATCAAAATCTGATTCAGTTGCATTGTTGTAGTTGTCCCATTCTACATATGCCGGTGTTGTAACATCCACACTTGAGTTTATTTGTTGAATCTCCCAAATCAGAGGATTTGAAGAATTTTCATAAAAATATACATCAACAGTACCACCATCATTATCAGCTACAGTTATACTACAAATCGGAGTAAATGGAACACTAGTGCTATCGTTTTCAGGATCTTCATCACTTATATCTGGATAAAAACTAGTAGTAAAATGATAAATTTTCTCAACTGATAAACCGTTTTGATCTGCTACATTCACCTTCCACCAATATTTTGTATCATACTCACTTGCATTATTGAAATTATCCCACTCAACATTAGCAGCACCTGTGACATCAACACTACTATTAACTTGCTGTAAAACCCAACTACCAGTAGTATTCTCATAAAAATAAACATCAACATTACCGCCATCAACATCAGAAACAGTAACATTACAAACAGGTGTTGGATCTAGATCCGTACTTTGATTTGTTGGATTTGGATAATTAATATCTGGATAATAGTTAGTTTCAAAATGATATGTTTCATTTGTCCAAAAAGTTCCATCATTTACATTCACACTCCACCAATATTTTGTACCGTAGTTGTTAAAATTCATTGGTATTTGAGAAATATTTACTTCTCCGCTTGAGGTGTCAATACTTTCATTTGTGGCAAATAAAGACCAGGAGCCACTTGAATTATCATACCAATATACAGTTAGTTCATCGTTATCATTAACTGTTACATTTAAAGTTGGATTAAGTTCTAATTCAGATGACCCACTTGTTGGTCCTTCATTAGTGATGGTCGGTGCAAGGTTATATTTACATATTGAATCAGCACTTGCTGGTGCTGATTCATCAGAAAAACCAGTTTTCTTACCTATGCTGTAGAATTCATAGTATCCTTCTCCTTCTGGGAAGTTGAAATCCCATGACCAAGGACTTGATTCATCAGGGTTAGTTCCACTCCACATTGTCCAGTCAATTCCTGTTCCACCAGTTGTTGCATTTATATAAATTGAATCAATGTAAAGATCATCTGCATTACCTGAAGCATCGCAATAAAATCTGACTCTAAAATCATCTGATAAAGTCCATCCATCACTTTCATTGAAATAATAACCATGCCTGATTATTCCATTTGTATCCCAGTCGCTGCCTGCATTCTGATCAATGTATGTTCCTGCTCCGCAATCATAATCATAAACTGTTTCCCAACTACCTGAAGAGCCATTATAATACTGGAACCACCAATCCTCCGTTCCAGGATTATTGAAATCATCTACTGCAAAACTAAAATCAACCTTTATCTGAGAATAACCTATTGTTGCAGCAGATATTGTATCTGTTAAATATAAGTTAGCTCCAGTATCATCACGAAGATAAACACTATTAGTTCCATCAACCCAACTTGCACCATTTATTGTTACATCACCATCAACGTCTTCTTCACTAAAGTTTCCATAAGTTCCATCCTCAAAATCATCAAATACAAGATTAGTCCAGCCGCCTCCGCTCCAACTTGCATTATCATCACTCCATCTGTAATAAAGAGTTACATTATCGGGTATTCCTCCTGATTCTGTTGCTGTTATTGTAGTTGGACTTGAGGTTTGTCTATAAGGGCTTATCGGATCAATAGCTGTATTCATTGTTTGAATAGTTGTAAAGTAGTAAGTTTCATTGCTCCATCCATTATAATCATCACTAATTTCAACCTTCCACCAATAAGTTTGATAATTATCACTAAAATTACTATTGGTCTGTGAAATACTTACCTCTCCGCTTGATGTATCTATTGAGCTGTTTATTCCAAAAGGTAGCCAAGAACCTGTGCTATTTGAATACCATGTGACATTTAAGAAATCATCTTCAGCATCATCAACAGTAACATTCAATATAGGAAGTAGATTAATACCCGTTGACATGTTTGCAGGGTTTTCCCATGTTTGAGTAGGTAATATATTACTAACTGTGGGTTCATCGTCTTCACTTGCTGAGCTCCACGCATTATCAGTTTGGTTCCAGGACCATGCTTTGTAATAATAAGTAGTACCTGGGTCTAAACTTGTGTGTGATGTTGACTCAGTGGAATCATTGTATAAGAAATTATAATCACCACGATTCCAGATAGGATCATCTGAGGTATGCCATTCAATATAGGTTGTATCTGCATTTTCATGATCTGTCCATGTAAGATCGATTTGGAATCTTCCATTTTGTGTTGCGGTAAAGCTTCCTGGAGGATCTGGAGTATTGACAATTCTTGTAGTAAAATAATAAGTATAATTTTTCCAATTTTTTTCATCAGTAATATTTACACTCCAGTAATAGGTTGTTGAATAATCAGTAAAGTTACTGTTTGTTGATGATATATTTGTACCTGTGCTAATACTTGAGGTGGTATCAAATATTTCCCAATCACCAGTACTATTACTATACCAATAAGCTGTCATTAAGTCACTATCTGCATCGTCGCAGATAACATGTAAATATGGCAATAATTCAATATTTGAACTTTCATTTACTGGTGATTCACCAGATTGAGTGGGTATTTGATTAGTGGTAAAGTGATAGGTGACATTTGTCCAAAGTGATCCATCTGATACGTTGACGCTCCACCAATATGTTTGGTTTATATCACTGAAATTATTGTTATTTTGAGTAATCGTTACTGGTCCAGTACTTGGATCAATACTAAGATTTTTTCCAAATTCAAACCAATCACCGGTACAATTACTATACCAATATGTTGTCATTAAATCATCATTTGCATCATCAACTATAACGCTTAATTCTGGTAGAGTAGCAATTCCAATAGAATCATTTAACGGATTTTCGCTACCAACTGTTGGAGAATTTGTTGGTTCTTCAGTTGTAAAAGTAAACCATTCTCTAGTCCAGTTATAGCTATCAGTAGTATTCACCCAAATTGTATATGATGTTTCATAATCAAGACCAGAAAGTGATAGCTGTTTTATACCGTCTGTATCATCATTAGCACTATTGGAATCCCCATTTTCACATTCAATGGTCCAATTGAATGTATCACCTTCTATATCACTAATTTCTATATTCCATGCTAGAATTACTGGTTGATCAATTGAGTTATTTGCAGGATCTGGTGTTCCATAGTTTGGAGCAATATTATCTTCTGTAGTATTGCTTGTGGTATTCCCTAATCCCCACACATTATCTGTTGAATTCCAAGACCATGCTTTATAAAACCATGTTGAACTTGGGTCAAGACCAGAATGAGAAACAGAACTAGTCGAATCATTGTATAAATAGATATGATCACCACGATCCCAAAGAGGATCATCAGAGGTATGACATTCAACATATGTTGAATCTGCATATGAATGATCATTCCATGTAATATCTATTTGAAAACGTCCATTTGGAGTCGAGGAAAACAGAGATGGGGGCTCAGGTGTAAAATTTTCTCTTGTAGTTAAATGATATGTATTATTTGTCCAACCGAGTGTATCAGTAAGATTTACACTCCACCAATAAGTTTTGTTTCGTTCTGTAAAATTACTATTTGGTTGTATAATGTTTACCGATCCACTTGATGTATCAATACTAACATTGTATCCAAATTGAATCCATTCTCCACTACTGTTACTATACCAATAAGCATTCAGAAGATTTTTATCAATATCATCAACTGTTACGTTCAATTGTGGAGATAATCCAATATCACTTGAATCATTTACTGGCCCTTCATATGATTGGATGGGTGCTGTATTAAGACTTGGGTCATAGTGACATATTGCATCTGCACTTAGTGGTGCTGTCTCATCGGTTTCTCCTGCTTTTTTTCCTATACTGAAGAATTCGTAATAACCTGTCCCATTTGGAAAATTAAAGCTCCAGCTCCATGGGCTCTCTTCATCAGGATTTGTATCTCCTGAATAATTAAACCATAAATCAGATTCTACTTCTAAAGTGATATTATCTACAAATAATCGATCTTGACCTCCTGGTCCTACTAGCTCGATTCGAAATGAAAATTCTTCTGCAGCTAAGTCGGCTGCCACAAGTTGATAGCTTTGAGTAGCCCAGCCAGGATCAGCTGCCTCTTGGTTTGCACCATTTGTGTTAATGTCGCTCCATACATTTGTCCAACTGCTTCCACGCCATACATCAAGATTTACTCCCTCATTATTGTCAACGTAATAATCATATGTAAAATTGATATATCCGTCTAACCAACCTGATCCTGATGCATTCCAATAAGACCCATCACTATCACGGGGTTCACCATATTGATTATTATCATTATCTCTGAAGTATATACAATTAGTTTCTTCTCCTGAATTCCCATAGGAACCAACCATGATATCAGATAGATCTTCTGTATCTTCCTTGATAAACCACCACATGTCAGAAAAATCACCATCTGGATCAGGAGTATCATCTCCTTGATAGTTTCCATCTGTTCCACTAGACCATGTTTCATAAAATAGGTTCGACCAGCTAGATTCCCAGGATGCATTATCATCGCTCCATCTATAGTAAAGTGTTACATTATCTGCAGGAGCTGATTCAGTGGCAGTTATTGTTATTGGAGATACTGTCTGAATATATGGATTAATTGAATCCACACTTGTAATAGGTGGAGGATCAACAATATAATCATATTCAACATAATTTCCAATTGTTCTTAAATCAAAAGTATCATGACTACCCGATAAGTTTGTTAAATATACTTTATACCAATTTTCTCCAGTTACATTTGAAAATTTTGTTATTAAATTATTGCCATCCTTTGTATATACTTCAATATCTGAGTTTCCATTACTTCTCGCATAGATGCTGATATCATTATGGCCCTCTAAGTTTCTTTCAAATTTTATTCTTACATATTCGTCATTATCTATTGATTCTGACCATACATCATCTTTTGCTATTACTTCATCAGTTATGTCAGAAATAAATTGTCTATTTACATCTAAATGTTCAACTTGCCTAACATCAATAATAATTTCATAAATTTGTTCGGAAAGATGAGGAACTATCCACTCAATTCTATCAATGAGATTATCATTATTTGTATCAATTGATGTAAATTCTATTTCTACACGAGCATCGTTTACCAAATGGAAAAGAATTATTGACCCAATCGGTACATTTCCAACGTCAGCATAAGCTGTAATATTTGTATAATGGATATCACTTGATATACTTACACGTTTTTTTGAAGGCGCAATTTCATACTCAGATATTGTAGGACCAGGAGTAGAATATTCGATGATTACTGATTTATTTTCATTGGGTCCTAAAGTTTCATTTAGTTCGATATAAGTTGAATCATTAAAATCATAAATAAGATTATACTCAGGTGTTGCATCATCTGAACCAGTTATTGAAATATTATCAGCAGGATCTGGCAGGGTTAACTCTCGAGTTAATTTTCTAGTGCTTCCTTTTTTGTTTTCAAATTTGATTTCTTTTTTCCATTTAACTGGATTGTTAATTTCAGCATCAAACTGCATCGTTGTAACAAATGTATTATTTTCTAATTCCTCCTCAATCATGCCAATATCATTTGAATCAGGAGTTACAAAAGAAGGTTCAATAGTCTCATTTAGTGTTTCATTTTGGATAAAAAAAGCAGCATTAGTAATGTTAAAATCAATGGAAGAGTTTGTTAAATTATTTTCACAATCAATGATGACACTGGTTTGATTTTCTAATTCAGTTATATTATCATAATCCGATTCAGGCTTTAAGGGACTATTACCAGAATCTGTAACGTTTATTAAAATCATATCGCTAGAATTTAGATTTTCAGGATTAATATCAGATTCAGAGATCATAGATTCTGAAGTAGAGGATGTATCTTCTGTAGAATAAGCTGGTACAAAAACCACAGATAATAAGAGAATTGTTAAAATTAGAGCAAAAAATCTTTTATGTCCTGTAATTTTTGCTGATCTAAAAACTTTAATTCCATCCCCCTTCTTTTTTAAAAAATAAGTATTGTCTGAATTAGATTTCTCGATTTTCAATTTACTTTTTGAATAAGTTGAAACAGTTGATCTTTCCATCTCTTTTTTTAATGGTGGAGAATTGTTGAAAACAAATATGTCTGCAGGGTTTTTTGATAGTTTCTCTTCTTTATCTGGAGGCCGCCGCCTATTTAAGATAGAGTCAACCTTATTTTCAACAGTTGTTTGAGTATCAGTAATTATCTTCTTCTTTTCTGAAATGAAAAATTCAATGTCGGCAACTGCCCTTTTATATTTTGTGTCAGGAGCATAAACACCAATTAATGATAAAAGGAAAAAGTTGAAGTGAGAAACAACTTCAATTGAAAATGTTGATTCAATTTTTTCGTCGTCATCCACATGTATAATGACTTTCCAACTTCCTCTATTTGCTCCTCTATCTATTCCTATGAAAAACGAATAAGTAAAATCATTTTTTTCGCATTTAGACGAATCAATATATTCTGAATCATGGCCGCTAACGTCTTTCCATACTCCATTATCATATTCCCATCTATAGTAGTTGGAACTTGAGCGATCCCCTGCCCCTGGTATAGAGTCTCCATGATAAGCTAAAACTGTTACTTTTTCAACATCTCTATCTAATACAACATCAAATTGTCTAAAACTACCAGCAACAATATATGAATTTCCAGAAGAAGCTGCATAATCCTTCCAGCTAAGGTCTTTTTCAGTAACTGTATGTGAAACTGTAAGTCCTGAGAGCAAAAATGGAATTAGCAATATTGCTAACAATAAAATTATCTTGAGAGTAAATCTTCTACTACTGCACCCATCCAATCTCCGCATTACAGTAAATGATATTCTATGTAAACTTATATAATTTATGTAAAAGGGTTCTTAATAATGAACTTTTTATACTTGTTTGAGATGCGTATTTCGTAAAATGGGGTAAAATAAATGGTAATAAAAGTAAAAGTTGGTGATAGAGTAGAACTTTTAGAGATGATGGATACTATGACAAGACTTGAGAAAGGCTCCAAAGGAACTGTTTCTAAAATTGAAGAGGAAGAGGAGCTCATTTGGGTTAATTGGGACAATGGTGAAAAACTCGCGCTTCTTGCAGATGTTGATAAATTCAAAGTTATCAAGAAGTGATGTTTTATGAAAAGAAATCTTCTTTTGGTCAGTAATTCTACATTACATGGCAGTGGCTACTTGGATCATTGTGCTGATGAAATATTAAAGTTTTTAGGTGAAATTAAGACAATTGTTTTTGTCCCATATGCACGTCCTAGCGGTATGACTCATGATGAATATACAAAGATAGCAAAAGACCGTTTTAAGAAAATGGGCATAGCACTAACTGGAATTCATGAACATTCTGATCCGAAAGAAGCTGTTAGAAATGCAGAGGCAATGTTTATTGGCGGTGGAAATACTTTTGTCCTGCTCTCTAGTCTTTATCAGTCAGGAGTAATTGACGATATTAGAAAGAAAATATCTGAAGGAATGCCTTATATTGGGACAAGTGCTGGTTCAAATGTTGCATGTCAGAGTATCATGACAACAAACGATATGCCTATTATGTATCCTCCTAGTTTTGAAGCGCTTAACTTGGTGCCATTCAATATTAACCCGCATTATCTTGATCCTGATCCAAATAGTAAACATATGGGTGAAACCCGTGAGACCAGGATTAGTGAATTCCACTTCTATAATGATGCATATGTTGTTGGTCTTCGCGAAGGGGCAATGTTGCATGTTGCAGATGATAAAATAACACTAAAGGGAACCACTGGTGCAAGATTATTTAAGAATAATCAAGAGGCTAAAGAATTCAAATCTGGAGATTCATTGG
>Ga0272442_10006713_pt1 | contig 15076 bp, 7 predicted proteins | sample SSMForm2O_FD_200262 | JGI IMG/M metagenome (GOLD analysis project Ga0272442, IMG submission 200262) | Marine sediment archaeal communities from Little Sippewissett salt marsh, Falmouth, MA, United States - SSM-Form-2O | ecosystem: Environmental > Aquatic > Marine > Wetlands > Sediment ...
AGAACTTCCGGTGCGGTACTATCGAAGGCCGTCGCTACGGTATCTTCTTCGGCGTCCGTGTTGCCGCTGCGCACGCCGGAGGAAATCTGCGACTTATTGCCCGCCGCGTCCTTGGCGACGACTGCATAGGCGTACGTCCGGCCGATTACCACGTCGGTATCGACGTACACGGCGTCGCTCGTCAGATAGTCCACCAACAAGACGTCCGTCGGCTGCGGCAGGGCGAATCCAGGCGCCGGATCTGCGGCCAGGACAATCGTCTGGCCGGATACGGAATCAACTGAATAGCTCTGGCCCGTCGTCTGGTTAAACACGCGGGAAACGGTGTTGACCGTGCCGCGAACCACGATTCGTGAGGCGTCGCCCCAGACCAGACTGGCGCGTTCGCCGGAGATCAGGGTCGGCTGCAAATTGCCCACGACGGTGGCAATCAACCTTGAGGAAACAAGATCGTTGGAATCGGTCGCGCTGACCGGATCCTTATCGTTGGAGTTCTCGTCTCGCAGAGGCGTCGACTGGGCGTTTCGATAGATCTCATAGCTGTCCACGCCCACGTTATCGCCCACCTTGGACCAGTACAGGCTGATGCTCTCACCCGGAATCGCCCGCAAGTCGGTGATCGCCGTCGGCAGCGAAAGGTCATTGATCGCCGCTGCAACCACGTTGGACAGATTCGGATCGTCAGTGTCATCGAAGTAAACGCCATTGCTGTCCCGGTCGACCAAGACCCGGTCATAACCGCCGTTGCCCTCTACATCGACGGCTACGACGCCGTAATAAAAGACCTCGGTCTCAGCCGGCGCACTGGTATCCAAGTAGCTTAGGTTTGCCGTCCCATCGGACTTGAAGGCCGAGAGGCTGTCAATCAGGAAGACCGTCGGCTGCATGACCGAGCTGAACGGTTTGTCACTCCGATAGATATCGTAGCGTGCCAGCGTTCCATTGTCGGCCGCCGGGCCGTTGGTGTGCCAATCCAGCAACACGTCGCGGCTGCCGTTCTGGGAATAGGCGCGGAGCCACGTAATCCCTTCGGGAGCCGTGCGATCCGGAATCTGCAACAGTGCAAACTGTCCGATGCCGACAAGCGGACCGCCGAACACCGGCCCCAGCTGATTGCCCGCCACGTCGTCAAAGACGAGATCCACCAGGTAATAGTTCTCATAAGTATTTGGATTCGTCGCCGGAACGTTGGTACCGATAACGTCCCAGAAGATGTCGAAGTTGTCCGACAGTGTTCCATAGTCAAAGACTTGCTCGCCGATGTACGTCCAATCGCCGGGCGAAGTCAACGAATCCGGCACAAGCACGCCGTCAACGTAAGCCGCGCCTGCGGTGTAGGTCAGGACGGGCTCCGTCCCGGTACCATCAAAGGCCTGATAGTAGGCGCGCACCCGCCGCAGCCCGCTGGGCTGATCCGGCGCGAGCGGACGATTATCCTCGCCAACGCCTACAATGTTTGTCGAGTCCACGATCTGGTTGCTGGCGGCAAAGGCCGTCGTTTCGTTCGTGCTGTCCCCCGCCAGATACGCGAGATCCCAGACCGGAGCTTCATTATCAACGATGATGTGGATCGTGCTCGTTGCGCTGTTGACAAAAGTCCCATCCGTAGCGGTCACGACAAGATCATATACCGCGTTCGGTGAAGAGCTGGTTACAGATAAGACTTGATAAAGGGCCGACAGGGGCACATTGCCCATCGCCGTCAAAGCCGAACCAATATCCTGGAACGGACTCGACAAGTCGATCGTAACCGAGGCGACTCCTGTCAAGTTGTCCGAAACACTCGCGCTGAGGACAGCCGAGGACGACGCCACAACAGCACTGACCGCCGGCGGAATCGCGCCGGTCTGCGCGATGAGATCAAACGCCGAATCAATATCCGGCGGTGTTGCGTCGATCAGGAATTCATAGCCGCCGGCCGGATTGGGACTCTGAACGTTGCCGACCAGATCCTGAGCGCCGCTGACACTGATACTCGCCGTGCCGTCCTGACCCGCTTGCACCGAGGCAGTCGCCAGATAACTGAACACCAGCGGCCCGCCGCCAGACAGGTTGCAGGGAACCGTCGTCCCATTCGCGGTTAGATAGGAAACGCTGGCTGGAGTGCCAATCGCTTCATTAAATTCAACGTCAATGATTTGTGTTTGAGCCAATCCGATGGGATCCAGCTGGGGCGTTACCGCCACGACCATCGGGGGCGAGAAGTCCGGAGTCACCGCGACAGGCAAAGCCGAGGCGATATCGGATTCATTCGTCGCGTAGTCCGTGGCGGTCACTTGATAAGTCACCGCCAAGCCGTCGGATGCACTGGGAACCGTGGCGTCGGTATAGCCAACCGTGCCACTGGTTCCAATCGGCAGGCCGTCGCGGTAAACGGAATAGAACTCTACACCGCTGGGAACCGCCCCGTTATCGCCGCTGGGCGTCCACAGCAGGGCAATGGTTCCGCCGGCCTGAGGCGTCGCTGCCAATCCGGAAACGTCGTCCGGATCGCTCGAATCGATGAGGACCGTATCGGTCACTGCCGTAAGGTTCGAAGCCGCGTCAAACGCCAGCAACGAAACCGCCGTCCAGCCTTCGGGATCGGTCGCGATGTTGCCCACGGTATAGGCATAGTCGTAATCCAGGCCGCTCGCGCTTACTAACGTGGCCGGATTGACTCCGACCGCGACGGTCGTGGACGTCACGTTCAGGGGTTCATCCGCCGTAAAGGAAATGGCGAACGTCGTCGGGGGGGCGACTCCATAAGGATCGCCGCCCGTTCCCGTTGCGGGAACGACGGCAAAATTGGAGATCGCCGCCGGCGTCGCGTCAATTTCAAACGTGAATCGCATATCGGGATTCGGCGTCTGGACGTTTCCAGCCGCGTCCTCAGCATCCTGAACGCTGATTGTCGCCGTCCCGTCCTGACCGCTTGCAACCGGGGTTGTTGCCAGGTAGGTGAACGTCGTCTGTCCCAACAAGCCGCCGCTATGGGTACAGGGCACGCTGACCATATTGGCCGTCGTATAGCTGACCGTTGGCGTCACCGCAATCGGCTCGTCGAAAACAACCGTCAATACCTGGACCATGCTCAGTCCGATCGGATCGAACTGCGGCGTGACCGCAAGGATGGTTGGAGAGGAGAAATCCGGCACGACCACGGTAGGTGTCGCACTGGCCAAGTCTCCCTCATTGGTCGCCAAGTCCGTCGCGGTCACCTGATAGGTCACCGCCAATCCATCGGACGCGCTCGGGACTAGCGTATCCACCCAGCTGGTTATGATGGTTATGCCGATGGAGACTCCGTCCCGATAGACCCGGTAGAAATCCAGTCCGCTTGGCGGCGTGCCGAGATCCGCTCCGACCGCCCAAGCCAGATCGATCACTCCGGCGGGGCTCGGCGTCGCCAGCAGCCCGGCGATATCGGCCGGATCGCTCGAATCGACATGAAGTGCGGCGGTGATCGCGGACGGATTGCTTGCCAAGTCATAGGCTTCTGCCGTGACCGACGTAATCGCCTCCGGATCAGCCGTCGTATCGCCGATCGTGTAGGTGTACTCATAGATAAAGGGCGCGCTGGTCGGCGCCGTCACGAGGGAGGCGGCGTTGCTATTAACGCCGACCGTCACCGCGGTTTGCGCCGTATCCAGTTCTTCGTCCACTTCAAAAGTAATGGACAGAACGCTCGCCGGTGCGACGCCGTAAGGATCGCCGCCCGTGGCGATGCTCGGCGTCACGCCCAATCCGCTCAAGAAAGACGGCGCCACAATGTCCGGCGTCGGCGAGGGCGTCGGTGTGGGCGTGTCGGTCGGCGTATTCGTCGGCGTATCGGTCGGCGTATTCGTCGGCGTCGAGGTCTCCGTCGGTGTATTCGTCGGTGTCGAGGTATCCGTCGCCGTCGGTGTGTTCGTCGGCGTCAAGGTCACCGTCGGCGTTTCCGTCGGCGTATAAGTATTCAAGGGTGTGTTTGTCACCGTCGGCGTCGACGTATAAGTTTCCGTGGGCGTCGGCGTCTCGGTGGGCGTATTCGTTTCAGTCGGTGTATTCGTCACCGTTGGCGTATCCGTCGGTGTCGGCGTTGGCGTCGGATTGAAGGCGATCACGAGTTCGTTCGAGAGCGGCGACTCCATGCCTTGCTCGTCCACAACAATCACAGCGTAGGCCACGTCCTGTCCGGTGTGCGCGTGCGAAACGGAATGCGGACTACTGTCGTTCAGCAGGACCGTGATCGGCGTCAAACCCGAAACCTGACCCGCCGTGAGCGGCGTCGACTGGAAGGCTGCATAGACCTTATATTGCCAAGTCGAACCAAGCGACGACTCCAACGACGTCCACGTCACAATATTGAATCCTGAGAACTGAACGCCGCCCAGGTCATCGATCGGCGTAATGCCGCGCGTAGCCGGTCCGGAAGAAACCGTCGAAAGGTTTCCAACCGTGTCGTCGATAATGACGCCGTAGGCGTATTCGGTGCCGCCCGTCGTCGAATCATCGGTCAGGTTGAAAATGATACCGGGCAAATAGGGATTGGTGGCTGAAACCGAAGCCACGAAATTCGCCGGGACGATATCCCCTTGAACCAGATTGGTGTTCTGGGGCTTCCGGTAAACCTGATAATTGAAGATAAATCCCCGCGCCGCAGCGTCGGCCAGAGCATTTTGGGTAACGCTATCGCTCGGATTGGTCAACTGCAGAGCCGACTGCGACTGCTGAACGCCGTCCAGGCTGGTCGTAACGTTCAGGTCGGTCACCGGCTGGGGCAAACCCACCGGGTCGCCCAATTCATTCAGACCTCCGTCGGCCGTAACCTTAACGTGACCGGATTGCACTCCGCCCGGATTATTGGGATCGCCCGAGTACGGGTTGTTGCCATCAAACGAGACAACGGTATAGAAGTAGATCCCCCCGTCCTCGGTTCCCAGCGCCTCGGTCGGCAACGTCGGCGAATTCGTAAAGCCGGTTGCCGAGAGTCCGTTGGCCAACTGGATTCCCAACGTGGTGAAACTTCCCCCCAGCGTTGTCGGAGCGCGATAGACGGCATAGGTTATCGAACCTCCCGATCCGCCATTATCGGCTTCGTAAGTCAGGTCCACAACACCCAAGGGGCCGGGCGTAATGACCAGGTCGCTCGTGAACGACAACTGCGCGAAGGCTGTGCCACTCAAAACACAGCACATCATCACAAGCGCCCCCAAATGGAGCTTTCGGTTGAGTCTTTCAGACCGGAACGACATGGGTCACCCTCCTGTCCAAATTATTTCCTAAATAATATCGAATTGAAATAAAACCAAGAAGCCTCCGGACAGACCGCTCCGAAGAACCTCCTCAATTCCTTACCAAATGACTGCATACTCAGATTCAAAAGCGTGAAGGACGCCAAGCGTGCCTTGGCCCGGTAGGTTGGCATTCGATTAAACATTCGGCATGGCCTTCGACTCGGCCAGCCTATGCCCGGACAACTCAGGCTCACCCCTGAAGCAGATATGATTGGCGCCCCCCTTGCGCATGGAATCGATCGGCCGTTTTGAACTGATCGAAACCTCTAATTTGCCTTCTTTTTTTTCGTTGAAGAGGATTCTGCTTCCTCTCCGATCACAGGCAACTCCCTCTCAAGATGGTCCCGAACGTCGTCCACGAACACATTGACTTCCGAGACGTCCAGGCCGGTCATCTTTTCCACGACCTCTTTCACCGAACGCTGGAGATTTTCGGCCACCGTCGGGATCGGCTGACCCTGCTCGACGATAATGCGCAGGTCAATGCGTTTGGAGCCTTCCTCCGGTCCCGGCTGAACATCGATTCCCCGCGTTTCCGCTTGAGCGCCCCAGCTGACCAAATTCTGGTACTTCGTGGCACTCAACGCAAACACTCCGGGAACCTCCCGGGCGCACTGCCCAACGATCGATTTGATGACCGTATCTGAAACTTTTATCCCGCCGTCCACTTGAATTTATCCCTCCATGGCCGGAATCGCACCGCCACAAGAATCCCGGATCAGTCTTCCGCTTCGCGGAACTGATCCATGGATTCCCGCACGGCGCCGGGGTTATTCACCCACTCTTTCATCATCTTCCCGGCTTTGAACTGCACGATATTTCGGGCCGGAACGTCGGCCACCTCTTTCGTTACCGGATTTCGGCCGATGCGCCGTGGCGTCCGCTTTACTTTGAAGACACCGAAATTCCGGATTTCCATCCTTCGCTCCCGCGCGAGCCGCTCCATGAATACCTGCAGGACTTTTTCCACAATGTCCTTGGTGTGATTCTTCTTATAACCGGTTCGCTTCGAAACGATATCAATGATGTCTTTTTTTGTCACGTTTCGTTCCCCCCGTGTCGGCCCAGCCCTTCCCTCGAGAGAGTTTCCCCGCCGGCCTTGTCCGCGACTTCACCCAAAGCAATCTTCACCGAATCCCTCACCTGGAAAATGCGCGAAAGCTGAGAAGACTGCAGGATTTCCCTTGTCACCTCCGGAACGTCCGTCAAAAACAGCGCTTTGTCCAACCGCTTCGCCAGTAACTGCGTGGCGACCAGGAGCCCAAGTCCAGCACTATCAACATAACAGACCCGACCCAGATCAACGATGACAGCTCCTGTTTCCTCCAACTTGGCGTCGACTTCGAGCCGGAATCGGTCTCCTATCTGTTCATCAAGCGATCCCCCGACGCGAACAACTAAAACGCCTCTGTTGACTTCGATCTGAAGATCGCCTTTGGCAGCCAAAAGATCTTTCCCACCTGAATGATGCAGCGAACCTCGCAAGATGTCCACCGGAGCCCCAATCACACGGGAATCCCAAATGACTCCAGCCGCGAACTACTCTTCCTTCCATGCTGCTATCCCGAGTGTCCTTCATCACTATCGCGCAATCCAAAATCTGTGTCAAGCTGTTTTTATCACTATTGTTAGGGCATCCCGGAGGAACCCTCGAATCGAAAAATCAGCTCGCCGGACATCGAATAATTCATCCGCTCGCGGGCAAGTTTTTCGGTCCAAAAAGGGTTCTCCGCGAGTTCCTCTTTATTCATTTTCAACGCCTCGATCTCGTTCTGCAACGAGATCACGTCACCCTCCATCGCCTCCAGGCGGTCATAATACTTCAACAAAACAAACTGTCGGCCTCCCAAAGACACACTGGCCAGCAATCCGACCGCGAAAAGAGCAACCGAAAACACCAAGGTCGGCATCCGCGACACGGAATCCCTGACGTGTCGGGACCCGCCGGATTTCACTCGGGCTCTCACGCCGCCGCCTTTCATCCAAGATTGTAAAACGCCCCAAAACCGGGATATCGGGCCGTTTCGCCCAAATACTCTTCGATTCGAAGCAACTGGTTGTATTTGCAGATCCGATCCGTTCGGCTCATCGAGCCGGTCTTGATCTGACCGGCTCCCGTCGCCACGACCAAGTCGGCAATCGTGGTATCCTCCGTCTCACCGCTGCGGTGGGACACCACCGCCGTGTAACCCGCTCGTTTCGCCATTTCGATCGCCTCAAGCGTTTCCGTCAACGTGCCGATTTGATTAACCTTAATCAGGATCGAATTGGCAATCCCTTGCTCAATGCCGCGGGCCAGACGCTTCGTGTTGGTGACAAACAGGTCGTCTCCCACCAGCTGAGTCTTCTCACTCAAAACGTCGGTCAGCTTCTCCCAGCCCTTCCAATCGTTCTCGTCCAATCCATCCTCAATGGAAAGAATGGGATACTTGCTTACCAGCTGCTCGTAGAACTTGATGAGCTCCGGGACTTTTTTCTCGGGCTTCTTCTCAGCGGCCAGACGATACACTTTCTTTGTTTTGTTATAGAATTCCGAGGCCGCACAATCCAAGGCCAAGACCACGTCCTTGCCAGCCTGATACCCCGCCTTACCGATCGCCTCCAGAATCACTTGAATGGCTTCTTCATTGGAGCGTAGATTCGGAGCGAATCCCCCTTCGTCTCCCACCGAGGTATTGAGCTTCTTTGCCTTGAGCACGGCCTTCAGGCTATGAAAGACCTCGGCCCCCATGCGAACCGCCTCCGAAAAACAAGAGGCCCCGACCGGCATAACCATAAACTCCTGGATGTCCACGTTGTTATCCGCGTGAGACCCGCCGTTCAGGATGTTCATCATGGGAACGGGAAGCGTGCAAGCCGAAGTGCCTCCAATGTATCGGAACAGGGGCAATCCGCACGCGCTCGCCGCAGCCTTGGCCGCCGCCAGGGAAACGCCGAGAATGGCGTTCGCGCCCAGCTTCTTTTTATTCGGCGTCCCGTCCAGTTCAATCAAATTCTGATCGATCAGCACTTGGTCGCAAGCGTCGTAGCCGAGCAACGCCGGTGCAATAATATCATTGACGTTTTTCACGGCTTTCTGGACTCCTTTGCCCAAAAAGCGTTTCTTGATTCCGTCACGCAGTTCCACGGCTTCATGCTGGCCGGTGGACGCTCCCGAGGGAACCGCAGCGCGCCCCCGGTCTCCCGACATTAGAATCACGTCGACTTCGACTGTCGGATTGCCTCGCGAATCGATGATTTCGCGCGCAAAAATGTCTGTAATCTCTGTAAACTCAGTAATTTTAATCCTCCCGCGACTCCCAGAGGTACGGCCCTCGGGACAACATTAAAAATCACAAACAAGCACATCTTCAGTCAGACGTTCGAGGAAAGCATGAACGTCTCAAAAAAGGATATCCTGAATTCTCTAAATGTCAAGGGATTTTGGATGATAAAATTGGGATAAGGAATTAAGGAATAAGAAGTTGCAATCAAATTCGATAACCTTGTGCGGACACACTTACGTCAGCGAAGACAGTCAGAAAAAGGGCCAGCATTGCTTCTGGGCGCGCTTTTTGTTGCATAAAGCCGGCGAAAAGCCATTGCTCGATCTTATGATGGCTTCAGCAAATCTCTCCGGCTCGAACTTCGACCGTGGCTCCCGTGAGCGCTTCTCGAAGGCGAAGCCCCCCGTCGGGAAGCAGCGCCTCGGCGAATCCTCGAATCTCGCGATGCGGCATCCGCAGGCAGGTTTGCTGCCCCAGAGTAACGTTCAAAGCCCTCCATCCCCGGAGCGCCTCCTCTTGTCGCCCCTGTTTCAACCGCTGGTAGTCCTCGCCAAAGATCCGAAGAATCAGGCTCAGCAATTCGCTTCGATCTACAGTTCTGCACAAGCATTCCTGGATTGACGCAGCCGTCTTTCGCAGCTCGGCCGGCCACAGATCGGATTCAACATTGCAGTTCAGCCCCAGGCCGACCAAGAGAAAGGCGATTCGCTCTCCCGCCACGGCGGATTCGGTTAGAATTCCCCCGACCTTTCGGTCCTCAATAAGCACATCATTCGGCCACTTCACCCGAGCTGGAAGACTGTATAAGTGTTGGATCGCCGCCGCGGCAGCCGCTGAGGCCAACAACGTCGGGATCTGGGCATACCGGGGCGAGAAATCCGGCCGCAGCAGCCAGGAGGCATAAATCGAGCGTCCTGAGGGGGAAAACCATGATCGCCCCTGGCGTCCTCGCCCGGCCGTCTGCGTCTCGGCGATCACCAGGGTTCCTTCAGGCGCCTGTTGCTCGGAGGCCAGGCGTTTCACATAAGTATTCGTGGAATCGACCGACTCCAGGACAAGCGGAGGTCGCCGGATCCAATCCGGCCAGCTGCCCTGTTCCCAATCGGGATCGTTGCTCATTGACTCTTTCTATCCCCTTAAAAGTCCACGCTTCTTCAGCTCGATGCGGGAGAAGCCGCGCCGCTTATTGCCGGCGGCGCGAGTGAGTTTCAATGAAGCGATCGGTGTGTTCAAGCAGTTCGCTTTCACTTCGATAAGTCTGAATTTCGAAAAGCGGGCTATCGTTCCCCTCAAGCATGGCGGAAGAGCGCTTTACGGACGCATGTTTTAAGGCTAGGACGGGAATCTTTCGCACATGCAACGCGTAAGCGATTTCATATCCAACGCCAAGGCTTGGCGCCGAGATTTCCGCGACCATCACCTGCGCGCGGTCGAGCCACCCGCGATCCCGGGCATAAATCGCCGCGTCGTCCTCGAGCTTCTCACCTCGTCCCACGAGCGACATCTCCGCCAAAGCCTCACAGTCGGTCCGGGCCTCGACGTGAGAAATCAATCCTCGGTAACTCTCGATAAAACGGCGATCCCCCCGGATCGCCCCGGCAACATAAACTTTCAACTTCATCGCTCCCGCTTTCTCTGGCGACATTCCGACAATCGCACGGCCTTCTCATCCAATCCCACATTCTGCCAATTACTGCTGAAACCATACCGGCATTCGGGGAATGCCGTCAATAGGAATCCCACCGTTCCACCGCGCTCTCGGGCAGGGTGGTGCCGAAGAAGGGTGAGGTCAGCTGGCCCTGGTTCCAGCTCTCGTCGTACTCGTAGATCATGTAATAATAAGTCGTGTCGGATGACAGGCCGCCGTCGAGGTGTTCCGTCACACCCGAGGGGACGCTTGCCACTGCGCTGTAGGAGCCATACAAACTCGCCGCGCGCTCTACCGAGAAGCCGAGCACCGTGCGGCCCACCGCCGGCGTCCAATTCACCTGCATTTGGTTTTCAGAAACGCCTAACGCCGTGCCGTTCGTCACGCCCGTCGATTGGACAATTTCAAGGGAGTACCCCGTGTCCGTTGGTGCACCGCTGCCCGCGTTCGTCACGCGCAGATAAAACCGCCCGTGATCGGTGGCCACCCAACTGTGCACTTCTGCGACGCCCGCGCCTTCGTCATCATAACTCTGAAGAGGCGTGACGAGATCGGTCGCCGCGTAAATTTCCAGTGCCACGTCGAGATCGCTGCCCGGATTGTCCGCGCGCAGTGTGTACATCAAATTGTCAATCGCATCGAAGTACACCCAGTCCTCGTCCGTGGCCGTGTGGATCGTGTGCGCCTGCGCGCCGCCGCCGATATAGAAGGGACTGGCGATCGAGGACGTATCGTCCGGTTCATAACTGTCCCCTGCGGGATCGCCCAAGGCGGCGAAAACCGCGTTGCTTAGTTTGTCTTCGGTCGCGCTGTCGGGGTAGGCTGCGTAGACCGCTACCATGTGCGTACCACCGCTCGAGGGGCTCGTGAACGCACCCGACCAGGTCCAGCCCTCCGGCGCATCGCGCGAAAACTCGATCTCGTCCAGCTCGCTGATCGGCTCGCCCGTCAGCTCCACACCCGCGGGAACCAGCTGGGCAAACACCCGCGTCGGCGTGATGCCTTCGATCAGTTGCGCCGTCAGGCTCACTGGTGAAGCGAGAGGCACTGTCGTCTTCTGCGGGGAGACATTGAGCACAAAGGGAAGCTCCGACGCTTCGTCCCCGGCAAAGGCGTACCGTCGCCCAAGAAACAAGGTCTGCGCCAAGGCTCCATCGTACTTGTTCGACACGCCGTCACCGTTGTCGTCCAGCTGCGGCTTGATTGTATCGAGCAAAAACGTCCGGAAGAAGTCCCGCCCGGAGCGATATCCGTCCTTCAGATGGTTGCCCTGGTACGTTGCACCAAGAAACTTGTGCGTGAAGCAGCTGGGAATAGGGCCGGAAAGAAATAGCGCGGTATCGGTCGAGCGGCTACCGGTCAGAATCACGCGCTCCTGGTCGCCCGTTGCTTTGCACACCGAAAGGAAGGAACCCGAATAGGGCGCGTCGACGATCAGGACCACGGTCGCTTCCTGGCGCGTTTGCAGATCGTCCAGCAGCACATCGAGAGACGCGGCGGTGATCGTGTCGCCCGCAGTCGTGAGTTGCAGTTCGCCCGGCGTGGTGCTGTCGGCGATCAGGTGAACGTAGACCCGCGCATCGGTGGCGATGCCGTTGATCGCACTGGCCAGCGCCGTGGAGCTCGGCCAGTCATCGCTATCCACATCGATAAACGGATCGATCTGGTACTCGATCCATTCCGGATGATGAACACCACTATCGTCCTGGAAGCGGTCAAGGTAAACGCTGTAGGCATACGGGCCGATGACTTCAAACGCGCTCGATAGATTTGCGTCGCTGGTCTCGCCAATGGAGAGCACGGCTCGGATCGGTGTCGTGTCCGGGTCGAGTCCTTCCGAGACCGTGATGCGCGTGAACACAGGATTCGAAACGCGCTCATAGTCGAACCGAGCGGTGAAGGAGACCACATATTGGCCGAAGTCGGTAAAGATCTCTTCTGCTGTGACTTCCCAGACTTGTGGATCACCTGCGCTCGGTTGGAGATACAAGTGCGGCAGGTTGGTCACCGGGTCGCCGGATAGCACTTCGGGTGCCGGGGGTCGGATCACAACGACCACTTCGTTCGGATTTTGACCGGGAAGGAGTTCCGTCCAGAGGGTGACTTCATCGCTAGGTGAAACCGTTGTATTGGCTGTCCAATCCTCAAATGCTGGGAAGAACTGGTTGACATCCTGTGTCGACTGCACGCCATACGCCCACGTCGCCCCGAAGAACTCCCGGTCAGCATTAAGCGTGCCGGTCGAATCATCGACGATTTCAGGCACCTGCTCCGCCACGGGAAACTCCTCGAAGAATCGCTTCCCCGCGCGCCAGGCTTCGCCCATCGAGTTGCCCATGTAGGCGCTGCCGAGGAAAGAGTACATGAACGACGTCAGGTCAGGCGGCGGCAGAAACACCGCTTCATTATACGGTCCGGTCGAGGCGATCACGATGCGTTTTCGGTCTCCCGGTGCGCCCTGGCAATCGACGACAAATTCGCCTGAGTAACAGGAGTCCACCACCAGCGTAACGTCGACCGGGTAATTTGTTTGGAGATTGTCCAGCCAAGTATCAAGAGTTGTGGACAGCAGGGCTTGTTCGTGATTGATCTCATACGCCATAATCTCGCCCGTGCGGTAGCCATGACCGAGCAGAATTATCATTAACCGCCCCGCGCCTTGGGCGAACTCACCCGTCAGCGCCGCTTCGAGGTTCTCCAGCGTCGCCCAGTTGTCGACGTCATTGAGTCCATCGCCATCGGCGTCTTTGAAGGGTTTGGTGGGTTCTTCGGGATCGATCGGATTAAACGCGGAAAGGTACAGAATGTCTTCCGGCTCATACTGCCGTCGCTTCAAGGTTTTATACGCATAGGCTCCCAGCGCATCGACCTGATCGGCGATGGCGTTGTTCGGATAATCCCCTCCCCCTGCAATCACAATGGCGCGAGGGGGATTGATCTCCCAGAGCATTCCGCAATTGATGTTTGAAGTCAGAATTTTGGATTCGTCGTTCGAGAAGTAGAGGGATTCGATGCCGGGACTCCCCGAGTGGCCGGCAAATATGGTGATAAGATCGCCCGTCTCTGTGTTCCACATCTTCGCGGAAGTGTCAGAAACCTCCCCACTCAGACCTTTTCCTCCTGTCAGGATGCGTTTCCCATCTTGCGAAAATGCAACCGACAGGACGCCCGCATCGTGAGCAATGAATGACTGTAGCTCCTCGCCTGTATCGGAATTCCACAACCTCGCGATTCCATCGATGCCTCCAGTCAAAACCGACTCTCCATCCGGCGAGAACGTCCCGCAATAAAAAGAGGAGGCCGGGTCCGCGTAGTATCGAAGGGCAAGTTGTCCCGTCGATGCATCCCAGATTGCCGCTGACACTGAATTCTGGGGAGTTGTTAAAACACGTTCCCCATCCGGAGAAAAAGCAACGTCATAGATTGCCGCAGGATTGCCTGCAAACGACCAGAGTTCCATTCCCGTCACAGCATCCCACACTGTTAATAACTCACGATAAGGGTCTACTGTGACAATTCTCGTGTCATCCGGAGAGAAGGCGACATCATTAATACTTAGGTAAGTCAAACTCCGATAATACAGTGTCATCACTTCATCGCCTGTACTGACGTCGAAAATCGAGGCGCCGTCATTATTGAATCCCAGGACGATTCGAGTCCCGTCATGAGAAAACGCAACACCGTTTACATATTCAGTCGCGGCAAACTGTCGAACCACGGTGCCGGAGCTGGCGTCCAGCAGAGTCTCCAGCGCCAAGACATACTGACCGTCAGGAGAAAACGCCAACTGGTTTTGATTTCCATGAATGCTCGGTTCGGTCCATAACTCGCTGTCCAACGAATGATCCAGCAATCTGAGATAATCCAGGTCCGTCCCATTGTTCACCGAAACCAGGACTCGACTGCCGTCCGTAGAAAAACAGACTCCTCTTACTTGTGCATCTTGTGTGGAGGCGTCGATCTGATCTCCTGTATTGGTATCCCAAAGTCTGGCCGTATAATCTGCGCTCCCGGTAAGGACTTCTGTTCCATCCGGCGAAAAGATTGCGGTATAGACTGACTCTTCATGACCGACAAAAGTTCTCATCTTGATTCCCGTATTCGCATCCCAAAGTTCCGCCACGTCATCGCGGGTTGACAAAACCTTGGTGCCATCAGGGGAAAACACCGCGCGCCCGGGTCCCGTCGGTATCTCTCGGATGAGGGTTCCTGTCGATGCATCCCACAGGATGGATTTTGCGCCTTGATCCCAGCTGGAGGTGAGCAATTTCGATCCGTCGGGTGAGTAGGATACGGTATTCAAGCGATATAGATGTTGGCCAAACGATTGTATTTCTGCTCCCGTACTGACATCCCACATTCTTGCGCTACAGTCAGTGTATGTGCCCCCCGTCAGGACCTTGGTTCCATCCGGAGAAAAAGCCAGACTTTCTATCCAGTCGGAATGCCCAGAGAAAGTCTGCAGCAAAGATCCTGTCTCGGTATCCCATAATTCAGCGATATCACTTTCGGCAACGAGAATCGACGATCCATCGGGAGAGAAAAGGGAGGGAGCGGCATCTGCAAAGCTAGCCGAAACTGAACGAATCTCTAAACCCGTATTCAAGTCATACGATCTCAGAACATAGTCGGTCGAACTCGTCAAGATCTCTTCATTATCGGGAGAAAAAGAGCACGCGTGAAGATAGTGTCCTGTCCATTGCCTGACCGAGGAACCCGTGCTCACATCCCAAATTTCCGCCCTGCCAATGATACAGGTCAGAATTTGGTTCCCATCGGGGGAAAAAGAAACTTGCTCTACGGAATCCGAGTGCGGAAAGGAGCGCAACAAGGCACCCGTCGTCGCGTCCCAAACTCCAGCCGTATCATCGCCGCTTGCCGTCGCGACCATCTGGCCGTCCGGA
>Ga0272442_10006716_pt1 | contig 15070 bp, 14 predicted proteins | sample SSMForm2O_FD_200262 | JGI IMG/M metagenome (GOLD analysis project Ga0272442, IMG submission 200262) | Marine sediment archaeal communities from Little Sippewissett salt marsh, Falmouth, MA, United States - SSM-Form-2O | ecosystem: Environmental > Aquatic > Marine > Wetlands > Sediment ...
AAAGATATGCCGGAACCGTGTCTGTCCCCGTACTTCGTGCACTTGTCTTTAAACAGCTAATGGAAAATAAAGCAGTTGCCATTGGCGAAGGGGAATTGATTGTCGGCGAAAGGGGAAGTTATCCCCTGGCGACACCGACTTTTCCGGAACTATGCTGTCATAGTCTGCAGGATTTTGAATTGATTGACCGTCGTGAGAAAATATCTTTCAAGGTCAGCGATGAAGTCAGGAAAATCCAGGAAGAAGAAATCATTCCTTATTGGGAAAACCGTTCCATGCGCAGTCGCATATTTGACAATATTGATTCGCAGTGGCAAGACTGCTACGAGGCTGGCATGTTCACCGAATTCATGGAACAGAGAGCTCCCGGACACACGGTTGCAGATGGGAAAATGTACAAAAAGGGATTTTCAGGTTTTATTGAAGATATTAAAAAGAGCATGGAGAAGATTGATTATTTAAATGACCTGAAGGCCTATGATAAACGGGAACAGTTAAAGGCGATGCTGATAAGCGCGAAGGCCATCATTGTATTTGCCAATAGATATGCCGAAAAAGCAGAGAAAATGGCATGGTCTGAAAAAGATGCCGTAAGAAAAGAAGAATTGTTGAACATTGCAAAAATTTGCCGACATGTCCCGGAGAATCCTCCGCGTAATTTCTGGGAAGCCCTACAAATGTACTGGTTTGTTCATTTAGGTGTTGTTACCGAGTTAAATACCTGGGATTCTTTTAATCCCGGCAGACTTGACCAGCATATTTACCCATTTTATAAAAAAGACCTGGCGGAAGGCACGCTGACCCGGGAAGATGCGAAAGAAATCCTGGAATGTTTTTGGGTAAAATTCAACAATCAACCCGCTCCGCCGAAAGTCGGGGTAACGCTGGCCGAGAGCGGTACTTATACTGATTTCGCCAATATCAATAATGGTGGATTAAAAGAGGATGGCACAGACGGAGTCAATGCGTTTACCTATCTTATTTTAGAAGTCATTGATGAAATGCGGCTGCTTCAGCCCAGCACCAATATTCAGTTGAGTGAAAAAAGCCCGGATAAACTTTTAAAAAGCGCCATCCATATTATAAAAAAGGGATGGGGACAGCCTTCGTTATTTAATGCTGACCAGGTCATCAAGGAGATGTTAAGACAGGGGAAATCACTGGAAGATGCCCGTAACGGAGGGACCAGCGGTTGCGTGGAAACCGGTGCCTTCGGTAAGGAAAGTTACATACTGACCGGTTATTTTAATCTGGTCAAAGTGTTGGAAATCACATTAAATAACGGGATAGATCCTCAAAGCGGTAAAAAATTGGGAATCGAAACCGGTGATCCGGTAAACTTCAAAAATTTTGAAGAATTGTTAGATGCCTTTAAAAAACAATTGCATCATTTTATTAATATTAAGCTCAGAGGAAATCATATTATTGAAAGATTATACGCGAAATACATGCCCTCACCCTTCCTGTCCATTACCGTCGATGACTGTATCAAAAAGGCAAAAGACTACAATGCAGGCGGCGCACGTTATCATTCAAGATATATCCAGGGGGTAGGAATCGGTTCAATGACCGATAGCCTTTCATCGATTAAATGTCATGTATTCGAGCAAAAAGACATCAGTATGCAGGAAATGCTTGCTGCCTTAAAAGATAATTATGAAAATCATGAAATCCTACGGCAAACATTTCTTAATAAAACGCCAAAATATGGCAATGATAACGATATGGCCGATGACATTATGAAAGTAATCTTCAATGCATTTTTTGAAGAAGTCGATGGACGAAAGAGTGTCGAGGGCGGTACTTACCGGATTGATATGTTGCCGACAACCTGCCACATTTATTTTGGCTCTGTGATTGGTGCAACCCCGGACGGAAGAAAAGCTGGTGAACCTTTATCTGAAGGTATATCACCCGTTCAGGGAGCAGACCGTTTCGGCCCGACAGCCGTGATTAAATCTGCCTCCAAGATGGAACAGGTAAAAACCGGTGGAACCCTGCTCAATCAAAAATTTACACCCCAGCTGCTGAAGGGAGAGGAAGGCATTGCCAACCTTGGACATCTGGTGAGAGCTTATTTTAAATTAGGGGGGCATCATATTCAATTCAATGTGGTCGATGCCGATACGTTAAGAGCAGCCCAGCAAGAGCCGGAAAAATACCGGGATTTAATCGTTCGGGTCGCCGGCTATAGTGATTACTTTAATAACCTGAACGAAAACCTGCAAAACGAGATTATCAGCCGGACAGAACATACGGCTATTTAGAATAATTTTATACATAAACCAATCATATCGCAAAAATCCTGCTATACCAATAGACAGGTGAAACACCGTCTTTTAACGTAGTAGAATTTTATTTTTTCTGTTTTCCGAAGACCATTCACTATTCACCGACAAGTATTTTCCTTTACAAAATTCGATATATTTGATATAGTTTTTGTAGAAAATAGAATACAGATTTCTAGGGGAGCTTTTTGCTGAGAGAAAGCTTTTTCGCTTTGACCCTTAAACCTGATCTAGGTAATTCTAGCGTAGGGAAGTAGCATACTTTTCATCAATTTAACCATTGCCTTATCAGGTAATGGTTTTTTATTTTATGATTGATTATATTTCATTAAAGGAGAAATTCAATGTCCAGAGTCAACATAAGTTTTCAAATTTTACCGGTCGTCGAAGAAGAGAGGATATATGAAGTTGTTGATAAAGTCATAGATTACATTGATAAAAGCGGTGTAAAATACGAAGTAAGTGCCATGGAGACCAATATGGAAGGTGATTTTGACCAATTGCTGAATATTATCAAGCAATCACAACAAATATGTGTCAATGAAGGTGCTCCGAGAGTGGTTTCCATGATTAAGATAGACTATAAACCGGAAGGCGTTACCATCGATGAAAAGGTTAAAAAATATCGGAAATAATGTTCCGCCAATCGCTTTTTTCATCATCATTCTTGCCGGTTGGCAGTATGTCGTAGATACAAAGATTATAGCTAGATATATCCTGCCATCTCCCTCTGATATTGTGGTTACCGGATTCAGGATATTACCGGATTTAAAACCGCATATCTTAACGACATTACAAGAAGCACTTACGGGATTTTTTATCGCCATTATTCTGGCACTATTTCTGGCAATACTGATGGATCATTTTCCGCTGGCAAGAAAAGCTCTTTATCCTTTATTTATCGTTTCACAGACGATTCCCATTATTGTACTGGTGCCTTTATTGGTCATGTGGTTTGGATTTGATAAATTACCAAAAATCATTGTCGTTATTTTGGTATGTTTTTTCCCGATTGTGGTTAATCTGCTGGAAGGACTTGAATCACTCGATAAGGATATGCTGAATCTGTTTAAATCCATGAAAGCGAATTATTACCAAATCTTTCGATTTGCAAAATTTCCTGCATCTCTGGGTAATTTTTTTTCCGGTCTTAAAATTGCAGCAACCTATAGCATTATGGGTGCGGTCATCGGAGAATGGATGGGGGGAAAAGACGGTTTAGGGGTCTATATGACCAGGGTAAGACAGTCATTTGCCATGGATAAAGTATTTTCAGTGATTGTCGTTATTGTATTGCTCAGTCTGGTGCTCTTCAAGTTGATAGAATTTCTCCAGTATTTGACTATGCCCTGGACGAGAGAAACCAAATAATTTTGCTTAAAAGTTGGAGGAAGAAAAATGTTTAAAAAAAAGTGTTCAATATTAATCATTATACTATGTTTATTTTGTTGTTTAACGGTCAATGGTTTTTCGGAAAATGGGAACGGAGAGTCATTGCGAAAAATCACCGTATTGCTTGACTGGATACCCAATACCAATCATACCGGGTTGTATGTAGCCAAGGAAAGTGGGTATTTTCAGGAAGAAGGCCTTTCAGTTGATATTATCCAGCCATCTGAAGGCGGAAGTGCTGCCCTGATTGCAGCAGGCCAGGGAGAATTCGGTATCAGCTATCAGGAACAGGTGACTTATGCACGGACTACTGGAGAACCTTTGCCAATCAAAGCCATTGCCGCCATCATTCAGCATAACACGTCCGGATTTGCATCTCCAAAAGGAAGAGAAATCAATACACCAAAAGATTTTGAAGGAAAAAAATATGGGGGATGGGGTTCTCCTATGGAAACAGCCATGATAAAGGCATTGATGGAAAATGATGGAGGCGATTTCTCTAAAACAGATATCATCTATATCGGGGCCATTGATTTCTTTACCAGCGTCAGGGAAAATGTGGATTATACCTGGATATATTACGGGTGGGACGGTGTTGCCGCCAAAATAAAAGATTTCCCCATCAATTTTATCCTGCTTCAGGATTATGATGCTCATCTTGATTTTTATACCCCGGTGATCATTGCTAAAGAAGAGCTGTTGAAAAAAGAATCGGAGCTTGCCCGTAAATTTTTAAGGGCTGTTTCCAGGGGGTACCAGTTTTGCATGGAATCTCCGGCAGAAGCAGTCGAAGCGCTTTTGAAAAATGCTCCCGAGACCGACCGGGAAATCGCCATTGCCAGTCAGGAATATTTGGCATCACAGTATCAGGCAGATGCTGACAGATGGGGAGAGATGAAAGGTGAAATCTGGAATAACTATGCGAATTGGATGTTTGAAAGACAATTAGTCGAACAGGAACTAGACGCTAATGCAGCATTTACCAATGAATACTTACCTGAAAAATAATAAAAAGAAACTGGAAATCGTTCATTTCAAAGAAGATTATGAAAATATGCCTATTATTGATGATATTTCTTTGGAATTGGGGGAAAATGAGTTTGTTGCTCTTATAGGACCCAGTGGTTGTGGCAAGAGTACGATTTTTAATATGATTTCCGGCTTGGTAAAAATTGACAGTGGGAAGCTGTTTATCGATGGGATAGAATCGACCGGCGAGACAGGCAGGGTCAGCTATATGTATCAAAAGGACCTCCTGCTTCCCTGGGAAAAGATTATTGATAACGTTGCCCTGCCACTGCGATTAAGAGGGCATCATAAAAAAGATGCCCGAAAGCGGGTCAAGGAATATTTTACCTTGTTCGGTCTGGAAGGTTTTGAATACAAGTATCCTCACCAGCTTTCCGGGGGGATGCGGCAACGAGCTGCCCTGATGAGAACGTACATGAGTTCCAAAGATATTGTCCTGCTGGATGAACCGTTTGGAGGCCTTGATGCCATTACCCGTTTCAAAATGCAGCATTGGCTTTTGGGAATTTTAGATCGATTAAACGTATCCATATTATTTATTACACATGATATTGAGGAAGCTATTTTTCTCTCAGATCGGATATATGTTCTTTCCAATCGTCCGGCCAGAATAAAAAAAGAAGTGATTGTTGACCTCCCCAAACCGAGAAACCGGGAAGTCATTACCTCACAGAGGTTTAATGCAATTGAAAAAGAAATATTAGGTTTATTATAGATTTGAAAAAGGAGTTCCAGACATGGCAATATTTGACAGTATATCCGGTGAATATGATGAATGGTATAAGACCAAACTCGGAAAACATGTAGATTTTGTAGAAAGTGAATGCGCTTTCAATCTTTTTAATATTACAAAAGAGATGAATGTATTGGATATTGGTTGCGGCACAGGCAATTTCAGCATCAAGCTGGCAAAAAAGGGATGCAAGGTGACTGCCATTGATCCATCCAAAAAGATGCTCGAATTGGCCCGGGAAAAATCAGCCAGGGGAAATTTGTTTATCAATTACTACCACATGAGCGTATATGATTTAAAATTTCCGGATCAACATTTTGATGCTGTATTTTCCATGGCTACCTTTGAATTTATCAAAGATATAGCAAGAGCGATGGATGAAGTATTCCGGGTATGCAAGGACAAAGGCCAAATCATGATAGGAACCATTAATCGGGATAGCAAATGGGGACAACTGTATAGTTCGGATGAATTTAAAAAAAATTCGGTATTCAAAGATGCTTCTCTGATGAGCCCTGAAGATTTAAAAAAACATAAGCGTGACCACATGATCAAATCAGGGGAATGCCTCTACATTCCACCCGATACAAAAGAAAGGGATATCAATATGATGCGAGAGAATGAATTATCCAAAACCGAAAAACCCGGGTATTTTTGTATCCTGTGGGCAAAATAAAAGCTCTCTGGAGTGGATATGAAAACAAATAAATCAGATAATAAAAAATATCACCATATCAGTATTATTGGTAATGGTGAAAATTGGGGTAAAAAGAAAATAATGGATTGCTGTAGGGATTCAGATTTCATCATTGCTGCAGATAACGGTCTTTCCATTTTGGATAAACTCAATATTGTTCCTGATTTAATCATCGGAGATTTGGATAGTGTTTCAGAAGAGATGCTTTTAAAATACAACGATATTCCGTTGGAGAAGCATCCCAAAGAAAAAGATTTAACCGATTCGGAAATCTGCCTGCAAAAAGCAATTTCCCTAAAACCGGCAAAAATCTCCCTACTTGCCATGACGGGCAGTTATCTTGACCATTCTCTGGCAAATGTCATCAATCTTTTTCGAAACTACCGACCAGACATCAAAATCGAAGTAGTTACTCATAATGCAACTATATTTCCTCTTGTGTCTAAAAATGAATTTTATGGACTTAAGGGTCAACGATTTTCCCTGTTTCCCATCGGGAAAGTATCCGGTATATCTCTTATCGGCGCCAAATATCAATTGAAGGATTCATCTTTCGAGGTCACTGATTACAGCATCAGTAATGTCATTGAAGTAAATCATTTTTCAATAGAAATCAAGGATGGTTTTTTGTTATTTATTTTGTATGATAAGGGGTACGATTAAAATAAGAGAATTCCTTCAGCGACTTTCATATTTTATCCCTGCTTTTCTGACTCTTCTATCTAATTTTGAATGAACAATATTATCATTTTGTCATACCGGATTAAGCCATGCCATCGATACGGGCGGGTTTTATATTTTCGAGAATTATTCCGACAATATCTGCCGGTAAAGACAACAATATTGGTTTTTAATCATATAAAATTGATGAAAAAGCAGGATTTTTAAATAAAATATAGTATATTTTTAAATGAGATTCCTTTAAATGTAAAAGTAATTTCCCAAACGGAAATTGTAAATAGAGGGCCCAGGTGCCATGAGTATTTATTTTGGTTTTTGACTTACCACTATTCGCTTTTGACCAATGACTCATTTTAAAAAAGAGAGGTTTGTAAAAATGAAAAGACTTACTCGAGATCAGGTAATCTTTGCCATGGATAAAGAGAATGAACCGGCACTATATGTCGATTCAGGGGAAAGATTTATCATCGAGACAGAGGATTGCTGTAATCATCAGATTGTAAAGCCTGGGGATGTTCTCATGGATAGTGCTGACTATTTACATAATCCTGCAACCGGACCGATTTATATCAACGGATGCAATCCTGGCGATACATTAAAAGTGACTATACATAAAATAAGGTTAGATTCTCAGGGGGTTGTTTATGTAATTTCCGGATCGGGGCCATTGGGGAACAGGGTAGAGAAAACAGAAACAAAAATTATCCCCATCTCTAAAAATAAGGCAAGGTTTGGAAAATATTCATTTCCCGTTCGACCCATGATCGGTGTCATAGGCGTTGCTCCTGTTGGAGATCCTATTTTATGCATCAGCCCGGGTTCTCATGGCGGTAATCTGGATACAGTCAATATAACAGAAGGGATAGAGCTTTACCTGCCGGTTTTTGTATATGGTGCAAAACTTGCCATGGGAGATGTTCATGCCATCATGGGGGATGGGGAGATTTGCGGAACCGGAGTGGAAATAAGAGCCGAAGTGGAATTGGAAGCAGAGATTGTTAAAGATTGGTCGATTTCTAATCCTGTCGCAAAGACCAAAGAGGATTATTTCTTTATTGCCAGTGCCAGGACAGTGGAAGAAGCGGTAGAGATAGCCGCGGAAGATTCTGTAAAATTCATTCAAGAAAAAAATCATATTTCCTGGTCAGAAGCATATATGCTGGCTAGCATTGCCACCGATCTTATGTTTAGCCAGGTGGTCAATCCATTGAAAACAGTTAGAATACGCATCCCAGGAAAAATAGTCGGTAAATCATGATGGCAAGAAAAACTTGAGATGAAATTAATAATAAGCTAATGATCATCTTATTTGGTTTCACTTCTCATTTTCTTGTCATTTTTCTTCAATTTCACTAAGCAAAAACATTATTAAAGAAAGAAAATTTTGGTAGAAATTAAAAGAGCAAAATGGTTAATTTTACACACAATTATTTTCTTTTTTTCGAAATGTTTTATGAATAATATTTAGATATGATTTGCAAATAGAAAATTATCATCTATTTTTACCTGCTTTTTCTCCAAACACCATAGGTAAAGAAAAGTAAAATCGAAAAAATATTTGAAAACTATTGCGAATTACTTGAAATGGAATGTTTGAAAAAATATTAAATATCATCCATGCAAAGGCAGCAGGAAAGTTTTTCTTCTGCCCGACAAGTTTAAAAAGAATATAGAGGCATTAAAAAAAGATAAGCAAAATATTTTTAATCACTAAAAGAAAACCGTTTGACAGAAAAGGTAAAAAATATGAATCCCAAGTAATTTTCAAAATAGCAGAATATAAATGGCAGTTAAAAATATGATCTAAATCGAAGAATAACTATACTATTTATGCACCCATTTATCTTATGAACTCAATAGAAAGGTATAAGATGAAAGACGAAGATAAGACAAGGACAGAATTAATAAAAGAATTAAAAATATTCAAAGAAGAACGGGGAGAATGGCTGCTCAAAAACATCAGTGAATGCGAGCAGACAGAAGAAGAATTAGTAAATCTAGAAACACTTTTTAATATAGTATTCGAGCAGGCGCCTGATGCTTATTATATTAATGATTTACAGGGTCATTTTGTTGATGCAAATAAGGCAACTGAAAGAATAACCGGTTTTAAAAAACAAGAATTGAACGGAGAGAATTTTTTTAAATTAAAGTTATTTAACCTGACTGATATGCCCAAAATAGCCAAAATATTATTAAAGAATAAACTAGGGAAGTCAACTGGCCCAGATGAATTCATATTGAATAGAAAAGATAAAAGCAAAGCGATTATTAAGCTTTCCACTTATCCGGCAAAGATCAAGGGGAAAAGATTAGTATTGGGTGTGATGCAGAATATTAATGAATACAGAAAAATGCAAAAAGAGATAAACATATATCAAGAGTATCTCCAAGAATTAGTGGAGGGACGTACCTTAAAATTAAAAAGGGCAAACGAACGTCTTCAAAAAGATATTTTTATGCATCAGCAGGACAAGGAGGCCATATGGAAAAGCCAACAGGAATTTGCCAGTCTGTTTAATGAGAGTCCCGAGGCCATCGCCTACACAGATGAGAAGGGAATCATATTAAAAATAAATCCACGTTTTAGCGAACTTTTTGGCTATGCTTCAGAAGAGATAGTAGGCAAAAACATTAACGAAGGCATCATTAGCCCTACAGATAAGATGAAGGAAGAAATATTTCTAAACAAAGAAATATTAGATCATCGGTCTAATATTAATTTCGAGACCATTAGAAAGAAAAAAGATGGTACACTTTTCCCGGTCTATTTATCGGTTTCCAATCTCACAATTGATGATAAGAAGGAGAGGTGGATACGAATTTATGTCGATGTGAGTGAGAAAAAATATATGGAAAAACAACTGATAAAACTTGCGCGCGTTGATTTCTTAACCGGTTGCTATAATCGGAGATATGCTTTGGAACTGATTGATAGGCATTTTAAATTATCACAGCGTAATAAATCTTCCATATTATTGGCTTTTTTAGATATAGATGACTTTAAAGTGATCAATGATTCCTTTGGTCATGATGAAGGAGATATTGCCTTAAAGAAATTGGCAGGTTTATTGAAAAATACCTTAAGAGAGATTGATATTATTTGCCGAATGGGAGGCGATGAATTCTTATTAATATTTCCGGATAGCTCCCTGAAAGAAGTGCCGCTAATCAAAAAGCGTATAAGTAAAAATTTGGCACAGCTGAACGAAACCACAAAAAAGGATTATCATATAAAAATCAGCATAGGATTTTCAGAATACCGACCCGATAAACCGAAGACAATCGATGAACTGATACGCATGGCAGATCAGAGGATGTACGAAGAGAAAGAGAAAAAGAAAAGGATGGAATAATTTTTTTAAGCTCCGTCTTTACACCTGCCAATTCCTTTTGTGGTTAGGAAAATCGCAAAGAATAATACTTCCGGTTTTGCTGGTTCAATAGAAAAAGAAGGATATATTGATGAAAGGGGAGTATTTTACAAGTATAACAGAAAAATAAATAGTGAATATAGATATTTTAATCAAACATCTATATTCACTATTATGCAAGATATGAAATTATTAATAATGATTTCTTGTGGAAAATGAAAGAAAAAGTTTTCAAATATCGTATATAAGGTAGGAGGTAAGTAAAATGAACAAATCTTATAAAGTAACAATTCTTGTTTTTTCAATCTTTTTAATGGCCACTTCTATGATTTTTGCCCAAAACAATGGAACGAGTTTTAGTGGAGGCATCAACGCAATTATCACTGATATAGAGAAAAGAAATATTGATACCATCGAAAAAGAAGGCATTCTCCTGATGAGAGAAGAAGAAAAATTAGCCCGGGATGTTTACCTGGCACTTTACGACCAATGGAATTTAAAGATTTTCTATAATATTGCCCAAAGCGAAAAGACCCATATGGAAGCAATCAAATTATTATTGGATCGTTACGGCATAGAAGATCCGGTAGGAGAAGACATTATTGGAACCTTTGAAAACGAAAGACTGCAAACCCTTTACGATGAATTGGTTGCCAAGGGGAGCCAGTCTCTTGAACAGGCGCTTTCTGCCAGTGCCACCGTTGAGGAGTTGGATATTTATGATTTAAAAGAACTTTTAGGTAAAACAGATAATGACGACATCAAGATTGTCTACCAGAATTTGTTGAAAGGTTCCCGGAATCACCTTCGCTCATTCAATAAACAGTTGGAAGGAAGAGGCATAGCCTATTCAGCCCAATATTTAAGCCAAAAAGAATATGATGATCTTGCTGCAAGCCCCCAGGAAAGAGAAGGAGCCATCAGTCAGCCTGATTTCGTATATCAATAAGTTTTGAACTAAAAAGAAATGACATATCAAAACTATCATTGTCGCGGGGAAAATAAACCCGTGACAATGATAGTTTTTTTGTTGTTTTATTTTAAAACGGAATTAAATCAATATTTATTCTATAATTAAACATTAAATAACAAGCAAGTCAAATTGTTGAGGAAAAATGGTTTAATGATTTCCTCTATATTTTAAGTTTAGCGAAAAAAGAATTAGAAATAAAGAATAAAAATAGATTCTAAGACCTGTTTCTTAAAATATCAATAACAGTATATTCTTTGATTCAGCTGATAACCGGTCTAATAAGACTATGAAGGAGATGATAAAAAAGATTCCAACTTTTCTTTATATGGAGAAAATTCCAGTTCCTGAGAATTAAAGAAATCTCTGATGGGAAGAGTTTTGTCCTCGGGAACTTCCAGACCTGTTATCTCTTTAAACTTTTCTTCATCAATTCCCATTTTTAATATCTCTGCAATAGTTGTCTTTCCGGTAATCGAAATCGTTTTTATTTCTTCTTCGGCAACTGATGGTTCATTTTCATCTTTTTCTATTACAGGAAGCCCTTCCTCTGGTTCAATCAAAACCAGTTTGAAGGTATGGTTTTTCCAGTATTCTTCATCTTCCGGAGATAACTTATTTTGCTTAATCAAGTACTCAATTGCGCTTTCCGGTAAATAAAAGGTCTCTTCGGAAGTATAGGGTATATCCGAATAAAGAGATACAAAAACCTTGACTGTGTCTGTTTCAACTGCATAGGCTTCCCCTTCGATATCAATTTCCTGATATATTTCTTTTAAATCTTTTAATAAAAATAAAGAGGGGTTTGTGTCTTCTTTTAAATTAAATCCTTCAATAATCGCCTGTGGTGGAACTTGGTAGAATTTTTCAATATCTGTTAAAGTAAAAGAACCCCTGATATCTGCTACATCATAGATATCTTCGGTCAGCTTTAAAGGTTCTGCAGAACGGCTGGTATCGAATAATCCTAATTGGTCGGTAAACCAAATCCCGCCTCCAAAAATAAGGATGATGGCAAAAAATATATGAATATGTTTGAATTTCATGATTTACCTCCTTTAACAGGGATATCCTCATTTGATTTTGGTTTTAAAAAGGAAAAACCCAGGGTATTTTTAACCGGGCAGGTTACCTCATCGGTACAGGTTAAACATGAAATACATTGATGGTTTCGGACAACTTTTTTATTAGAAATACCGATATTCATGGGACAAATCCGATCACATTGTTTGCAGTTGATGCATGTCTCTTCATTTCGTTTTAGAGGGATAATTCGAAAGAAATTGAAGACTCCCAATAATGCCCCTAACGGGCAGAGATACTTGCACCATGGGCGTTCAATCATTAATGAACTAATTAAAATAACGCCAAGTATGATTAATGAAGAAACTGTCACCTCATCCGACCAGAAATTAAATAATGCAAAATAAGGATCAATGTTTAAAAATATCAATGTAAGTTCTCTGATAGTCATAAAGACAACCATAAAGAGGACGATATAACGAATAAAACGAAGCCAGTAATCAATTTTAGAGGGGACTAAATGATTATATTTTTTCCCAAACCATTTTTGGCCAATCTTACCAATAAATTCTTGAACGGTTCCCAAGGGACAAATCCAGCCACAGAATACCGGTCCAAAGAACAGGGTAAGAATTAGAACCAGCCACATCAAGGTAAAGGAAGACTGATGGAGTTTTTTAATAAAGATTCCCTGGGTAAAATAAGTATAGGTCGTTACAACGCCTCCAAAAGGACAAATGGCGTGCAAGGAAGCTGAGCCAACCAGAATAGGTGATAAGCCTTGCTCGGCTCGGTAGTGATTATAACTTATCAGAATAATCAACAGAAGAAAGAAAAGTTGCGTAAAAATACGTAGCCAGACCATCTTTGTTTTTTTTTGTGGCATAATTAGCATGCTCCTTTCTATATTTATTTTAATTGGAATTTGGAAGAATGATATTATTATATTATAAAATAATAATATCACAAATAAGTTAATATGAATATGAAATTGCAATATTTTGCAATGATTGGAATTTTTTAGTTTTAACATGAGATTATCCTACTCCTGCCTGGATTACTATGAGGTGGTTTTTGGCAAGAGCAGGGAGACCTTCATCCGTTGCCATATCCATGGCTTTACCATTTCGTTAGTATCCGATATGCTAAGATAGATAATCCAAAATCAGTTATCCTTCAGGTCAATTTCTATGAACCAAAGAAACTATTTGAAACAAAGGGGAAGGTAAAACTTTTTCCCTTCTCGCAAGAAAAATTAAACCGTTGAAGATGGGTATCCGTAGAATCTATCATGAATGACATATTTATGTGAATTAAAATTATAATCTGTTCTCTTTCTCTAAGTAGGCAAACAGGTGAGGGCTGAATGATCACAACGGTACAGAGTGTATTCTCATTAAAAAAGATTTATCCTGAGGAAGGGGTTCAAATGAAAATTGTTTTAAAAACCTATAGATGGAAAGGTCAAATGGAGGGCTTTGAATCCATTTCCAATAAAACCAAATATATTATTAAAGGCTTGGTCAGTTTGAAATTCAAACAAACCAAGCCTATTAAAACTGTTAAAACTAAAATTGTACACAAGACATCATGTTACTGTTATTTCTTAGGTGGCTTCCACTCTTTCCAGACATTTCCTGCTAATTCTGGCGACGGCTTTAATGTCACTCCACCTTCTGTCCATCCGGAAGGCATCACTTCACCTGTTTTTTGATGGTGCTGGTATGCTTTAATTTGACGAAGGAGCTCTTCGGGATTTCTTCCAACGGGTGGACTTAAAATCTCGGCTGCCTGAATAATGCCTTCGGGATCAATTAAAAATCTTCCTCGAATGTTGACTCCAGCAGCTTCATCATAGACACCATAGAGGCTTCCAATGGCTCCTCCTTGATCTGAAACCATGGGAAAGGGAATATCTTTGCCAGCCATTTTACTTAACTCAGTTTCGTTCCAAATTTTGTGTGAGAACACGCTGTCAGTACTTACAGAAAGTACCTCGACATTTAATGCTTGAAGTTTTTCATAGCTCACGGCTATGTGTGAAATTTCAGTAGGTCAAACGAAGGTAAAATCTCCCGGATAAAAACATAAAACAAGCCATTGACCACGATAATCTTCCAGGGATACCTTTTTAATTTTCCCTTGATGAAAAGCATTGCCGGAGAAATTGGGTGCTTGTTTGGTGACTAACATGTACATCAACTCCTTTCTATATTTAGTATCATTATATATATATTATTATTGATAAGAATAAAAGTCAATAATTATTGTTCTTTATGTAATAGTGTTAAATAAATAAGCAGGAAAACGAGTCAAGTCCATATTAGTGTGTAAATTCCTCGGCATTTAGATTTCTAAGCTGCAATATGATCTGACTTAGTTTTTTGATCATTGATAAACTGATAGTAGTCACTCATATCAAAGTACTTTCTACCGGTTGACCACTTTTCATCCTGTTCTATTAGTAAAGCCCCAATCAGCCGTATCACTGAATCCACATTGGGAAAGATGCGGATCACCCGTTCTCTTCTTCTTATCTCCTCATTCAGTCTTTCGATGCTATTGGTGGTTCGCAGTCTCCTCCGATACTTCAAAGGCAGGCTCATACCCGCCATGACATCATCAAAACCTGTTTCAAGTACATCAATGGCCTTTGAAGCTTTGTCTTCAAATTCCGTAATGATCCGATTACATATGGTTCTGGCTGATTCGATATCCGGTGCATCATACATGACTTTTAACAATTCTTTCAGCTTCGGTTGCAATTTTTTTGGTGTTTTATCTAACACATTCCTGGAAAAATGGGTCTGGCATCTCTGCCATGATGTATTCTGAAAACATTTTCTGACTGCTTTTACTAATCCTTTATGGTTATCTGATACC
>Ga0272442_10006717_pt1 | contig 15067 bp, 15 predicted proteins | sample SSMForm2O_FD_200262 | JGI IMG/M metagenome (GOLD analysis project Ga0272442, IMG submission 200262) | Marine sediment archaeal communities from Little Sippewissett salt marsh, Falmouth, MA, United States - SSM-Form-2O | ecosystem: Environmental > Aquatic > Marine > Wetlands > Sediment ...
TCTGTTTTTTTCATCCAGGTTGTTTCTATATTCACCCATATTCCAGCCTTTTATACCACTTTTTGCTATTTCTTCCCACTTTTTCCCACCACTATACTGTATACTATCCCATCCGAAACAATTGTCAATAAGCTTTTTCGCCTGAATATGCCAAATTAAGCCCTGACAGAAAAGAACTACTATATATTTGTTAGTGTATTGCCGCAGAATAGTTCGCGCACTCTCGAGTACCTGACGGCACTCTCGAGTACGCTTCGCGCACTCTCGAGCAAATTGACGTTCGGCGGCAGATATTGTATTCTCTTCTCCAGCCGAAGCCTGCCCGCAGAAAAGCGGCCGCAGGCACAGAAGGGCAAGGAAGCAAGCTGTTGTCACTCTATCGCGTGCATTTTAAATGGAAGGAAAAAGAGATCCAGCTGACGGCGAAAAGCCTGGATCTCACTCATCCCTATTTCGTATCCATCAAAGATCTCGTTTTTCCCAAGGGGAAGAAGCTGATCATCAATCCTGCCGAAGATGAGATCATCAAGACCTTCGGCTTTGCCAAGCATCTGATGATCCCCTTTCAGGCGGTCAGCCTGATCGAAGAGATCGCGAAAGCGGATTCTGGAAAGGTCATGCACTTTCCCCTGGCCGAAGACAGCCGCAAGAAAGACTCCGACGATTGAGGAAATCAATTTTTCTTGTCTGAAGCTGCAAATAAGGATATGCTGTAGTCAAGGGGGAAAGAGAACATGTTTGAAAAGCGAGAAGCATCCAAGGATGAAATAGTACTGGTGGTCAGCGGGCCTCTGAACGGCGAGCCGGCGGGAGATTTCCAGAAGCAGCTGGAAGAGCTTTACGCAGGCAGCTGCAGCATCATAACCCTGGACTTGCGCCAGGTCAGCTCCATCAACTCTTCATCCATCGGGAAGATACTCCTCTACAGGAAAAAGCTGGCTGAACAGAATCGGGTGATCCGCATCCGGGGCTGCAGTGATTCTCTTTTCAACACCTTCCAGCTCATCAAATTCGACAAGCTGATCGATATCGAAAAATGAGCGCGTCCCGGAGGGACATTCAGGTTTTGTTGAAAAACCGGTAGTCGATGTCGGCGAAAATATTGTTCTTCTTCTCTATTCCAACCAGCCATTCCTGATCGATGCGGTTGGTCATGACCTGTTCATAAATTCTGGTAAAGTTATGGATATGCTCGTGGATACATCTGACGGCGTAGGGAACAGTGCTGCCGATTTTCATGATAAATGGCCAGTCCGACGCCTGGGAAAGCAGCACCTCGCGGCCCGCCTGGTTGAGGGCCCGCCTGATGATCCCCCGCTCGTTGGGGAAGCGCTTACTGAGATCAATCATGCGCTCCAAAGCCTTGTGTATATGCCTGTAGATCCAGTCATTGCTGCCGTCGATCCATACCTCGCTATAGCCCTTGTTGCCCCAGGACGAAAAGGAAGGCACGGTCACTTGATTATCCGGATACATGGACAGGTAATCTCCCGGGCTGACCATTTCCAGCTTTTCGGAGGCTGCAGCAGTGCTGCGTATGACCTGTTCCAGCCATTCCGGCCCCTCGAACCACCAGTGCCCGAACAACTCCGCGTCGAAGGGGCACACCAGTATGGGCGGCCTATCCATGTGCCGGCTGATGCGGGTAATCTGGTGAAGACGCTCCTGTACGAAGTGGTCGGCATGTGCCTTGGCTTTCTGCAGGGCCTTTTCGCGCTGATAATAGCGCTTGTTTTCCGTGCGCCCCGTGACCGCGTAGTACTTGATGCCCGTATGGAGGCGTGAATCCCAGAGCGAGGTGAGCTCGCTCTTGCCCCGCTCGTCCATATCGAAGCTCAGGTCACGGTGGAATTCCCGGTATACCGGATGACTGGGATAGCCGTCCTCGGCCGACCAGACAGCCCGGGAAGACTCGGGATCCCTGCCGAACGCGGCAACACCATTGGGACATACGATGGGGGCGAAAACGCTGTAGCGGGGGCTCTTTTCCGCAAAGAGCAGCCCGTGGGTTTCTAAAATCATGTAGCTCAGATTACAGGCGCCCAGGCTGTTTTCCAGGCCGGGGTAATAGCCGCATTCGGGCAGCCAGAGCCCCGCCGGCGAGGAACCGATCACCTTCCTGTGAGCGGAGACGGCCGTCGCCACCTGCGCGTGCACGCCTTCCGGAAAGATGCTGAGCACCGGGAAGAAGGCGTGGGTGGCATTGGAGGTAATGAGCTCGAGGCAACCCTTCTTCGCGAAATGCTTAAAGCCCTGGATAAGATCGCGCTGGTAAAGCCCGAGGAATTCTTCCCGGCAGTTCAAGAAGCGCTGCCTGTACATGCCGGCCAGCTCACGCCGCTCCGGCTCCGCCCGGTTGTTTGCCTCCTCGATCTCGCAGAGCCTGAGGAGCTTCTCCAGATGGGCGAGGTAGCGCTGTTGCAGCAGCTCATCGCCGAACATGGCGGCCAGGGTCGGGGACAGGGAAACTGTCAGGCGAAAAGGAACATCGTCCGCCTCCAGCCTGCGCAGCGCCTGAAGTAGAGGCAGATAGGTCTCTGAAATGGCCTCGTAGAACCAGTTCTCCTCGAGAACATTTTCATCCTCCGGGTGCCTGACATAGGGAAGGTGCGCGTGCAGTACGATGGAGAGGTATCCCGAGGCCATGGTCAATCCTTGCTCCTGGATAAAATCCGCTGGGGGATGGCGTCGAAGCTTGACACAATGTTGTATACCGGCTCCATGGTAAAGGTATCCGGCTCCTGACGTCCTTTGGGAACGGCGCGGGAGCCCCTGGGGGTTTTGATGGCATTGCTGCGCACCAGAATTCGGTATCCCCGCTCGGAGATAGTGCCCAACTCGAAAAGGTAGGCGCAATCCGGGTGCGGCAGGTAGATATACCAGCTGCTGTCGCTGAGCTTGATGGGAATATCGAAGTAGGAATTGGAATTACCGCCGTCGAAGTTGACCAGCTCCACATCATGAACCCTTAAGACGAGCTGTCCGAGATCCTGCTCCATCGTCAGCTCGGCCTGAAGCTGCTCGGCGATCTCCCAGTAGGCGAAGGCCCAGTTGGGATCCCGGACCATCAGTACGGCTTCAGTCTGCTGGTAGCGTTCCGGCAGAGGATAAAGCTCCCCGTTGCCGGTCGCCAGCCCGTCATCATCGCTGATTTCAAACTTTTTTTCCTCACCAAGGACCAGCAGGTTATTCTGACTGGCTTTTTCCAGCTCAGCCTCCACCAGGGTATCCACGATCATTTCAATGAGCTCATCCCGCAGCACGCTGCCGGGAAACTCTATCCCCACACTACGGGCAAATTTTTGGAGATCACCGGTGGGAAGAGATTGGAGGCGCTTGTGATTCATTACGTACTCCAATTCCAGGGGTGCTTCCGGACACCAGCCAATGGATTCCGGATGCCGTAAGGCCTTAGTAACACCATATCCTAAGATGTTTAAAAAAAAAGTGTCAACCCCGCCGCCGGGATATATCACCCTCAGTCGCTATTTGAAATATGACTGCCTTTTGCCGCCAAAAACAGCATGACATCACCGAATCCCAGGAGTTTTGCCAGTCTGTCCAGAGGACGTTTCATCCAGCCGGGGGCGGTACCCACAGCCAGGCCTCCCCAGGTGACAACCTGTAGAACCCGGAAGCCTGTGCGCGCCAGCATCTTCCTCATGGTGGCCACGGAGAAGAGAGTCAGATGATCGGCGATGGCGGAGCGCCACCCGGTCTGGAAAAGCCTGGCCTGAAGACCGGCGATATTCGGGGTGGTTATAATGGCCAAACCGTCGGTTGCCAGCACCCTTCTCACTTCCAGCAGGAACTCGGCAGGGGAAGGCACGTGCTCTAAAAGATGCGAAAAATGAATCACCGAGAAATGACCATCCGGAAAGCCTGCGTCGAACAGCGAGCCGATACGGACTTCCAGGCCGCGCTTTTGCATGGCATGCTCGGCCGACTCGCGGCAGAGCTCGACCCCGATGGGATGCCAGCCGGCGCTGCGTATATGCGCCAGGAGGCGCCCGGTGGCGCAGCCGATATCGAGAAAGCGGCCGTTCCCGCTTCTGGGCCGCTCAAGTCGCTCGAAGCCGATATCCTGCAGACCGAGCAGCATGAGTTGGAAAAAATTGTCCTCGTTTTCGAGCTCATAGCGGTAATAGTCGGCGCCGTAGCGCCGCTTCAGGTCGTCGAAAACGGGCTGGGGGTTCTGGTAGGTTAGACCGCAGGTTTTACAGCGCACAAAAACACCCCCATCGCAGGAATAGAGATGGTGATGCCTGGGGGAACCGCAGAGAGGACAGACGATCTCTCGAAAGCTCTCAGCCTCGGGGCGGGTAGAAAATGTTTTCATTGTGCGCCGGCGGCCACGCGCAGCTGCAGCTCTTTCAGGCTTTCATTACCGGCAAAATCCCTCGCCACCAGCAGCAGCGAGGTTTCACCGGGGACCAGCTGCACCCAGCCGAGGCGAAACAGCCACTCCGCGGAGGAATCATACACCGCAGTGAAGCTTTTCTTTCCGCTTACGGTCACCATCGATCCGCCTCCATCCGGGGGCCGTCCCTGGTCAGCCGATGGTCCGGCGGGCGGAGACTCCCTGGTCAGGGAGTCGAAGGTGAGGGAAGTGACCTCCTTGCCGTCCTGGTAGAGGGAGATCTGATAGGGGGCGAATTTTGAAACAAAGGAAACGTCCTCACGCAGATCGAAAACCTCGGCCAGAACTTCCACTTCCCCCACAAGCGGTATCTCTCCAGTTTCAGATGTCAGCTCCAACAGCCGGCTGCCGTCGCTGACATAAAGCCCGCGGATTCTGGGGGCCTGATTATCAGCAACTGCGGGCAGCAGAAGGAAGGGATTGAGGACCGTTTTCATCTCCGAGTCGATGATGGAGAGATAGAGCAGGGAACCCTGGGCGCTTCCGGAGGATCCCGAGACACCCAGAACCTGGTCGCCTTCGAAACGAAAACGCTCCCGTTCCAGGCTGCCCGCCTCGAGATGGCAGTAGAGGGAAAGAATCCCGCCCTCGTGCTGAAGAACCATGAAGCTGCCCAGCCCCACCGGCAGCGTGGAGTAATCCCGGCCCTCGTCGTAGTAGAAGAGAAGCTCCCCCGGCGCGATGGGGGTAACCGCTTCTCCACCCTTGGCCAGATCGACGCCGGCATGGAAATGGTCCCCGCGATTACTGCCGAAGGTCGCAGAGACTTTCAGTGTATCCAGCGGCCAGTCAAAGCCGAATACCGGCAAAGTAACAACCAGGAAAAGCATCAGGCAGCGCTTCATTATCCCTCCAGCAGGTCCAGACGCAGAAGATGATCGCCGAAGGCCAGGAGCAGATGATTATCGACGATCCTGAGAAACAGATCGCCGCCTGCAAGCGTTTTGGTATAAAGCTGCCGGTTCAGGGGGAAAAAGATCTCCAGGGCGGTTTCGCCGCCGCTTCCGGTCCCCGCCGCCAGCATGCCCTGCTCGGAGGCGACCGACAGGGAACGAAGCTCGCCGCTCAGATCCACCGGATAGATCCGCCGCCTGGACAGATCGAGGAGGTCGAGACCCCCGGGAGCCTCAAAAACGATGAATCTTCCTTCCTCGAAGTAGCGTAAGTAGATCTCACGCCGGTAGTCAGACTCCAGGTCCAGGGAATACTGCCGGGTAAAATCCCCGTTTTTCCTGTTCACAATGGACAGCCGCTGAGGGTCCAGTCCCGAGATCCAGGCCAGCTGCCCGGCGTCGGGCCTGAGCGCAGTGGCCAGCACCACGGGAAGACGGCTGCCGGTATCGGCATCCTCGTAGAGCAGTTCCCCCTCGATACCGAAAAACATGACCTTGCCTTCCACCAGGCCGAGCAAACATTCCTCTCCCCTGAGGTTCACAGAGGTCAGCGGTGAGAAAAACTCCGCCTGCCAGAGCCTCTCCCCCTCCGAGCTCCAGGCCTGAATTCCTCTCAAGTCGGTGTTGATCGTATAGAGCCTGGCGCCCGTATTTTCCAGGAGGGGGTAGCCGAAGCTGGGAACGCCGTAAACGAAGCCGCCGTCCGGATCACGGAAGACCAGGTTCTCAGGGATGCGGGCGTAATTAATGAAACCCGCCTCCGAAAGGGCTACATTGTAGAGCGTTCTGCCCTGATAGTGAAGCTTGGAAGCCAGGTCAACATAGCCGAAGCGGTCCCGGACGCGGAACCAGAGCGGGACCCGCTTTTCTTCGACCACGGCGGTGGGTTTTGCCCGGCTCAGATCCAGAGTCCAGACGGGAACCAGAAAATGTTCCCTGCCGGCGGGACGGGGAAAGAGCATAAGATATAAAGCGGCGCCCAAAAACGCCGCCAGAACGAGCCTGGGATTCCTTCTGCGCTTCAATCAGTCCCTCTTTTTCTTCAGCTTCTCTATCCGGCGGGCATCTTCCTGTTTCTTCTGGTCTGTTTCCATCTTCGCTTTCCAGATCTCGATCTTCTTCTTCACGATATCGGATTCCTCGGATTCTCCCAGGAGAAGATGCAGCCGCCTGAGGGCTGCAAGAAAGCGTATCGCCTGCTTGATATCGTCAAGCCGCAGGGTCAGAAGCTCATATTTTTCCCGGTAGCGGTCGGCCGCCTGCTGCAGAAGCCGCTTGCTGAGATTCATATGCCCAACCCTGTCCGCATACCCCTCCACCCTGGGATCGAGCCGGGCTACAAAGCTCTTCATGTTGATCAGATTCTTGGTGATGGCGGCGTAGCGCGCCTGCAGCTCCACAAAAGACCATTTCCATTTCGAATTCTGGCCAAAGTCCTCGATCACGGAATCGATGGAAAAGCCGAGCTTCTTGATCAGGCCGTAACGCTGCTGATCGCTGTAGTCCTCGATACTTGCCAGCCGATCACCGTATTCGGCATAGGGAACATCAATGTAGGGAGTGACGATCTCTTCCAGGGCGATGATGCTCTTATAGCACGCTTTCCGCGCCTCATTGAGATAAGCCTCATTCTTCATGCCCAGCAGGGCCAGGGAGAGAGAGTTCATCAGGATGTAGTAGGAGACCAGATTGAGATAGCCGGACGTCAGCTCCAGGCGCAGATGGTTGATCCTGCCGAGCTCCTCCGGGTCCTGGCTGCCGGAGGTACGCTCTCGTATGGCACTCTCCAGTTTCTCTGCGTCTTTACGGATGATTTCTACTGTGTGCTTGTACTCCCGGATCCTGTCCGCGTACCTGTTTTTCGCTTCCGCTCTTGCTTTTTCCATATTAAACCCGCCTGTCAGGTTCCATACTTCTCCAGCAGCTCGCCGGCATGCTTGAGGGACAATTCACCCTGGCGATCCCCGGCCAGCATCCGGGCGATTTCCTCCAGGCGCTGGTTTCCCCTGATGGCCTTCGAAAGGGTTATCGTCCGCCCTGCCTTGAGAACCTTTTCGACTTTGATATGATTATCGGCACGCACGGCAAGCGTGGCAAGGTGGGTAATGCAGAGCACCTGCTTATGCTCTCCCAGGCGTTTCAGCCGCTCCCCCACCGCCAGCGCCACTTCTCCGCCTATGCCCACATCCACCTCGTCGAAAATCAGGGAGTTGATATGGTCGGACTCGGCTAATACTGACTTTATGGCCAGCATGATCCGGGAAATCTCCCCCCCGGAGGCGATCTGCGCCAGCCGCCGGAAGGGCTCTCCCTGGTTTGGGGAGATCAGAAACTCAACCCTGTCCTTGCCGTGAGAATTATAAACCGGACGTCCCGCCTCATTCTCCTTGACCTGTATTTGAACCCGGAAACGGGCCTTCTCCATACCCAAACTCTTAAGTTCCGCTTCTATCGCGGGGCGCAGCTTCTCGGCCCCTTCTTTGCGCTTTGCGGAGAGCTTTTCGGCCAGACCGCGCAGTTCTTTTTCCAGGCCGACAATATCTTTCTCGAGAGCCTGCTTTTCCTGATCGGCGTTTTCCATCCGCTCCAGCTCCCGACGGCTGGAATTTCCGTATTCCAGAATTTCTTCGATCGAACCGCCATATTTCTTCTTGAGCTTGCCAATCAACGCCATCCGGCTTTCCAGGCTCTCCAGGCGAGCCGGATCAAAGTTGAAGGAAGCGCGATAGCGGCGGACGTTCTCCACCATGTCCTCGATCTCATAAAAGGCGTCATCCAGCTGCTTGGCCGCGGGGATGAGCTCAGGGTCCAGCTGGCCGGCTTCCGCCATGGCTCCCCGGGCTTCCCGCAAGAAACCCAGCGCCCCTCCCCGGCTCTCCACGCTGTTGCGGAGCACCGTTTCCAGGGCCTGCTCCAGCTTTTCCGCCCCGGACAGTAGTTTCAGCTCCCGAGCCAGGGTATCGTCCTCCCCGGGCTTCAGCCCCGCCTCATCGATCTCCTGTACGGAAAACTTCAAAAGATCAGCGCGCCTCAACCGTTCCTGCTCGGAACCCAAGAGCTCGGTATAAGCATCCCGCTGTCGCAGCAGTCGGCTGTAGCAGGCGGAAAAGCTCTCATCGATCTCTTCACAGCCGCTGTAGCGGTCCAGAAGCTTGCGGTGGCTTTCCACCCGTAAGAGCGATTGATGCTCGTGCTGGCCATGAAGATCGAAGATCAGGCCTGTCAGCTCCCGCAGGGCGGAGAGAGTAAAGGGGGAGGATTGAACGAATACGGAGCCCTTGCCGCTGCGCTTAATGCGCCGGCGTATGATGATCGCCTGGTCTTCCGGATGAACGCCGTGGTCTTTCAGCCAGGCGACCACCTCTGCGCTCTCACCCACCCGGATCACTCCGGAGACGTTCGCCTCGTCGCTGCCGGCCCTGATCGTTTCCGCATCTGCCTTGTCGCCCAAAAGCAGGCCCAGAGCGCCGATGAGTATGGACTTCCCGCCCCCGGTCTCTCCAGTCAGGACATTGAGACCGTCTCGAAAACTGACATTTAGTTTATCGATGATGGCATAGTTCTCAACCACCAGTTCTTCAAGCATTCGGCTCACCCGCCCAGTTCAGTTTTGACCTCAATACTTCATAGAAATTACGCTGATCGGATTGAATAATCAGGGCTTCCTTGTCGGTTCGGCGCAAAGCGATCCTGTCCTTGGGCAGAAGCAGGAAGCTTTCCTGGCCGTCCGCCGTCAGAAACAGATCGGTCCGCTGCTGCTCCTCGATGAGTATCTCAACGTTTTCGTCATAGGGTATGACGATCGGCCGGTTGGAAAGGGTGAAGGGGCAAATGGGAATCAGCAGCAATGCCTCCATTTCCGGATGCAGGATCGGGCCTCCCGCGGACATGGAATAGGCCGTGGACCCGGTGGGCGTGGCCACGATGACCCCATCCGCCCGGTAGCGGCCGATATAGGTGCCGCTCACAAAGACCTGGAGACGGATGATCTTGGGCGTACCGCTGGTCCGAACCACCGCGTCATTCAGCCCCGTGAACTCCGCCACCACCTCTCCGCGGCGCTGAACCTGAATCGCCAGCATGATGCGGCGGCTGATCTCCAGCCGGCCGGCGAGGAATTTCCCCAGGGCTTCCTGCCATTCATGCTTGGAGATCTCGGTAATAAATCCGAAATCGCCCAGGTTGACCGCCAGGATCGGGATATTTTTCCCGGCCAACAGACGAGCGCAGTAGAGAAGCGTCCCGTCGCCTCCGAAGCTTATAGCCAGATCCGTAGCGCGCAGATCCGGTTTTCTCTGACTGCCCACCGCCGCGACTTTGACCTCCACACCCCTGGCGGCGAAAAAGTTTTTGGCATCCCCAAGGGCTTCCTGGGCTTCCTGTTTGAATTCATTAACGGCGATAAGGACTCCGCGAATTTTCTTTTCCATATCCAGGTTCATCCTTGACTATACCTATTCATTTTTCCGTTGTAAAGAAGATCAGGGCAACGTGGCGAGTACTCTCGTGATCAGCTGGAGGTTCTTCTTTCCCAGCGTCGGGTAGAGGGGAAACAGAACACAGCGCCTGAGAAGATCCGCCGCGTTCGGACAGGCGGCGCCGATACCTTCCCGCCCGTCTCCCGCCTGCAGCTCCTCCAGGGCAATAATCCGGTCGGAGAAGGCGGGCCTGGTGGTGATGTTCTGTTTTGCAGCATACTGCCGGATCATTTTCATGCTGTCGGCGACGCGTACGGGAAAAGCAGACAAGACGTTCTCCTGCTCGTCCGGCTGTACCAGGGTGCCGTGCCGGGTCGCGGACAGGGCGCGGGTAAAATGAGCGGCGATATCCCGGCGCGCGGCCAGAAAGCGCTCAATATCCCGCAACTGGGCAAGCCCCAGTGCGGCGTTCAGATCGGCAAGCAGGGCCTGGGGCTGGAAATCCTCCAGACCGGTCTTAACCGCAGCGAGCAGCCTTTTGTCCCGGGCCACGAGAACCCCTCCCCCCCCGGCGGTAACGATTCCCTCTTCGCCCAGGGAGAGAACACAGAGAGAGCCGGAACCGCCGCCCCGGATGATACCTTCCGGGGAACCGCCGCCTAGTGCCTGACTGAGATCATCGATGATCGGAATATCAAGGTTCTCGTACAACCCGGCCGGCGCCAGCAGACCGAAGGGATGCGTGACGATCATGGCCTGGGGGCTGCGGCTCATCAGCGATTCCACGGTTGAGGGCAGCATCAGAGCGGAGTTGGGATCTACGTCCGCGATCAGGGGAACCAGGCCGCGTTCCGTCAGAATCCGATGATAATAGGCCGGCGCCAACGCCGAGAGAAGCACCGCCCCCCCGGGCTCCAGTTTCAGGGCAGCCAGGGCCAGGTGGATCGCCTGATTCATGCTCGCCAGGCACAGCCCCCCTGTTCCGCCCAGATAATCGGCAAAAGCCGCGGCGCACTCGCTGCTCAGGCTGCCTGAGCCGATGGAATCGGAAACCATACAGCTGAGCACGCTGTTCATATGCTTGCGCTTAAGAGTGGGTCGATTGATGGGGATCTCCATATGGCCTGATTTCCTGCTTTCCGTTTTTTATGCTTCTTTCGGGAAGAATAAACAAGGAAGCGTTCAATTTCAACCGGCTGAAACGAAAAGCTTCCAGCATCAGCCGCAGATCAGCGGCACGAAGCGGCAGCCGATGCTTTCCCTGCTCTCAAACCTGCATCCCAGGCGTCTGAGAATCATCAGGATCTGGTAGCTGTAAACCTCTCCCAGGGGCAGAACCAGGAGGCCGTTATCCGCAACCTGCGCCTTCAGGGGCGGGGGAACCTCTTCAGCCGCAGCAGTCACCAGAATCCTGTCAAAAGGAGCCTGCTCACGCCAACCCCGGGAGCCGTCGCCGATGCGGTAGCGGATATTCGTGTACCCCAGCCGGTCGAGCTTCGTCTTGGCCCGCTTGAGCAGCGCCGGGATTCTCTCCACGGTATACACTTCCCCCCCCAGCTCCGCCAGGATGGCAGTCTGGTAGCCGCTGCCCGTGCCGATCTCCAAAATCCTCTCATCTCCCCGCAGGTGGAGCTCCTGAGTCATCACCGCCACCATGTAGGGTTGAGAAATTGTCTGGCCTTGCCCGATGCTGAGGGGATAGTCTCCATAGGCTTCAAAGCGCGCCTTCCCGCCGGCAAACAGATGCCTGGGAATCCGCTCCATCACACTCAGCAGTCTCTCATCGGTGATGCCCCGCGCCCGGATCTGCCGCGCGACCATCTGCTCGGCGTTTCTATTTTCAGGATAGCCTATGTTTTGACTCAATTGTCCTGTTCCCGGGAGCTCAGTAGACCACCAGTACCGGGAGTTGACTCTTCCTGATCAGGTGGGATGTGGTCGAGCCCAGGATATAATCCTTGATCTTGTGCTTACCGTGGGAGCCCACCAGGATAAGGTCGGAGGACTCCTGCTGGGCCACCGCCAGCACGGTTTCCACCAGCGTTCCCCCGGCATAGACAACCCGCGGGGTGATGCCGTGTTTTTTCAGGTAGCGCTCCTCCTTCTCGATCAGCCTGCACCTGCTTGCTTCGACCGCGCTTCCGGCGGCCGCGTCATCGGCGGAAGGCATTTCCGCCAACAGGATGACAAATTCCTGCCAGAACTCGCCCAATGCATTGACGGAAAACAATAGAGCCCGTTCGGCCTGCTGCGAGCAGTCGTAGGGGAAAAGCAGCCGCCGGGGTTCCCTGAAGTCTCGGGGACATACCAGCACCGGCCGGGGAGAAGACCTGACCACATCCTCGGTGGTGGAGCCCACGATGGTCCTGTCAAAGCGGGCGTTTTCACCCTTCTGCCCGATGATCAAGATGTCCCCGGAACGGGATTCCTCCGCCAGTATGACGGAAGGGAGACCCTCCCGCTGCACTGCGACGAAGGGGATCTTCTCGCTCTCACAGCGGCTGCGACAGGCGTCCAGACAGCTGGCGGCAAATGTCGCGATATCCTTCTTGAGCTTTTGATAGAAGGTTTTGAGCTCACTGTCCGGGGGGATATACGTACGCGCGAAGGCATAGTCGAAATGTCCGGTGGCGTAGATGATGGGCAGATCGGTTTTCCGCGAGTCGACGGCAAAGACCACCTTGATCTCCCCCCCGCTCTTTCCGGCCAGGTAAAGCGCATACTCCAAAGCGGTTAAACCATAATCGGACCCGTCAATACCGACAACGAGCTGCTTGATCATGGCTTTCTACTCCGTATCTTTTTTACGCTCGCGCTGGACGCCCATGTCCTTGGCGTGCAGCTTCGAAAGCTTGTAGCGTTTTAAAAGCTCGCGTAGTGCATCATTGACGGCTTCCGTTCTGCTGGTGTAGTAGCCCTCACGAACCATCTCGTCGATCTCTTCCAGAAGATAAGCGGAGGTTTCAACATAGGTTTTGGACATCTTTGGCCTCCTTTGCACCCCTTCGTACTTTTATTTTAGTTCTCCGGATTCAACTCTGCAACCGTTCAGGTCAGGGCAAAACCCCGGTACTCAGGTTCTGCCGCACCGCCTCCTCCAGGCTGAGCCAGCCTTCCTGAAAGCGTCCGAACCAGCCGGTTTCCAGCAGCAAGCGTATATAGTCGTACAATTCCCGGGAGCGGGCCTTTACATTGCGTCTGAAATCGCGCAGCGCATGCTCATCGCCCAGGTCGGTGACAATACGGAAGCTCAGGGGAGGAATTGCAGCCCTTAGGGCCGCGACAAACACGCCGGCGGTCTCCCAATCGGCGCCAGCGGCATGGAAGAGGGTGTAGAGTCGCTCCCTCAGCTCCAGTGTCTGCAGCAGGAATTCCCCGCAGGCGATATCCCCGACCCTGGCGGCAATGCCGTTCCGGCGGCCCTCGCTCACCGCTGCCCGCTGCAGGTTTTCCCGCCTGCGGGCATCCAGGAATGAAAACCCCGAAGGAAGCTTCATTTCACGAAGCGATTGCGAAGGAATACCGCTCCCGCTCAGATCATATTCGTAGCAGAGCTCTCCAACCACCACGTCGCCGATGACCGCTCCGGGCAGCAGACCGGCACAGGTTCCGGTATCCAGAATAATGTCGGCATTGTAATGCAGGCACGCCGCCGCCGCCGCCGCGGCTGCCCGACCCTTGGCGGGCCCGCTCTGCACGGCGAAGATATCGCTGCTGCCCACGCTTCCCCGCGCTGTTTTGCAGCCGAAAAGCGCCGGCGTATCACGCAGGGACAGCATCTGCCGGCAGGCAGCGAACTCCGCCGGAATCGGACAGATCATAACAAGTGTCACAGTAGCAGTTTACACCATCTTCTTCTCACGTCAATATAAAAATAGGGGATAGACCTTGCGGCTCTATCCCCATAATTTTTTGAGGCCTTAGGACAAGGAAAGGAGGTGAAACTTGTCCATCGGAACGCAATTCCGCCTATCGCCTCATGAATACTAAACAATTGATATAATGTTTGGTTACACTCACCAGAAAAAAATACCTGGCAACGACCTACTCTCCCACCCCATCACAGGGCAGTACCATCGGCGCGGGAGGGCTTAACTTCCGTGTTCGGGATGGGAACGGGTGGGACCCCTCCGCTATGGTCACCAGGTAATATGTATCAACTATCAGCGACAAAGTCCACCGCCGGGCCTGGCGCTGGCGCTCTGGCCTTGCGCTCTGGCCTTGCGCGCAGGCCTGGTGGCCGGCTGTTGTCTGGGCCAATCCCTTCGCCGGGCTCACGCCCGGCTCAGGATTAACCCTTCACTTTGTTCAGGATTAACAGATAATATGGTCAAGCCGCACGGTAAATTAGTACTGGTCGGCTAAACATGTTGCCATGCGTACACCTCCAGCCTATCAACCAGATCATCTCTCTGGTACCTTCAGTCCCCTCGAAGGGGAAGGGTTGCCTCATCTCGAGGGGGGCTTCCCGCTTAGATGCTTTCAGCGGTTATCCCGTCCGAACATGGCTACCCAGCACTTACCCTTGGCAGGATAACTGGTACACCAGAGGTTCGTCCACTCCGGTCCTCTCGTACTGAGAGCAGCTCCTCTCAAGCAACCAACGCCCATGGCAGATAGGGACCGAACTGTCTCACGACGTTCTGAACCCAGCTCACGTACCGCTTTAATTGGCGAACAGCCAAACCCTTGGGACCTGCTTCAGCCCCAGGATGCGATGAGCCGACATCGAGGTGCCAAACCTTGCCGTCGATGTGAACTCTTGGGCAAGATAAGCCTGTTATCCCCGGAGTACCTTTTGTCCGTTAAGTGACGGCGCTTCCACTCGCCACCGCCAGATCACTAAGACCGGCTTTCGCCCCTGCTCGACTTGTCAGTCTCGCAGTCAGGCCCCCTTTTGCCTTTGCACTCATACGCTGATTTCCAACCAGCGCGAGGAGACCTTCGCACACCTCCGTTACTCTTTTGGAGGTGACCGCCCCAGTCAAACCGCCCACCTGACATGGTCCGCCTACCGGATTTCACGGCAGGCGTTAGAAACCTAAACTACAAAGGGTGGTATTTCACCAACAGCTCCGCACAGCCTAGCGACCATGCTTCATCGCTTCCCACCTATCCTACACATCATAGCCCAAGTCCCAATGCCAGGCTGCAGTAAAGGTTCACGGGGTCTTTCCGTCTAACCATGGGTAATCGGCATCTTCACCGATACTTCAATTTCACCGAGTCCCGCGTTGAGACAGCGCCCAGATCGTTACACCATTCGTGCAGGTCGGAACTTACCCGACAAGGAATTTCGCTACCTTAGGACCGTTATAGTTACGGCCGCCGTTTAC
>Ga0272442_10006718_pt1 | contig 15066 bp, 27 predicted proteins | sample SSMForm2O_FD_200262 | JGI IMG/M metagenome (GOLD analysis project Ga0272442, IMG submission 200262) | Marine sediment archaeal communities from Little Sippewissett salt marsh, Falmouth, MA, United States - SSM-Form-2O | ecosystem: Environmental > Aquatic > Marine > Wetlands > Sediment ...
AAGACTGCTAAATCTTCCTGGTCTTCCAGATTCAATAGTTCCTTTTGGAAAATACATATATTCCCTTACTGGAATATCATGAAATGATGAGTATACTTTTCTCTCCTTAGGCATTTTTCCTTCTCAATATATATTTATGATTTTTATAAGTTAAATAACTTATGAACCGGTAAGCAGATTTGCAATGTAAGGAAATGCAACAATTGTTCCTATCATGCTACCTACATTTGCAAGTGCAACAACCAAGAGAAGCCTAATCACCCTATTATTTAAGAAATCCTTAAGGCTGTCAAGCTTACTTAGATTCTTAAAGTCTCTGATAACAGGTGTTCTTAATTTTGCTTCTACATATCCTGCAACCCAGCCAGCTGCAATTGCAGGGTTCAAAGAAGTAATTGGTGCTGCAACAAATGCAGTAAGTATTGAAAATGGATGAGCTCGGGCAATAGCTGTTCCTATTGCAGAACAAATTCCGTTTATCAAAAACCAATAAACAAACATCGAAATAGCAAGGTCTGAACCTTTAGTAAGAAATGCATAAACAATTAATACTGCAAATAAAACAGGAACGAGGTAACCAATGGTCTTTAGTAGGCTAAAGCGTTTTTTAGGAACATACTCTAATTCCTCTAAATCAACATCAAGGTTTTCTTTTTCAAGGTTCTTTTGAATTCCTTTTAAATGTCCTGCACCAACTACTGCAAGTACTCTTCCTTTTTTACTTACATCTAATATTTTCTTTGATATATAATTGTCTCTCTCGTGGATTAATACGTTACTTGTACTTGGTGCGATTTCACCAAATTCTTCCATTAATGAAGAAATCACATCTTGATCCATTAGTTTTTTAAGGTCAAGCTCTTCGATTTCTTCATCATCAAAACCAATCATTGCCTTTAAAAATTCCCAAGTAAGTCTGAATTTTTCTCTAAGTCCCATTTTTCTCCAGGCTCTCTTAAGTGTAATTGATATATCTCTGTCTATAAGAGCTACTTTTAAATTTTCCTTTTTCGCTTCTTTCATTGCAGCAATCATTTCTGAACCTGGTTCTATTCCATGTTCTTTTCCAAGTTTTCTTTGAATAGAACCTAAAAATGTTTGAGCAAGCATTAAATAGGAATTATTTGACTTTAAAAGATGAGTTATAGGTTTATTTTCCCATTTATTCTTTTTTGTAATTGCCTCATGTCTTCTACTGCATAGTTCAACTGCAACAATATCAGGCTTGTATTTTTTAATTGCATCCCTTACTTCTTCAACACTATCTTTAGATATATGGGCAGTACCAACTAGTATAATGTTATCATTTATTTTAACCTGCAATTTATCTCCTTTTTTTAACTGCAATAATTTATTGATATATAAAAAATATATTAAATTTCAGCTTCAAAGTCTTCAACAGATGCTTTGAAATCATCATATTCCTTGATTTTACCTTTTTCTTTTAATATTGCCCTTGTTAAAAGCCAGTATACTAGTGCTAGTGCTCTTCTTCCTTTATTATTTGTTGGAATCACTAAATCAAGATATTTTGTTTCATTGTTTGTATCACACAAGCCTATTACTGGAATTCCAGTATTTTTTGCTTCATGTAAGGCTTGGGCATCAGCAAGTGGATCTGTTACAATTAAAAGTTCTGGTTCGAGAAATCCTCTTGAGTTTGGATTTGTGAGAGTACCCGGTCTGAATCTTCCATCTAAAATTTGAATCCCTGTATGTTGAGACAGATTTGTAATAGGTGTTTGACCGTATTGTCTTACAGATACTACTAAAATATCTTTAGGGTCATATTTAGCGATTAGTTTTGCAGCAGTTCTAATTCTCTCATCAGTTTTTTTAACATCTATTATGTATAAACCATCATTTCTAACTTTATATATGAAATCCTTAATATCAGAGGTTTTCTGACGAGTTCCAATATGTGCACCAGAAGTCATGTAAGTTTCTTCAGGTATGCTCATGCTGTCTTCTTTTTTCTCTTCGGATTTCTTTTTCTTTTCATCAGCCATTGTGCTTGCCTCTACAAATATATTATTGTTCTAATCTTTTAACTGTTATTGGAATTGCATTCTCATTAAATTCAATCATAGCAATATCAATAGGTGAAATAACACCTTTTGGTATCTTCATGAGTGTAGGAGCCCCCATTGATATTTGTAAAGCACGAGCTCCAACTATCCTTGCCTTTTCAAATCGAGTATATTTCAAATTAATACACCATATCTTATAAATAAGTAAGGAGACCAAATACTAGAAACGTTTAAAAAGCTTACCCCTAAAAAAGCCTAATCTCTTCCAACTTCGTGATTTTCTGCGAATTCTTGTGATCTATTTGAAAATTCCTCCAATGCAAGTTGCATATCAAGAGTAATATCTCTTAGTAATTGATCTAAATATTCGTTTTTAAATTCTTTTACACCATCAACATCAGAAAATAGTTTACCCATATAACCATTAATATCTCTATGAATTTCAATATTATACAATGTTTCTTCCATATTACGCCCCTCTTCTTCTTTTATCACTATTAAGAAAGGCATATATAAAAAACTTTTGGAATTTTTGTTCTATAACATCCTTTCAATAAGTTTATTAATATCTTTACCGCGATAACCTAGAGCACCTTTTTTGTTATAAGGCCTTTTTATCCCTTCATAGCCTTTTTTTGGAGGGTTTAATCTAAAGATTGGTTTTATATTAGGAATTTCTTTGTAATTAAATTTCTTATCAATAATTGCAGTACTTAGTTTATCAAAATCTGCATATGATGTTGCTGACTTGATATAGTCAGAACCCAGGTCCTTGTCCCCAATAAGTTTTCCTCTTGAGCTGATAAGCTTTGATAAAACCTTTTTATCAAGCTCTCCCCAGGTTACATAGTCTTTAACGACTTGAAGCATTCCCTTATTTACCTTGTTTTCTTCAATGAGCACACAATGATTTACCCTTGTAAGGTTTAATAGTTCCAAAGTTTTTTTGATATCTGGATTAACGTTTACAGTTCCTCTAATTCTTATTACTCCATAGGTCATAGAAATCTAAGCCTCCTTATTATCTTTGACTTCTTCAGTATCTTTTTGTTCTTTTTCTTCGGCAATGCTGCCTGATATAATTCCAACTTTTGAACTCTCATTTTTCCTTACACGCATATCAGAGTTTTCCTTTAATGCATTAAAGACTGCCTTTGCATAATTCACAGTTGTTTTTGTCTTACCTCTTGTAAATGCCCAGCAGTCTTTAACACCTGCAAGATTTAATATCTTCTTTGCAACTTCTCCTGTTGCAAGACCAATTCCGTGAGGAGCAGGTTTTAGTGTTATTTCAACTGAGCCGCTCTTTCCAGTTACTGCAAAAGGAACAGTATGGGGCTTTCCACAACCGCATTCCCAAGAGCCGCATCCTCTTCTAATCTCAATAATATTTAGCTTTGCATTATCAATTGCCTTTCTGATACTTGAGCCAACCTCTTTACCTTTGGCCTGCCCAAATCCAACATATCCATTTGTATTTCCAACAGCAACAGTGATTACAAATTTTACTCTTCTTCCAGAGTCAGTCATTCTCTGGACCATGTTTACATCAATTACCTCATCTTCAATATCAGGAAGCAAAATATCAACAATTTCGGGCTCCCTAATTGGAAGACCTGTGTTTATTGCATCATGAATATTTTTTATTTCTTCGCTTTTTACCATCTTTCCAAGTTTAGTTCTAGCGGACCATTCGACTCTTGAAGGTTCTTTTCTAGGAGCACGAGCTTTCCTTTTATTTCTTCTTCCTGCTGCCATTATTTACCCCCGGTTATCTTGTTTTTAATATCATCTACAACGGAACTCATGTTTTTGTCAATATGTTTACCAAAAAGTCTATCCTCATTTGGTAATTTACTTTCATCAAATTGACAGTTTATTCCTGCCTCATTTACACCTTTAACAGATGCAAATATCTTTGAACCTGTGATTGGAAGATGTCTTCCAAAATCAATAACACAATCAGAAATACCTTCCTTTTTTGCCTTACTACCTGCCAAAATTCCTGTTAGGTAAGCAGCAGGTGTTGAAGATGTTGAATATTTCCAGTTATATTTTTTTACTAGTTCACTTGATTTTGCACTAGCAAGGATATTATCCCCGCCTTCTTTATATTCAATAAATTGAATTATTACATTATTAATTGATTTTCTTATAACAACGCGTACCTTTCCTGACTTTAGAAGATTAAGTCTTTTCCTATAGTCAGTTCTGCCCTCTCGTCTTCTTCTTGGTTTAACGCTGTATCTTGGACCCTGCATTATTTTTCCTCCTTTATGATTCCGTCAGAGACAAGGTGGGTTTTAAGATGATGTTTACTTCTAAATTCACCACCCTTTGCCTTTAGGTAATATTTTCTGTAAGTTGATTTATCTATCTGTTTTGATTCTTTTAGATCTCGTAAATAGTTTCTTATCGGTCTAATTGTTCTAATCCATCTTTCCTTTTTAGGAAATCGGGCATACTTTGCTCCTTTCCTTGAACCATGACCTCGTCTTCTACCTTTCTCTTTTTGATTTGCAATATATTTTTTACGTCCACTGGAAATTCCCTTTATCTGTTTGCTTTTTATTGCATCTCCTTTAATTAGTAATCTAATATCGTCCTTTGTAACAGCTTTTGCAATCTCGCCAAGCTGATCCTGATCCATCCAAACGCGATTTTCACCACATTTAAGAAGTGATGCGGCCATTCTTCGTTGATTCCTTAAATCAGTCATTTAAATCCCCTTCATAAATTTAGAATTCTTACCTCTAACTCTTCTGCTTTCTTTTCAATATCCATTCTCTTCTTTGTTCCAACAGTTCCACCAATTCTTGCAGCCTGAGTTTTTGGATCAATTTTTTCCAAATCGTTGACATTATATACTGTAACTTCCTCAAAACCGGATGGATGAAGCCCTCTTGTGTCTTTAGGCCCTCTAAATCCAACTCGTACCTTGCTTGGTCTATATTTTAGATTAATCCTCATCTTTGAAGTAATCCCATCTGGTCTACGCCAGTTCTTTGGGATTTTTTTGTATCTGAACCATTCCTCTCTAAGAAATTCAGGTGTTCTCTTTTTGATTTGTTTTCTAAGCCTGAGTTTTTTGATTTGTTCATCTGTAAGCTTTGCTTTCTTTTTTACAATGTATTCAGTTGTTTCTTCTTTGTCTTCCTCTTCTTCTTTTTCTTCTTTTTTAGGAGCTGCTTTTTCTTTCTTACTTGGCTTTGGCTTCTCTTTTTTTGTTTGGGTTTTCTTTAGTTCTTTTTTATCTGGGCTTTTTGTTTTCTTTTCTTGCTTTGGCTTCTCTTTTTTTGTTTCTTTAACAAGTTCTTTTTGAATATTTTTTGCAATGCTTTCAGTAATTCCATTAACCTTTGTTAAATCCTTAATTGATGCTTTCTTGATTTTGTCAATTGAGTCAAAACCATTATCATATATGCTCTCAGCTTTTGCCTTGCCGATTCCTTTAATATTGCTTAACTCTTTGACAACTTCTTGCTTTGACATCTATCTGCCTCCTTTGCTAATACGATAAATCCCATCTTGAAATACACGAATATCTCTTTTTTTAACCATTGCCGCACGCTCGATGTTTGCAACAGTTTGTCCAACCTTTTCCTTGTCAATTCCAGTAACCTTTACGTCATCGCCTTTGACTTCTACATTAACACCTTCAAGAATTTTTGCTCTTCTTGCAGCACGTTCACCTAAAAAGTTCTGAATCAAGAATTCATTTCCTTCAACAGAGGTTTTAATTGGAAAATGGGAAAATACTGTCTTCATTTGATATTCAAATCCCTCTGTTACACCTTTAATCATATTTTTTATATGTGCAACAAAAGTTCCAAGAAGTGCCTTTTCTTTTTTCCTTACATTTTTTGAATTGATAACGATTTTATCTTTTTGAACACTAATATTTATCTTAGGATGAGAAAATTTCCTGGAAATTTCTCCTTTTTCTCCCTTTATTAAAATAATATCATTTTCATAACTTACATTAACTGAGTCAGGGATATTTATTTCTTGATTTATTTCTTCAATCTTAACCATGATAAATCACCATACTTTTCTAGTATACATATGCTAGAAGCTTGCCCCCTATGCCGTTTTTCTTTGCCTCATCTTGTGATAAAATGCCTTTAGTACTAGTAATTATCAATAAACCGAAATGTTGTGCAGGTAGATATCTTGATTCCCATTTATCAAGGTCTTCTCTTTTGATTGGATATCTAGGTTTTATAACACCACAGTTGTTGATATTGCCTTTAAGGTCAACGTGATAGACCCCTGCTTTTCCATCATTAATATATTCAAAACCTTTTATGTAGCCTTTATCCTTTAAAAGGGTTAAAACGCCACCAATAAGTTTTGAAGAAGGCTGAATATCGCACATACCTTTACCTTTTAATTCTGCATTCTTAATTGTTGATAATGCATTTGCTAGTGGATCATTTAACATATCTTTTAGCCTCCATTATGAATATTTCTTAAATCCCATTTCTTCTGCTTTTTCTCTGAAACATTGTCTGCACATGTGAAGTCCATAGGCTCTGATTAAACCACGTTTTCTTCCACATCTCTCACAGCCTTTGTTTCTTCCATATTCTTTCTTCTTCTCTTTTATCTTCATTTGATTACCTCCACCTTGAATTTTTCAGAGAAGAATTCAATTGTTTCGTCCTTAGTTATTTTATACCTGCTAGGTATTTTTCTTTTCATGATTCTTCTATGTTTAATTCTGTAACCAGGTTTTTTCATAGTAATACATACATCCATTCCAAAGATCCCGATATTTGGGTCATATTTCTGATTTTTAAGAAGTGTATGATCAGGTATTCCAAATGACAAATTTCCTTGATCATCAAAAGAGTATTCTGCCATTTTGTTTTCACGGGTTCCAAGTGCTTCCTTTATGAAATCCTCTGCATCTTTACCTCTTAAAGTTACCTTACAGCCAATTGGCATTTCTTTTCTAATGGCCCAATCCTTGTTTGTTGTCCTTGAAAGTGTTTCAACTGGTTTATGGCCAGTTATATTTTTTATAACAGATTCAGCCTTTTTAAGACGCTCACCTGCCTCTCCAACACCGATGTTTATTGTAACTTTGTCAATTATCGGAGAGAAGAGTTTTTTATTTTTTTCACTGTCTTTCTTTTTCGTAGTTTTCTTTGTTTTAGTCTTTTTAGCACTCATTGGACCTTCACCTCAGGTAGTTCGATTGCTGGTTTGTCTTTACCAATTGGAAAAACGTAATCCTGAACTGTTGAAAATTCGTTCTTGCCTTTAAGTTTTGCAAGATTGGGTTTTGAAGATGAAATGATTTCAATATCCTTAATATTTGCAACTTCACCAATATGACTTCCGCCAATAATCATTGAAGTTGTTCCTTTTTCAAATTTAAATGTATCGCTGATCTTTTTATCTTTTAGTTCTATTTTAAGGACGTCTCCTGTCTTATATTCATCCTTTTTTACAAGTCTATTGCTTCCATCATGAAAATTAAGTTGTAATTTTTTACCTTTGACATATGTCTTATTTTCTATTCTATATAATTTCCATGAAGCACTTTTTGAGTCAATTGGAACTAAAACAAGTTTACCAAGTTTATTAAATAAGATCCTATAATCTTTCTTCATTTTTGGAATAGATATAATATCCATTAGTCCACATGGGAATTTATGGCTCTTTCTTTTGTCCCCATCAACTAAAATATCTCCATTTGAAATAACTGTCTTCGCCTCATCAAGAGTATCAACAAATTTTAGATAATCTCTAAGTATTAATCCTAAAGGAATAGATTTACTGATTGGATGTGGGCCAGGTGATGCTTTCACAGTCCAAGTTTTTTGTTTCCTTTTTATTTTAGTTGATCTTGGGGCATTCAAACTTTTTAGATGTTTGCTCATTTTTTATTCTCCTCCTTTTTCTTTGTACTCTTTGCAGGAGTTTTCTTTTGTGTTTTATTTTTTGAAGCAGGTTTTTTTGTTTTTTCTTGCTTTGCTTTAGAAGTTTTTTTCTTTTCAGCAGGTTTCTTTTTCTCTTCTGTCTTTTTTGTCTGAGTTTTCTTCACTTCTTTCTTAGGAGCTGTTTTTTCTTTTTCAATTGGCTTGCTTTCTTTTGTTTTTTCTTCTTTAGGTTTCTTTTCTTCCTTAGGCTTTTCTTCTGCTTCTTCTTTCTCTTTTTCTTCCTCTGCTTTCTTTTCTGCTTCTTCTTTTTCTTTTTGTAATCTTGCTTTTTCTTCTTCTGACTCTTTGATTTGTTCTTCTGCTTCTTTTTCAATTTCCTTTTTAGTTTCTTCAGAAAGCCCTCTTTCAAGTTTTGCTCTTCGCCATTTATCAGTTAAATTTAATTTTGTAATCATTACATTACTTGGATGTATTGGTTTTGCAATTTTATTTCCATCAGCTTTTGACATCATTACTCCTTCAATTTCAATGTAACCTTTTTTTACATTTACTTTTGCAACTTTGTCTTCATGACCTCTAAAGCTTCCTCTCATAACCTTTACAGTATCACCTTTAATTACACTAATTGCTCTTTTATCATATTTTGTTAAAAGATTTTCTTCCAAATGAGATGCGACTCTCTTTCTTTTAATATGGTAAGGAGCATTGAATAAATCCTTTCTTTGTTTTCTTGGTTTTATAGATTGCATTTTTATCAACTCATACAATAATTGATGCGTTAGACGCAATTTTTGGGTATCTTTCTGCTGCTTCAAGGGCAACTGGGCCTTTAATCATAGAGCCCTTAGTCTCACCGGTTTCAGTAACTATCACAGCTGCATTATCTTCAAATTGTACCATGGTTCCATCAGATCTTCTGAAAGGCCTTTTTTGCCTTACAATAACTGCTTTTAGAAGTTGTCTTCTCATGTCTGCAGCACCTTTCTTAACACTGATTATAACCATATCTCCAACACCAGCTTTTGGGTATCTTCTATGTGTTCCTTTCAGTTTTGGAGTCATAACTATTTGAACAATTTTAGCTCCAGTATTATCAATACACTCAAGTTTTGCACCAATTGGCAAACCCCTTTTTGTTCTTCCTGCGATACCTTTCATAAGCTTTTCACCTTCATAATTTCTCAATTGTTACAAACGATATTGTCTTACTAAGAGGACGACATTCTGCTATCCTTACTTGGTCACCAACTTTTGGCTTTATGCATGGTGGACAATGTGCAGAATATGTTGAAGTTATTTTTTCATATCTTTCATATTTAGGAACATACTTCATAAACTCTTTTTTAACAAGTATAGTATCATGCATCTTTGCATTTTTTACAATACCTGTAATAATCTGACCTCTAATTGGTAATGTCCCATGAAAAGGACAATTTTTATCATTACAGCTTTCTTCTGGTGCTTTTACATTGATTCCAATGTTTCTTGCAACTGATTTTTTTTCTGTCAATTTTTTCACCTTGTTTTTTTAATTCTATCTTCAGGTCTATAGGCAATTTTTGAGCCTTTTATTGTTATTTTTCCCCCATCATATGCAAACTCAAATTTTGCATTCTTTTTGGGGATTCTTTTAATCTTATCATCTATTTTTATTAGGAAGGTATTTTTTGTTTCATCAACGATATATCCGGATACATCTACCAAGCTGGGATCACTACAACCCTTAATTTTTACATGCAGGCCTATTAGTTCTTCTTTTGAAATTGCTCTTTCATTCATAGCATATTCTCCTTTAGAGGAACGACTGCATAGGGTTTATTAGTACCAAGATTTGATACTTATGATATTTCTACAGTAAATCCCATTTTTTCTAAAGTATCCTTTACTTTATTTCTATGGTCGCCTTGAAGTTCGATTTTTCCATCTTTTATTGTTCCGCCACATGCACATTTTGATTTTAGTTGTGTTATGAGAGCATCAAGATCTAGATCGTGTGGATTGATTCCATCAACGATAGTCATCATTTTCCCATATCGTCTTTTGTCAACGGCAATTGTTATTTTTTGTTGTTCTCGTGCAATATCTTCGCAGACACAAATCTCTTTAGGGAGACCACATACTTCGCATATATCGCTCATTTATTTTTCTCCTTCCTCCCGCATGATAGTAAGAAGTTTTGCTATCTCCATTCTGATTTGTCTAATCTTACCTGGAGAAGGTGGTGAACCACCCATCGCAGAGACTCCTTTCTCATGCATAAGTTCTCTTTTTAATTCTTCGAGCTTTTCACGTCTTTCTTCAGCCGTGAAATCTCTTATTTCTTTAGACTTAAGTACCATTTAAGCAACCTCTTCAAGTAATTTCTTTAAACTTTTCAATATATTCTCAGCTGTCTTTCCGCCAATTCCATTAATTGAAGCAAGATCATCAACATCCATTTCATAAAGCTCTTCAACTGATTTTATTCCAGCTTTTTGGAATTTTTTAACAACTGAAGGACCGATTCCTTGTATCTCTGTAATCTTTTTAATATCAGTTTTCTTTTTTTCAGCTGGCTTTTCAGTTTTTTTAGATTCAGCTTTTTCTTCCTTTTTTACTTCTTTTGTCTTGATTGTAATTTCATCAGGTAATTTAGTATTAGGTAGCATAATTCTTACTTTAACACCGAGTACTCCTGCTTTTAATTTTGCAACTGCATAACCATAGTCCATTACCTCACGAGCAGTTTCTCCGCAGTATTTTACATGGCCTTGAGTAAATTTTTCAGTTCTATGTCTTGCACCTGTTAGTTTCCCTGCAATTATTACCTGACATCCCTTTGCCCCAGCATCCATTATTCTTCTTACAGTTGAATGGCCTGCTCGTCTAAAATGCCAACCTCGTTCAAGGGCTTCTGCAAGTTTTTCAGCCATTATTTGTGCATTAATTGATGCTCTACTGCCGGCTTCTTCAATCTCAATCTGAGGATTATCAACATCAAAATTTTCTTTAATTTGGGCAGTAAGCTCTTTAATTTTGCTGCCACTTTTTCCAATGACCATACCAGGTCTTTCAACAACAATGTTTATTCGAGTACCCATTGGAGTTCTTTGGATGTTCATGCCTCCAAAACCAGCACCTTCGATTTTCTTTAAGAGAAATTCCTTGATAAGTATCCTATTTGTATTTTCCCTAATGAAATTACGTTCGCCAGTCATTAATCTACCTCTTCAATTATTATTTCAATATTAGTCGTTATGGTATTTTTGTCAGTAGCCCTTCCCTGAGCCCTTGGCATTATACCTTTTAATACTCTGCCACAATAAGTTGATATGTGAGCAATCTTCATGTTCTCAACATCAAAACCCTTATATTCAGCATTATTCTCTGCATTCTTTAATGTTTTAAGCATATATTTTGCAGCCTTTTGAGGAAAGCTTCCTGGGCCAATTGCTTTTTGATGTGCTCTTTTATTTTTATGGTATACTGCAGGAAGAGGTATTTTCATATCAATTATCTCTTGTAGATATTTTTTTGCATTTTCGATTTTCTTACCTCTAATTGCATATGCTAGATTCATCGCATCCTTTCTTGAACAATGAAGTTCATAACCATATGCTTTTGCAGTTTTATCTGGGTCTGATTCTGTTGAATATTTCATTTATCATCACTTCAATGGCATATATTTTGAGGATCTGGTAGCTCCAACTCCAGGTCCTGTATGTTTAACAGATTTTCTTGTTAAAGCAAATTCTCCAAGGTAATGACCAATCATGTCTGGTTGAATTTCGACTATTTGGAATTCATTACCGTTATAAATCTGAATTTTGTGGCCTACAAAACTAGGAAGTATTATCATATTTCTACAGTGAGTTTTGATTGTATCTCCAACTTGTGCTTTTTCAATATCTCTTAAAAGTTTATCCTGTCTTTCTGTAAGACCTCTTTTAAATGTTCTCCTCATCCTTGATGGAAGAAGGGGCAAGAGCTCTTCAATAGATAAATTTTGCAATTCTTCAAGAGAAAGGCCATGATAACTAAACTTTTTCTTTTTGACCTCAATTTTCTTTCTTCTTGCTTTTCTACGACTTCTAGCAGATGATCCAAATCCTTTTTTTGCAGCCATTTATAATCACTTCCTCCCAGTTCTTTTTGCAGCAATACTTCCAACTTTTCTTCCAGGAGATGCGCCTCTTTTTACTGTATATGGTTTTCCAACATGCTGGTGACCTCCACCGCCATGAGGATGGGCAACAGAATTCATAGCAACTCCTCTTACAATTGGATATTGTTTTCCCCTTTTCTTTGAGTAAATATATTTTTTACCTGCTTTAAGGAAGGGTTTATCTTTTCTTCCACCGCCTGCGATACATCCAATTGTTGCTCTACAATTTGAATTTAAGGTTTTGAATTGACCTGAAGGAAGTTGTATTGTAGTTTTTTTCTTATCATGAGAAACAACAGTTGCATTACTTCCTCCTGCTCGAACAAGTTTTCCTCCATCGCCAGGTGATAGTTCAATGTTATAAATTAAAGCTCCTTCAGGAATATTTCCAATAGATAAGATATTTCCAATACTTAAATCGCGTTTATTGCTACTATATTTTATCTTATCTCCAACTTTAATTCCTTCTGGGGCAATTATATTTTTAACTTTATTATCTTTAAATCTAATCTTTGCTAAAGGTGCATTTCTTCCAGGGTCATGTAAAATATCAACAACTCTGCCTTCGGTTTCTATGTTATCCTTTCTATATTCTACATTTCCTTTGAACCTGTGAGATGGCACATTGAACTTATTATTCCCACGACCTCTTCTTTGCTGGATTAATCTTTTACCCATATTTTCACCTCTAGAATATTCCAATTCTCATTCCAATATCTTCTGCCTTATAATCAGGCGTAAATATTACTATTGCATGTTTTCCTTTCTTTGTAACCCTGGTATTGACATTTTTAACCTTTACATCAAACATTTTTTCTATTGCATTTTTTATTTGTGTCTTATTTGCATCTCTTTTTACTACAAACTCTAAGGCATTATTTTTTTCCATAAAGTTCATAGTTTTTTCAGTTACAAATGGATGGAAAATGATCTTATAAGGATCCATTACTTTCCACCTCCTAATTCCTTAAGAGCTGATTTTGTAAAAAGAGTCAGTCTTCCAGGATCTCCTCCTGGTGCAAGATAATTTATATTTATTTGATTTGGTTTGATTATGTCTACACCAGTTAGATTATTTGAGCTTTTTTTAAGTGTATTCTTTGTTGAGACAATTAAGATTGATTTTGGGGTTTTGTATTTTCTACCCCTTGTTTTACCTTTACCTGCTCTTATATGTTTTCCATTTTTTGCGCGAACGATATCATCATATAAACCAATTTTTTCAAGTGCCTTAATTATATCTTTTGTCTTTTTGATATCTTCAAATTTATCATCAACAATTACAGGTAATGTGATTTTTTCATCAAATTTATGTCCTCTCTTACTTACAATGTCTTTATCCTTTGTTGCTGATAATGCTGAGTTTTTTGCAATTTTGTTTTCCTTTTTATTTATCTTTTCACTCCAATTTCTTTCTGCTTTTGGAGGATGAGCTCTTCTTCCACCAACAACACATGGTGCAAGAGCTGCAGTTCTTCCCTGTGTAAGTCTTGGAACCCTTGATTGTCCGCGTCCTTTTCCAACTGATGCAGTTGCATGTCTTTTACCAGCATTTGGGCTAGCTCCATATGCTTGCCTTTTATTTGACATAAATATGTTAAAGGATTTTTTTATAATATCTGGGCGATATTCTGTTTCAAATACATCAGGTAGATCAATTTTTTCTTTTGTTTGCCCGTCAATTCCATAAACATTTACTTTAACCATGATTATACACCTTGCTTACTAGTAGTTGATATGTAAGATATCTCTGGTTTTTCAATCTTGACTCCACGTTTGTATCTAATTGCGTCTCTCATACTTATAAGTCTTTTATTTGGCCCGGGTATTGAACCATGTAATAAAACATAAGAATTGTTAACATTTCCATAATGAGGAAATCCTCCATTTGGAGTTATTTCTTCGCCATTATCACCAATTTTTAAAACACGTTTGTTGTATTCTGTTCTTTGGTGATATCCCATTTGTCCTGCTTGAGGGACAGTTGACTGTATCCAATTAGGGTGCCATGAACCAGCTGTTCCAATCATCCTTCTATGTTTTGAGTTTTTATGGGTAAGTAATTTTACTCCCCATCTTTTTACTGCTCCTTGAAAACCTTTTCCTTTAGTTACTGCTATTGTATCAATCATGTCTCCTTCTTTTAGGACATCTTTTATTTTTAGTTCTTTTCCAAGGATCTCCTTTGCATATTTTATTTGTTCTTCTATTGATCCACCGCTAATTCTCATCTCTCTTATTTCAGGAACTTTTTTGGGTATACTTTTTACTAGTTTTGGTTGGGTATACACAATTACTCTTATTTCATCAGCATCTTTTGTAAAATCCCAGTTTTTTTTGCTGTCTTTTTTTGACAGATTTAATCGTTTTGCAAGTTCTTTGTCAAGTTTTGGGGCCCATTTCTCGCCAACTGTTTGAAGACCATGATAATCTTTTTTATATGCCCTTATTGCTGCTATTTTTATAGGTGGGGCTTCAACTACTGAAACAGGCATCATAACTTCCCTTCCAGAAGTTGTTGAAGTTGGTCTATAGTCAACTACGAAAGCATGGGTCATTCCTGCTTTATAACCAAGAAAACCCTGTAGTTTTGGTTTATCATTTCCTTCTGGCCAACTTTTTATATGTGGCGTTTGTGCGCTAGCTCTTTTTCGTGGCGAATAGCCCATTGATCCTCTTCTAGGATGATGTCTCTCAGGCATAGTATAACCTCAGTTACAATATTTTCAAATATTGAATTATCTTTATTTTCTACCTAAACCGTGACACTTTGCAAACAGTTCAAAAACAATTTCTTACTGTTTGTTACCGGGTTTCTTTTCGAATTGCCCGACTTATGTCTGGTATAGATATGGAAGTAAGGCATAATAGATATAATATATAAAGGTTGTTATCTAATAAGTAGTTCCGAAAGTAGAATTTTTATCTGTTGAAATCTACTAAACTCACTATATTTTACTCAGTATCTTACTGAAAAAATGCATTCTATAAGGAGAAAAAC